>JGI20214J51088_10003348_pt1 | contig 10563 bp, 10 predicted proteins | sample WetSurMetagenome_FD_51088 | JGI IMG/M metagenome (IMG submission 51088) | reverse complement strand
CATCCGCAAAAATGCTTCGGCGCTGATCGTGGTCCACAATCACCCCAGCGGCGACCCCACCCCCAGCCCGGATGATGTGGCAGTGACACGCGCCATCGTCCAGGCCGGGAAGTTACTGGATGTGGAAGTGCTCGATCACCTGGTCATCGGCCAGGGACGCTGGGTATCGCTGAAGGAGCGGGGATTGGGCTTCGCGTGAAAACGTTGTAACGTTTCAACGTTCGAACTTTAAAGGCTTCTCTTCACGCCGAATTCCGGAAATTCTCCGGTCGGTATTTCCCACTCCACGTTTGACTCGTCGACCCGGGAGGCGCGTGGGCCCTGTTTGATCGCTTCGATCAGACGCTCCACTTTCCCACGCTCCCCCTCTGCAATGGATTCCACCGTGTCATAGCCCACATTCCGCACCCAGCCCCTCAAGCCGCCGATCTGGCGGGCGACATATTCCACATGCGCACGAAAGCCGACGCCCTGTACGCGTCCCTTCACCCAGATATGGGCACGGACGATCTCACTTCCGGGATTATTTTTTTTATCCATGGCGGATTCCTTTTTTCCACATCGTTCCGGCGATGCCGACCAGAGGAAGGAACAGGATCAGACATAACAACACCAGGTAGGGCGTGATGTTTTGCAGGGCGGGGGACAGGGTTTTCTGACCTGTCATGGATGCCTGCCAGTTTTGCTCCAGGCTGGAAAGCGGCACCCCAAAGGCCAGATCCGGTCCATCCTCACAGCTGACACCGTTTGCGTAAACGGAGGCCAGCTTGAACAGGCCGGAAGAGCCGTAGGTTTCATAAACATAGGCGACAAACGAACGTGACTCGGCATACGCCAGGAAGGCCCTGTCCGTGTCGTCCGGGAAGGAACCGCACAGGCTGCCCAGGGGAATCCAGTCGCTGCGTGAAACTGCGCTCCTGAGGGCGCTGTCATAGGAAGTATTGGAGATCATTTCCGCAAGCCCGGCTGTCCCTTCACTCAGCCAGATGGGGAGATAGGCATATCCATCACCCAGCGCACGGTACAACAGGATGTGCATCAATTCATGCGGAATGCGCTGCTGCATGGTGGTCTCCTGCGCCGGGCCTGGCTCGATGGCAACCATTGCGATCCCCAGGGAGGGGTCTGCATGACCGGCAATCCATTCCTGGCTGCCGGAGACCAGGGTGCCGCGCAGATCGCCCAGGCTCTTGTAAACATAAAAATCCACCGGCTGCTCGGGATGGACAGGGATCAGGCGGCTCACAGACTCGAGGCCTGCCTGGGCATTATCCAGCAGCGACTGGCCAAACTCCGCACTGCTCCCATACCAGTGGACGCGAAGCATGTCCGACTCGAGGGTCTGCCAGTCGAACCGGTTGTCNTCATACTGGGTCGAGTAGACTCCACTGGTCGTTATGCGGCCATCCGGCAGGGTGAAGCGATAGCTCCATCTCAGCCTGCCAAAAGGGCGCAGATTGTTCTGGCGGGCATCATATTGAAATTCTGCGCGGCCATCTGCCTGCACGGTGAGCGGCTCGACATCTGTAATGCCACGCGCTTCGTCGAGGATCACGATCTCAGCGCCCTGGATCGGAGAAGGAGATTTGACCGTGGCCACAAAGGTGATCCTGTCTCCGAAACTGACCAGGGCGGCCACGTTTTCCAGCTCGACCGCCGTGGGACTCTGTGCATCCGCCTGTTGTNTATCCATTACGAAAGCGTGCGACAGGACCCCAAGGACAAGCAATAATTTGAGGAGCTTCAACTTATTTCCCCAGGAAGACCAGCAGCGGCGTCAGAGTCAACGGGCTGAGCAGTGTNCTGATAAAGATGATGGCTGTNACCAGTCTGGAATCGAGCTGATACTCGGTTGCCAGGACGGTCGCACTGACCATGCTGGGCATGGCAGCCTGTGTCACACTCCCCTGACGGGCATANCCGTTCAACCCGAACAAGCCGGCCAGGAGCAGGGCGATCAGCGGTGCGAGCAGGAGCCGAAGGGAGACACTCAACTGCATGGCCCGCAGGTTGCCTGTCAGCTCGACGCGGGACAATTCCACCCCGAGCAGGACCAGCATCAAAGGGACCGTTCCATTGGCGGTAAGGTCTATGGCCCTCATCACCGGCTCGGGAAGCGGGATCGCCAAAGCGTTGATCAGGATCGCAAGTACCACGGCATACAATGTGGGGATTCTGAACAGACCAAGCACCGCGTCCTTGAGGCTCATGTGGCCCAGCGAGGCGATCAGCACGCCGACCGTATAAAAGAGCAGCGTGGTCGTGACGAAAAAGATACCGGCATACGAAAGGGCTTCCTCCCCAAAGGCAAATGCCACCAGCGGCAGGCCATAATTGCCGGTATTTGCAAACATGGTCGTGATCAGGATGGAAGTCATGGCAGGGCGCTCTAGTTTAAAGAGGGTGCCCAACAGATAGGTGATCAGTCCCATCACGGCGATCACGCAGATCGTGAGCACGATCACGCCGACCGCCTCATCCAGTTTAAGGCGGTTTTGGAGCAGCAGATTGAGGATCAATACCGGGCTGAACACATAGAATACGACGCGTCCCAGACTGCGGGGCTCAACATGCAGTGTTTTCCCCAGGATAAAACCCGCGCCGCCGATGAGTACGATGGGCAGGATGTTATTGGCAAATGTGGAGGCAAGAACGGAAAATGACATGGCATGTCCCAATGGAAAAGTCCTGAGGATTATAACGTCTCATGGGTGTCCTATCATTACAAGTCACTGGTGTGTGCTTCGCTGTTAAGAGCTGCTCCTCTCTACTGATGAAATGAAAAAGAGCCCTGCACGTATCGTCTGCAAGGCTCTTTGATGTATATGCCGATTTTTTTTATTCGTCGTCCTCTTCGATTTCGGTCAGCTCCTCATCAGGGTCGAAGGAGAACAGGTCAAAACGCTCAAGGTCTTCGGTGAAAGCCAGGTTTTCGAGGGCCTCCTCCATGAAGGAAATCTGCTCCTCGTCTTCCAGCTTGTCCAGGATGTTCTCCAGATAGGTACGCACATCCTCGCCGCCGATCTGCGAAAGAGACCAAATGACCGCACTCATGACCGTGCTGTCCTCCTCCTCATTCAGCATCCTCAATAGCAGCGTCCGCGTGGACCCCAGGGAAAGCTCTCCCGCAGCCTGCACGGCAGCCCTGCGGATATTATCGTTTTCACTGACCAGGGAGCGTGTGACAGCATCTGTCCAGCGTTCATCGGCGGAGCGGCCCATTGCAGTCAGGGCACTCACCTTCCAGTGCGGGTCCTCACGCTGGAACGAAGATTGGATCAGAGTCACCACTTCTTCGCGGGAGGAATAGCCGATCGATTCGAGGGCGGCGCGCCGAACACGGGCGTCATCATCACCGGTAATGGATGTCAGCAGGGCATCCTCCACCTGGTGATAGATACTCTCAGGGATTTCCTCCAGCTCACCCAGGTCCACGAACAGGCTCAGGCCTGTTGCAGCCTGGACACGGACGCTAAGCTCGGGATCGTTCTTGAGCATGTCCAGGAAGGAGGGCACGAGCTTTACATCCTCCGACTCGTCCAGCAGGCGGATGGCCCCCGCCCGCACCTGTGGGTCAGGGTCGGTCAGCAGGGCACTGGCAAAGTCGTCAAAGGAGACGAGGGTATCGGTCTCAGCCAGGACATCCAGCTGTTCGAGCAGGGCGAGCTTTCGCTTGAGCTCGACGCTGGGCCAGGCGTCCAGCAGGGATCTCAGTTCGGCGGGTCCGATATCCGAGAATTCCTGCAGATACTGGCGCGGAAACTCCTTGCTGTTGGCAAGCAGGGAGTCAATTACTTTTTGAAAGGTGGGAGGTGTCGTAGTCATTTAAGGGATATTAATTACAGCCGGTTTGACAAAGTCCATAACATTGACGTAAAGCATAAAGATCAGCAGAATGGCCATACCCAGGCCATGGACCACATTCTCAATCTGCGGAGAGACACGCTTGCGGAAGATCAGCTCCGGCAGGATAAAGAGGATGCGCCCGCCATCCAGTGCAGGGAACGGAAGAAGGTTAAACACACCCAGACTGATGCTCAGGGAGGCGAGCACGAACAGTGTCCGCACCGGGCCATCCAGCGGGTTCGAGGAGACTGGTGCAGGGCCGCCGCTGTTATTCGCAGGGTTGCTGGAAGTCTGCACATCATGCGAAACGGTTTGTTCGAAGACGTCGAAAATACCCTTCAAACCGATGAGGCGCGCCTGCTCGGGGGGAAGCGTACCACGGATCATCTGGGCCGGCAGCGAAAGCAGCCCACGGATATTCAGGCCGGTATAGCGGGCTCCCATGGTCAAAGTCTCGTTCAGGGAGGCGGTTTCCTTTAACGGCACATCGAGGCCAACGCCGATCATGACCCGTCCCTCCGTTGCGTTCATCCGGGGTACAGCAGTTACCTCGACCTGCCTGCCATTGCGTTCCACAACGAACTGGACAGGTTTGTCAGCATTCGCATCGACGATTACACGAAGGTCGTCGTAGTTTCGAATCGTCTGACCGCCGCCGCTGATAAAAATATCGCCACTTTGGAGGCCCGCAGCGGCAGCCGGGCTATCCGGCGAGATGGAAGCGACCAGAATGCGATTGGTGTCCGGGACCCCAACCTGGCTGAAGATAATGGAATAGATCACAACAGCCGTCAGCAGGTTCATGGCAGGCCCGGCAACCAGGACGAAAAGGCGTTTCCAGGGGCTGGCCGCGGCAAGGCCGCCGGGAACATTCGGGTCATTCTCCCCCTTGGGACGGACAAAACCACCGAGCGGGAGCCAGTTGAGTGTGAAACGCGTACCAGGATGCATCTCCGCGATCACTTCATTGAGTACTATTTCCCCTGTTCTTTTCCCGGCTTTCAACACCTGCTGGGAGGATGTCACTGTCTGCTCATTCGCAACCTGGCCAGTTTGATCCACAAGGATGTGGTCCACATCGAGAGGGCGAGTGGAAGTTGAGCGGTTTTCCACATTTCTAATGATCTCCAACGANCGGAGCACCAGACGGTCCCCNACCTGATCCACGGTCAGCTTGACCGGTCTGCCGGTNAATTCATTGGAGTTTACAAAGGGCAGTCTAAAATTATAAGGGATTTCTATTCTCTGACCGTTTTTCAGGAGCAAATACCCTTTGCTGACCCAGAGCGTGATCGCTCCAGGTGTCGGTAAACCAATGCCGAATTCTTCGACTTCGACCCCGCTCATGCGCGCCGCAAGAAAATGTCCAAACTCATGGATCAGGACCATGCCGGCAAAGGCAAGGATAAACACAATCCAGGTTAATAGGGTTTCATTCATAAGATTTTCCTTCGCGCGAGATTATATCGCCTTTTGATTTGACGTCCTGTCCCGGTGAGATATTTCTAATACTATACATATGTGCCCGGTCGGGCACATTTTCAGGCTATGGATGGCATAATTGTGTACTAATAAAAGACGAAAATATCCCGTTTTTGTTTCCTCCACAAATGTTCGTTATCCAACCGAATTCCCGACGGATGGCCCTTGTTTTATAATACCGGCCATCCTTCAATGCCGATACAAGGGAAAGTTTATTTCATTCCTATCCCGCATATCGAGGTTAATTTATCGAATGTCAAATAGCTGCATTTTTTGTAAAATCGTCTCAAAAGAGGTCCAGGCGAACATTGTCCATCAGGATGAGCAGGTCACTGCGTTCCGCGATATTCATCCGGTGGCACCCACCCATATTCTGATCGTCCCGAACCGGCACATCGATTCGGTGGGGATGATGGAACCTGAGGATGAGCAGGTGGTGGGCCATATTTTCAGCGTGGCACGCAGCCTCGCCGAGCAGGAGGGGATTTCAACGGGCGGGTACCGGCTGATCACCAACACCGGTCCGCATGGCGGGCAGAGCGTCTTTCATCTGCACGTCCACCTGATCGGCGGGCAAAGGATGAGATACCCTATGGGCTAGGAATGCTCACCACAAAGGACACAAAGTGTCCCCAGGGAAAGAATTTAAGAATCTTCGTGCACCTTCGTGACCCTTTGTGGTTAAAAATGTAACTCAAAAAAGACAGCCGGATTTCGGCGGTCTGTCGTTTATTCCCTCTTTGAGAGCGGGCTGTTTTTTAATTTACTCTTCGGCTGACTGGATCGATAAGCGTAATAACCCAACCCTGCCCCGCCCAAAAGCAGCAACAGGCCAAAGATACCCACCGCGGATGATCTTCCGCCGCCACCCTGCTCTTCCGTGGTCTGGTTGGCAGTTATCGTTTTGGACTGGGCGCCAAAATCGATCGAAGCGCGGTCCCCGGCTTTGATGTTCAGGTTATAGGTCATCAGCATCGTGGGATTGAAATCATCCGGTGGCGCCACGCTGACGTTGTATTCGCCGCCCGGCACATCCTCGAAGCAGGCACGGACCGGTTCCCCGGTGTCAGGATCCGTGGCTGCTGTTGTGTTCTGCTGCTCGGAATACGAGCCGTTCAAATTGGTGAGGCTGACCGCGCCGCCCTCGACTCCGAATTCCGTTTCCTGGCGCAGCGAATCCCCGTTGGCATCGTCGAAGAGCAGGACGCAAACTTCCGTGGTTCCACTGACCGGTGTAGTTGTGGCTGTAGGAGGCAGCAGGGTGGGTGCCGGACCGGGAGTGGGGCCGGCCTGCACGGCAAGACCGACAACAAGCTGCTGGCCGATGGTCAGCGTACAGTCCACATCGAGATGGGTATTGAACTGGCGCAGCTGGGTAACAGTGATGCCATGTTTAAAAGCGACATCCGAACAAGTCTCCCCTTCCAGGACAAAATACAGAATACGTCCATCAGGCTGGGGCGTATTGGTCACAAATCCCTGGGCGGAGGGGGCTGCTGCAACAGGCAGGGAAATCCCCAGCAACAACAGGATGATCAAAATAAAAATAACAATGAATGGCAACCGTGTTTTCATTTGGAAAAAATTATATCAGCAAAGGGCTGATGAAAAATTAATGTAACGGCACCTTGCAATCATGCTGGAAGTAACCCTCCCGCAGTGCAGCTGCGGGAGGGGAAAGTGGAAGATTATTTACCGTATCTCTTCCTGATCTCCGGCAGGAAGTAATGATCGAAGAAGGCGTCTGCGTCATAGTCGGGCTCCCAGCCCCATTCGGTGCGGGCGAGGGTATCGTCCACATCCTCGGGCCAGGAGTCGACGATACCCTGGCGGCGCGGGTTCGGCTGGAAGGTGATCTCCGCACCGGGGAATGCCTGGACGGCGCGGTCGCGAAATTCACCGGCCGTGATGGCAAAGGCGGCGATGTTGTAAACGTGATGGTGGAGTTGCTCGCGCGGCATATCCAGGATCATCAACAGCGACTTGATCGCGTCGGGCATGGCCATGAAGGAGATCTTGGTGTCTTCGCGCACGAAACAGGCGTACGGCCTGCCCTGCGCGGCGGCATGGAGCATCTCGGGACCGTAATCGCTCGTCCCACCGCTGGGCAGGGTGAAGGCAGAGATCAGGCCCGGGAAACGGATGGCGCGAAAATCCAGCATGCAGGGCGGGTTGGAATCCAGATGCTTCTGACCGAAATACGTGCTGTAATACAATCCCAGCTTTTCGCAGTACAGCTTGTTGCACCCGTACATGGTATGCGGCGTGTTAAATTCGTCCTCCTTCACCGCGCCGTTCGCCTGCTTGGTTGCCAGGTCCGGCATGCCATAGGCGGCGATCGAGCTGGGGAACAGGAACTTAACGGGCTTCGCATACTTCTCGGAGCGATAGGCAGCCAGCATCAACAACTGCATGGTGCCTTCGACGTTGATGCGGTGGGCCTCCTCGCTGGCGATCTCGGCCTTCGACGAGAGCGAGGCTGCCAGGTGGAAGATCACATCGAAATCATAATCATAGAAGTTTTTGATCTTATAGACCAGATCTCCCTGCACGTGCTCTGCCGAGATCTCCCGGATGCTGTCCGGCAAGGGAGCAAGATCTGATGTCACAATTCGATAGCCCCCCTTTTGGTTCAATCCTTGTACAAGAGCCTGACCAATTTCACCACATGCACCTGTTACAAGTACAAGCTTTTCGGTCATAGATTCTCCTTGCGGTAAAATGATGTTCGCTGTTATTGTACAACAACCTGGTTTTATTTCTTTACGAAGATTGTCATAATTAAACAATGAGACTCTCACGCTTAATGTCATGTCTGCAGGCCGGGAACTGGAGACTGCCTGTTCGGTTGGGCAGTGTCCTTATTTTGTTTCTCCTTGCCATGACACTTCTGGCGACGGCCTGTCTGCCCCTGGGGCCGCTTGAACCCACCGCAACCCCCATGCCGACCGTTACGGCGACTCCCACGGCTACCATCGTCTGGTTCCCGCCCTCCGCCACGGCGACACTGCTCCAGGTTCCCACCTATACCGGCACACCTGTAATGAGTCCGGGCGTCGGCACGCGGATCCTGAGAGACAACTTTTTGGATGACTCCCCCTGGGACACGGCGGTCTCGGATAACGCCAGTGCAGCCATCAGCATGAACCGACTCTCTCTGGCAGTCCAACCCGGCTATTATCTTTCCAGCATGCGCCGCGAGCTGCCTCTAACCGACTTCTACGCCGAGATCACCGCCCGTCCCAGCCTGTGCCGCGGGGACGACAATTATGGAGTCATCGCCCGCGGTGTGGGAAGTTCCTTCTATCGCTTCGTCCTCACCTGTAATGGAGAGATTCGCGCCGAGCGCATCAGCGGCGGGACGCGGCTGCCCATCTACGATCCTGTTCCCAGCGGGGATGTGGCCCGCCCGCCCCAGGAGGTCCGCATTGGGATCTGGGCGGTGGGCGAGGAGATGCGGCTGTTCCTCAACGACCGGTACCAGTTCAGTGTGAGGGATCCCAAGTTTCCCATCGGCGCGTTCGGAGTCTTTGTGCGCTCGAACGGGGACGAGCCGGTCAGCGTGACCTTCTCGGATTTCGAAGTGTACGATGTGGATTACATCCTGCCGACCAAAACGCCCTGGCCGACCCCGTAGCGATTTACGAAATACGATGCTTCGACCTTGCCCAGCACAAGATTACCAATTACGATTAACCTATGGCATCCAATAAACTTAACAATCTCGATCCGAAGAGCTGGCTGAAGTTCCAGAAGTCATGGTTCATCCACAACCCGCCGCCGCGCAAGAAGGGTGTGCTGGTGCATCCGGCCAAGTTCCCTGAAACGATGGCGCAGGAGTTCATCGAGTTCTTCACCAAACAGGGCGAGACAGTTCTCGACCCGATGGCCGGGACCGGTTCCACACTGGTGGCGGCGTTACGGGCGGGACGGAACTCAGTGGGCATCGAGCTGAATCCCAGGTATGCAAGGATTGCGGAGCAGGTTGTTCAGGAGGAGAAAAACACTCTTGGAGAAACAGTCGAAGGTCTAACGTCAAAAGTCATCCAGGGAGATGCAGCAAGGATCGCCGACTTTGGACTTTCGACCTTTGACTATGTAATCACGTCTCCTCCATACTGGGATATGCTGCGCGCCAGGGGGGCAGAGACTCAAAAGAAGCGGCGCTCGTCGGAGGAGCTGGACGTTCATTATTCAGAGGATCCAAATGATCTGGGGAATATTGAGGATTACGAATTATTCCTGGGAAAGCTGGTCGATATCTATAAAGGATTGAAACCCTACTTACGCGAGAAGGCCTACCTGACCATCATCGTCAAAAATGTGAAGAAAGGCGGCAAGATCTATCCGCTGGCCTGGGACATTGCCCGGGAGCTGGGGAAAACGTACACGCTGAAGGACGAACGGCTTTGGCTCCAGGACAACCAGCGGCTTGCACCGTATGGTCTTGGATCGGCGTGGGTGAGCAATACCTTCCATCATTATTGTCTGCAGTTCAGGCGTGAGTAATTCGTCTGCTCCCGGCGCAGAGAGTCATAGGCAGTGCCCGGTATTGACAGCAGCTTGTTAAAGGGAAAGACGCCCTGGGTACGGCGGCTAGAGCTATATGATTACTGTTAATGATTTCATCCATCTTCCCTACACCCATGACCTGACGGAAGGGGGGATCGCGTACGCAGTCCATTCCCTGCCGTATACCTACAATCGCATGGGAGGTTCCTCCTATGAGCGCCTGCGGCGGATCGTGGCCGGGGTGGCGGTGGAGCTGGCGTTCCGGCGCTATCTGGCGGAGCAGGATGTGCCTTTCGACGTGATGGGCGCCACGCCGTTCACCGACCCGGACCATTATGATGTCTCGCTGGGCGGGCGGCGCTGCGACATCAAGTCCTTTCTCATCACNCATCGCGACCAGATCTCGGACATGAAGCGCAATCCGCAGGTTGTACTCAAGGCGCCGGCCCTGGTGCCTTCCGACCAGAACGCGGCCGAGGGACATTCCGACCGGGACATTTATCTCTTTGCCTTCCTCTCCGGCCTGGTGGCCGCTTCCGCGCAGGATCTGGAAAAGACGAAGCAGACAGACAAGGCTTCCCACTGGCTCCACATCATGCCGGATGCCTGGAACCGCCCGGAGAGATGGAATCCGCTTGGGATGCTGGCGTTGAAGTCGGAAGCCGATGAGACTCTTTTTGTCGAGATCGGCGGGCAGGACGCGGGCCGCGAGATGCGCTCGCT
>JGI20214J51088_10003347_pt1 | contig 10563 bp, 13 predicted proteins | sample WetSurMetagenome_FD_51088 | JGI IMG/M metagenome (IMG submission 51088) | reverse complement strand
AAAAAAATAAGGGTACAGTTGGTTCATCCAACCACCAACTTCCTTTTTGTCCCGTTACTTTTCTTCATCGGTTGTCTTATCCGGGTTCCATGCCCAATCCGTTTCACCGGTTCACGGCGAAATCCTTAATATCCCCCCCTGCCTTTAATATATAGTACATTCGGCCAATCCTTTGCCGGGTGATTGTGGGCGGAACATTGTGAAAGGTGTTGCCCTGGTACCGGGAGTTGAACATCATGAACAGAGTGTTGAACAAAGACTTCAGTGCGAAGTCTTGCAATAATTCTACGCTGATTGCCTTTTCTGGTGTTTTCCATCCTGCATGCTGCATGCAGAATTATCCTGTGAATGGAAGGGAGGGATCTGTCAGCAGATCCTTCTGGTTGTATGAAGTGCAGGCACATAATCCCGTGCATCCCGCAAAGGAGAATCTGATGAGGAGCTGTAACGCATGTTGAATGACTTGATGGAAAAAAGGAAAAAAACCCTTGCAGAGTCTGAAGAGCACAAAAACCGCCGGAACGAGCTGAACGCATCCGCAAGCAAGTTTGCACGGGACCGGAATACCTTAAACAACCAGACCCGTGAATTCGTTGAAGAAGCCCAGAAGAACAAGGATCTCCGTGACCAGTACAACCAGTCAGTCCTTGATGTAAAGGCCCAGCGCAACGATTTCAACGACAAGGCAAATGTCCTGTTCGAGGATATTGAAGCGTTTAAAAAAGAGCATGGTACCCAGAAGAACCGCGGGGTCAAGGAACTCCAGAAACAGATCGAGTATATGGAGTACCGCCAGCAGACCGAAGTCTTCACCACCGACAAGGAACGCGAGCTGATTGACAAGATCAAGCTGATGAAGAGCCAGGTCCGCGAGCAGGAAGCCGAACTCGAACAGAATAAGGAGATGCGTACAAAGATCGCGGAAGCCCGGGAATTTCGCAAGCAGGCATCCGATCTGCACGCAAAAGTGACCGAGGTTGCAGAGCTTGCCCAGAAACACCATGACCTCATGGTCGAATCCTACCGCAAGGCTGACAAGTCACGTGAAGCGGCCGATGCAGCACATAAAAGCTTTGTAGAGGCGCAGGAATCCGCCGACGCAGAGCACAAGTCCTTTATTGCCTGCCAGAAAGAACTTCGTGACTACGACAAGGTTATCTCCGGACTGCGCAAGAAGACCAAGAAAGTCAAGGTTACCAAAGAACAGAAGGCCGTCAGGAAGGAAGCCGAAAGTCTCTTCAAGAATTTCCGGGCAGGAGAGAAACTTACGACCGACGATATCTTACTCCTCCAGCGTTCAAAACTTATCTGAATTCTTTTTTTTATCTGATTTCCTTGTCGTCAGGAATAGTTTAATCGGAACATTTCTGATAACAGCAATAATCTCGCATTTTGCTCTAAAAAAGGCTTAAAAATCATTGCTGACGAGAGGAATCGTTTAATAGATTTACGGCAATTTTATAAATAACCAAAATGACGCAGGGGCGGACGCTGGTCCTGAGTGTTGATCGGGACGATGATATCGGATGGAAGGCGAAGATCGAGAGCCCCGCGGTTGGAAGGGAGGCCTGCCTGAAAGCAGCAAACACGCTTGCGCTTGTTGACCCCGAAGATTCCGATGTCAATGCAATTTTTTCTGCGGTAAAAATATATGACGAACTTACCGCCAAAGGTGAAGATACAGAGATCGCCGTTGTTGCCGGAAATCACCTCCATATGATAGAGGGGGATCGCAGAATTGCCGCCTCTTTAAGACAGGTCGTCAGTGAAACAGGGGTGACAAACTGTATCCTTGTTACCGATGGTGCGGAAGACGAATATGTGATCCCGATCATCCAGTCACTTATCCCGGTAACGAGTGTCCGCCGCGTGATTGTCAACCAGATGCCAAATCTTGAAGGTACCTATTATATCCTGAAAAAACTGCTTGACGACCCGAAGATATCCCGTATGATCTTCATCCCGCTGGGTCTCGCCATGTTATTGTACGCGATTGCGTACCTCCTGGATTTCCCGGGGATCGCGACCTTCATCGTTATCGGAGTGATCGGATTCTATATGCTCTATAAAGGATTCGGGTTCGATGAAATTTTCCATGGGATCATTGACGCCCTCCGTATTTCACTCCAGCGAGGACGGTTCTCGTTTGTTACGTATACCATAACGATCATCCTTGTTCTCATGGGTATTATACAGGGATTCCTGACGATTCTGCAATATTACTCCACGGACTATGGGGTAGTGTATTTCCTGATGTTATTCGTCTACGGGGCGATCGGGTGGCTGATAGCCGGCGGTCTTGTCATGTCCATCGGGATCATCATCGATGTATATACCAATGAGCGGGCAAGGCTCGGGAAAGTGATTGTCTTTCCCTTCTTTATCACCGCGATCGGCCTTATCCTGTACTGCGCCAGCCTGTTCACGCTTCCGGTCAAAGAGATGTCCCGCTTCACCTATACTCCGGAAGAAGCAGCCACTCAGATTGTTTACTTGGCCATTGCCGGCATCGTTCTGGCAATCTCCGGGGTCATTGTCCAGTTCTTTATCAACCGGAANCTCTCGGAACTTCTCAAACAGGAGATGATTGAGGTCATCTGAGTTTTAACTCATACCTTTCCCGGGTTCCATTCGGGTAGCAAAAAGAGGGAATAGAAAAAACCTGCCTGCCCTTATTGCGAAACCATTTTATCCGGTAACGACAGCCGGAAAAAGAATCGTCGGATACGTCCTATCCCATAGGGAGAATCCGTGTCCCGGTTTATGAGACTTATGGGTTCAACAGTAATTCCTGTTGTGGTACCTGCTCCGTCACAGGTTCCGCAAAAAAACCCATCCCCTCCGGGAACTGTGTCTCATTATAAAAGGTCCTGGTCGTCTGGGGAGACTGAACCGTGAGTACCGGGATGACAACATTAAAATCGTGGGCCGGGTACCAGTAGATACCTTTCCCATAGGAATGTGAGGCATTATAAACCGTGAAATCAGCGCTCGATAGATCAATCCGCTGAATCTTTGCATCATCGTAATTCAGGATTTTCAGAAGTTTGTCCCTGAGATCCTGTTTGCCCAGTAAAAAGAAAATAAACCGGGTGCTTTCATCCACAGAATAATTGACATGGATAACTGCAGTTCCGTTATCAAGCCTGACCTGGACGTCCTCTACGGTGATATAACTGTAGCGGTCATCGTCTGCCGCCGCAAGAGCCGATGCTGAACAACTGATGATGATAAGGATCAGCACAGCGAAAGCACGAGCTCTCATTGCTGAATACGTACGTGAATTCTGCATAAATCGTTTTGGGTTAAGGCCCATAACCAGCCAGACCCTTAAAAAAATTATTTTTTTGCGAGGATAATCTCGATACTCGAGACATTGGTCTTTCCCGTGTCAGTATCGATGATCTCCGTTGAAGTGATGATCTCTTTTTTCACGACCCCATCAAGGAACCTGTTAAGGGAGATCTCGGCCGTGTCCACGGCACGGGAGATTGCCTTGCCCCGCGCCTTGATTGCTACTTCTTCGGCGCCATTGTTGAACTGTGTTACTACAGCAAGCACGTAGTTCATTACCGGTTTATTCCCGACGAATACGGTATTCTCTTTTACCTGTTCCATGGTGTCCTCTCGTATCAGAGATATTTCTTTTTTACGATCAGTTCAGCATTGAGTACACTTGCACCTGCCGCACCGCGTATGGTGTTATGCCCCATGGCAATGAAGCGGATACCTTCACGTAACCGGCCAACCGAAACGGTCATTCCTTTCCCCCGCATTCGATCAAGACGTGGCTGGGGTCGGTCGGGTTCCTCGTCAAAGAAGTGGACTGATTCTGCCGGCTGGGTCGGGAGGCCCTTAATTGGAGGCTTGTAATCCCGGAATGCCTTTTTGAGGTTATCGACCGGCTCCTTGATGTCCGCCCAGATGGCCATGGTGTGCCCGTCGATAACCGGGACACGGTGGCAGCTGGCGCTGACCTTGAATGGTGCATTGACCACTTTTTTGCCCTTCAGCGTGCCCATGATCTTGAGGGCTTCAGTCTCCATCTTCTCCTCTTCCTTACCGATATAAGGGATGACATTGTCATAGATTGCCATCGCAGCAACTCCTTCAAACCCGGCGCCGGAGATCGCCTGCATGGTTGCGACGCGGATATCCGTGAATTTGAACTGCCGCAGGGGGGCGAGTGCGGTTACCATCATGATGGTTGAGCAGTTCGGGTTGGTCACAATAAACCCGTCGCAGCCGGCATCTTTCTGCACATCAATCAGGCCAAGGTGTTCCGGGTTCACTTCCGGGACAACAAGGGGAACCATGGGATCCATCCGGTGTGAACTGGCATTACTGCAGACTGCAATACCGGCTTCTGCAAATTCCCGTTCCACACCGGTAGCAATCTCGGCCGGAAGGGCCGAGAATACAAGATCCACGTTCTTCATCGCTTTGGGTGACGTGGGCACAACCTTTATTTTTCCTATCTTTTCCGGAAATGGGGTATCAAGGCGCCATTTCACGATCGATCCATAGGTCTTTCCGGCACTGCGATCGGAAGCGGCAAGGGTCGAAAGATTGAACCATGGGTGATCTGCCAGTTGTTCAACAAATCGCTGACCGACCGCGCCTGTAGCTCCGAGTACTGCAACGTTGATCATTGGTGTCAGGTCCTGTGTGTCTGTTTTCCCCGTTTATGGTACGGTGGGTAATAGTGTCCCATTTCATCTGTGATAATAAAAACGTTGTTTTTTTGAATTTTTTATGTCCGTTTCAGGGAGAAATACCCTGTATTCGCGCCGGATTCGTCCTCAAAGGAAAACCTGCAGGATTAAGCGATCGTGGCGCAGGGAAATGGAAAAAACCAAACCGGTCAGAACCAGCTGGTTAAAACAGAATACAAACGCCGGAATCCGGGTTCCGGCCTTATTCCATGTGAATTGCTTCAGATGGGCAGACGTCAACGCAGGTCTGGCAGTCTACACACATATCTTTGTCGACTTTTGCCTTTTCACTGTCCATGGCAATTGCCGATGCGGGACATTCACTCACGCAGGTTTCGCATCCGGTACATTTCTCTTTGTCAACGACTGCTACCAACTCGTTCACTCCAACGTATATGTTTCAGGGAAAAGAAAAAAAGGGTTTCTATTATGAACTACCTCCATCAGGAGGTAATGAGTGGAGAAGATGCGAAGCATCTTCGATTACTATCCACATCCCTCCGGAGATAGTGAGCGTTGAAGATCCTTTTTAGGATCTTCACGTTTTTAGTTCCTCACGGTGTTCGGAACTAAAAATGGAGAAGTCGCGTAGTGTCTTCGAAGTCAACCTGCCTTAATCGTGATAGGTATGCGCGATTACCTAAGGTTTTCTGAATCCAATTAAAAAAAGAAAAATTACTTCTTCTTCAGCCCGAGCACATCATTCATGTCATAAACGCCGGGTTTCTTGCCAACCACCCAGCGGGCAGCATGCAGGGCGCCGCTCGCAAAGACGGACCGGTCGTAAGCCCGGTGGGAAAGCTCGATGGTCTCGAAATTCTTTGAGAACATGACCTTGTGGTCTCCGACAATATCCCCGCCACGAATGACATGGACGCCGATCTCGTTCTTCCGTTCGGTCATGCCCTCACGCCCGTACATCTTCTGCCGGACGCCGGCTTCTTCGTCAAGAATCTGGAGGATGGTTTTTGCTGTACCGCTCGGGGCATCCTTCTTGTTCCGGTGGTGGGCCTCGATCACTTCAATGTCGTATTCTTTCAGGAGCCTTGCCGATTCCCGCAGGAGCTGCAGGAAGATATTCACACCGACCGAGAAGTTGCTGGAAATGACGGCCGGCACATGTCCCTTAATCGCCGCATCCATCTCCTTCCGCTGTTCCGGTGTGATTCCGGTTGTTCCGACAATGAGCGCCACGTTATTGCGGGTCGCCATCTTCACGTTCCCGACAGCAGCACTGGCAACCGTGAAATCAATGAGGACGTCTGCCTTTGTCTTCTTTAAGAGTGCATCGGCATCTTTCGACTCAACGATCTCGGCACCGAAGAATGAACTGGATTTAAGGTTGATACCCCCAACCAGTTCGAGGTCTTTTGACTCATTGACCATGCGGCCGATGGTCTGCCCCATGCGGCCGGAGGCGCCGCATACAACGACTTTTATCATACCACATTCACCGTCTCTTTGGTTTTGCAGTCGGTTTTCGTGCTACNGCCTTTTGCGGGGTTTTCTTTGGCATAGCACGTTTTGCCGCTGATNCTTTCGGGATGGTGGCGAGGACTTTTTTAAGCTGCTCGGTCTTCTTTGCATCGAGTTCATCGAGGGGGAGCCGGACCGGGCCGCCGGCCATTCCCATCAGCTCAACAGCTTTCTTTACCGGTACCGGGTTGGTGTCGATGAACATGGAGCGGAACAGGGGCGAGAGCGCATAGTTGAGGACCAGTGCTTTCTGGTAGTCTCCCTTCCAGATCGCCTCGCACATGTCGACAATGCGTTTCGGATCGACATTTGCTGCAACAGAGATCACCCCGGAACCGCCAAGGGCCATGATGGGCAGCGTGATGTTGTCATCGCCGGAGATTACGATGAAATCATCATCCTGCGTCTCTTCGATAATCCGGGAGATCTGGCCGATATTACCGCTCGCTTCCTTGATTCCCCAGATATTCGGGTGCTGTGCCAGTTCTGCGACCAGGTCCGGCTCCATGTTCTGGCCGGTCCTTCCTGGAACATTGTACATAATAACCGGAATATCGAGATCGGCAATCTTCGTATAGTGCTTCACGAGGCCTGCCCGGTTGGGCTTGTTGTAATACGGGCTGATGAGAAGCACACCATCCGCACCAATGTCCTTCGCAGCCTTCGTGAGCTGGATTGCCTCTGCTGTGTTGTTGGAGCCGGTACCGGCAAGGACAGGAACCTTACCATTCACCTTATCGACAGCGACCTTGATGACTTTCTCATGTTCTTCGAACGTGAGCGTGGCTGATTCGCCGGTCGAACCGCAGGGCACAATCCCGTGAACGCCACAGGAAAGAAGAAACCCGATGTTTTTCTCAAGGCCGGGAATGTCCAGACCCATCGCAGGATTTCTTTTAAAAGGGGTTATGATAGCTGGAAGGACACCTTCAAACATAAATAGGGTTATGAGCGTTTCTTGGTATTTATTTTTCTTGTAATGTATCCGGCGATACGGTTCCGGACACGCTTGCTGCCGATAATGGCGGACTTTTCCAGCTGGTGCTTGTTCTCATCGAAGTTATTCGAAAAATTCGTGCGCTGCTTGGCAACAAGTTCATTTCCGATTGATTTGATGTAGGACGGTTTGATTCCCATTGATGATTCCTCGCTAAAGTGCACTATTTCAAATGCGGTTTGAGCAGATAATGATATTGTTTGCAACGTCGGCCGGCTTCTCGCCGATCAGGATGATGCGCGATTCTTTCACACTGGCACTTTTCCTGTAGATCACGTCGGGGATGCCGTCCTTGCAACATGAGGCCACGCCCCAGTCCATGGTGTTGAGCCCCTGATTTTTGGTTGTTGTGTCCAGAGAAGCGCACTCAAGAAACCGGTCGTTTTCAAAAAAACTGAGGGCCCTGTCGGAAAACTGCAGGATGGCAACGCTCCTCATGATCGGGTCAAATTTTATCGTGGTAAGGATTATCCTGACAACCGGCTCCTCAGTATCGAATGCACATGGACCGGCAGTTACCTGTCCATCAGCGTCGCTTTTTATTCCCCCGGTTACTGCGGCAATCCCGCCGGCATCCCGGGCGCCGCGAAGAGCATATCCGAACGAAATGCCTTCCGGAGGGATAAGCCGGACATTCAACGACTGCTCCAGCTGGGTTGTTGCAGACTGAAGGGTGGAAAGCGTATTGTTCCTTTCGTGTACCGGGTCCATTGGTTATTCATTACTTGACGGGACTGTTCTTAAAAATGCGGTTAAAGAAGACCGAGTTCCGTGCGGATCTCCATCATGCCTTTCAACGCGCATTCATAAAACACCGGGATCTCCATACGGGGAGTTATCAGGGCGATCCGGTTCCGGTCACACCCTGCTGCAAAGGACTTCTCCTTTGCTTTTTTGGTAATGGTCTTCACCAATACCTCGGAAAGATGGCCCCCCTTGACAAGAGCACAGGCAATGATCAGTCCAGAAGCGCTGTCAGCGGCCTGGAGCGCAATTTCTACCGGCTGGTCATAGGTTCCCGAATAAAGAAAATGGTTATGCCGCTGGATAACCTCGCAGGTATCGTCCGGGATACCGATCTCCTCCCAGCGGACCGGATCCTCGGAAAAAAACCCGGCTGCTGCCTTCATGATCGCCCCGGTGGCAAGGCAGTGTTTGATGAGTCCGTCCCCGTGCACATACTGGCGCAGGAGCGCAACGGATTCTGGCCGTTCCATGATGGTACGATACTCGCAGATCCCCATCAGACATTCGATCTATCCTTGAGAAAAACTGATAATACCGAAATAATTCAGAACAATCTGACGCTCCCGGGGGTGCTTCATGTCTCCGGGAANAGATCTCCCAAGAATGATACTCGGATAAGCCTATATCTTCCAAAAGCGAAAATCTGCGGTAATGGACGAACGAATTCTTGATGTGATCATCGGGCTTGCAGCCTTCCTGGTCCTGGTAGTGCTCCTCGCGGTCCTTCCCATGGCCCTGACTGCGGGAACCGGCTATCTTGTTGCAATTATTGTATTCATCCTCTTCCTTTCGGGCGCTGGCTACCTGGTGAACGGGAAGATCACGTAGGCGGGGCTTTCGGGCTCTCCTTTTTCATGCCCTTCCCGGCCTTCTCTCTCTTTTTCCCTTTGTAGTAACTGAGCGGGTGGTTCACCCGTTCGCAGATCTGGTCGCGGTTGACACAGAGGCCCGTCGTGCGCATCGCAGCACAGGCCGGGGTTGTGTATTCCGTTCCCGAACCCCCGCGCCCGGTGATATGCTCTACCTGGTACATGGTCTTCTCGGGATCGAAATCCGGTGAGCGGGCATACAGCTGGGCAATCGCAGGCACGTCCATGCCTACCGTATGGACAAACGTGGTCAGTGCAAACCGCCCGGCATGAGTGAGATTGACACCGGCTGTCAGGGCCGTGATCAGGGCCTGCATGCAGGGCGGAAACGCGCTCTCCTCGATAGACCCGAACTGCTGAAGCATCTGTTCCTGGTATTCCTTCTTTATCGATTCGCCAACGGGTGAGAGCTGCTGGCAGATTTTTTTCGGAACATTATAGGGAAGGTCCCTGCGGAGAATGACACGGATCCGTTCGCGGAGGAGTTCGAGGAGTTCTTCTTTTTTGATCTCGACATTCCCCTTACGGACACGGCGATTCACGAGCTTGAACCGCTCCTCATGTAATACGGACACTATCTCAACATAATCGGCAAGTGGCATACGATCTTTGGAGAGATCGATCCGGAATTCCGCCGCAATGTAGCTTGCGATCCGGCTGTTCTGATCATCATCAAGGACAGCATTCTCGTTCCAGCCTTTTTCCGATTCCGAGCCGGTCTCGGAATTAAGGAAATAATAAGCGCGTTCAGCTTCGTACCGGGTAAGCCGGTCATACAGCTGCTTGTCCTGTATGCATGAGACAATGATTCTTGCCAGGACGTAACTTGCGATCTCCTCATCGTCACGGTGCTGGAAATGTGCTGCAATGGTTTTTTTTGATGCCAGCGCCTGATTGATCCTTGTTACCGCAAGCCCGGTTAAATGAGTCCCCTTCTCCTCTTTCAACAACTGGTCGATGGGAGGGAACGTTTTTTTAATATGTTCCTGTGCTTTTTTTAAAAAGGGAAAATGGGAAAGTTCCTTTGCTGATGGAGAATAATCCATCAGTCGGCCTCAATCCGCGGTGCGAGGAGGTATTCGACATGCCCGTTCCCGCCGGCAATGTCGAACGAGAACCGGACCGGGTGGTCGACCCCGAGGAAGATCTCGACTTCAGCTGCCTTGCTCATGACCTTGCCCATGTCTTTTAAGTAATCAAGGGAGAAGAGCGAGCGCGCTTCCACCGGGGTAAGTGACACGAGCTCGTCCTTGGAGAACTCCCGCCGTATATGATCTGTATCGCCTTCCGCTATCAGATAGAATGTCTGGTCCTTCGGGTTGATCCCGAGCGCGATCTTATCCGAGATCACCGCGGCGGCTTTCATCGCATTATTCAGGTCATCGCCCTTGATCACGATCTTGCCCGGGAGGCTGATGGTGGGCGGGTTCGGGTCTTTTCTTATTGTGTTCGTGTCAAGGAGCGTGATGGAATAATGGTAACCATGCACGGAGACCGACATCTTCTGCGCATTGTCGGCCATCTCGATGCTGATAAGGTCGCCCTTTCCGGCCATGCCGAAGATATTCTTCATCTTCATCAGGTCTATGCCGAGCTGGCTGTTGGTTGCCTTGAACGTGTCGAACGCTTCTTTTTTGAGGGTGAGTGCGACCATTGCGACGTTTGCCGTGTCGACTGCACGTGTAGAAATGCCCGTCTCGTCCGTATGAAGCCGGCACTCAGGGATGAGAGCCGAGATCGCATCGATTGCTTCCCTGAA
>JGI20214J51088_10003346_pt1 | contig 10567 bp, 9 predicted proteins | sample WetSurMetagenome_FD_51088 | JGI IMG/M metagenome (IMG submission 51088) | reverse complement strand
CTGTTCATAAAGGTGTGAAATCAGTTTTTATGCAAACCAGCTCTATAGCAGGTGACTTCAGAGTTAGAGAATTAAAGTTAGTGTCTGGTGAGAACAAAACTGTTAGCAGGTATAAGGAGTCTGGTTGTTTATTTTCAGTAGATGTCGCGAAATGTTATTTTTCGCCTCGACTTTCCCATGAGCGGCAACGTGTTGCCACTTTGGTTAAGAATGGGGAAACTGTTGTTAACATGTTTTCAGGTGTCGGTTGCTTTAGCATTTTAATTGGCAAAATGACGGACAAAACCAAAGTTTACTCCATTGATGTTAACCCAACAGCTTTTCGTTTTATGGAAGAGAACGTTAGACTCAATAGGTTATACAGCAAGGTAATTCCTTTGCTTGGCGATTCAAAAGACATAATCCAAAATCAGCTGCATAGTTCAGCTGATAGGGTTTTAATGCCTTTGCCTGAATTGGCTCTCCAATACCTTCCACACGCATTGAAGGCGCTTAAACCAACTGGCGGATGGATACATTACTATGATTTTCAACATGCAACCGGCAAAGAGGACCCTGAGGAAAAAACGAAATTAAAAGTCGCTCGGGAGCTTGACACTTTAGGGGTAGGTTACGCCTTTAGTTTTTCACGTGTTATTAGAAGTACAGGTCCGAACTGGTACCAAACAGTTTTGGATATACAGGTATCTTTGATGCCAAGCAAGTTTTAATAGCTAAGCAGTCAACTATCTATTTCGGCGATGAATAATGAAACGAAAACTAATGGAAATCTTAGCCTGTCCAATTGATAAGTATCATCCACTTGAACTTCATGTTTTCGAAGAAAAAGATGAGATAGTTGAAGGCTTAATCGTCTGCTCCAAATGTTCACGTTGGTACCCAATAAGAGATGAAATTCCAGAAATGCTTCCAGACGAACTAAGAAAAGAAGCTGAAGACTTGCCATTTATGAAGAGATGGAAGGAAAAGATTCCTGAAAAAATAGTTAAAGAAGGAAAGCCTTTCAATCTAAAATAAACTTTTTACTCTTCTAAGTTCACTGCTGTGCATTTTATTGAGGATTGCATGGCGGCTTCAGCGATTTGTAATGCTTTTATGCCGTCAATTCCCGTTACCAATGGGTTTTTCTTTTCTGTTACGCATTTAGCAAAGTGTTCTAGCTCAAGTTTTAATGGTTCTACCGTTGGCTGTCGCGGCTGTACTGTTTGCGTTTGTTGCTCAATCCAAAGTTCCTGTGTAATGTAATCAAGCTTCATTATGCCTTCACTACCCGTAACTGTTAACATTCTTGTTTTGCTAGGCGTAAGCCAGTTAGCTTCAATAATAGCGCTCTCGCCACTCTCATAAGTTAACATGATATGAGCGTAATCTTCATATTTTTTGATACGACGGCTTCCCATTTTAGCATAAACTGTCATTGGATCGCATTGTGAAATGAATCTCATGACATCAATATCATGAATCGCTGAATCCTTAACAACCCCGACATCTCCAATGCGTTCAGGCCAAGGATTAACACGCTTTGACGTGGCGCAAACAAGATCGCCTATCTTCTTCTTTTCAATTGAATCACGAATAATTTGCACACCTGGAATAAACCGAGTCAGGAATCCAACAGTTAAGTGCAACCCCCTTTTTTTTGCAAGGTCATAAAGTTCTTGGGCTTGCTTGGAGTTAGTAGCCATCGGTTTTTCAACAAGCACATGTTTGCCTGAGTTAAGCGCTTTTAGAGCTTCCTGAGCCAAATATGTTGACCAAGTGCATATGCTGACCGCCTCAACCTCTTTGTCTTTAAGCATTTGATCACTGTCAGTGTATGCTTTGACTCCGAATAGGTCCGCAACTGCCTTTGCTCTTTCAGCGTTAACATCACAAATGGCAACTAGTTCTGTTGAGGCTAATTCTTTGTACACTCGAGCGTGGTTTTTACCCCAGAAACCGGTACCAACAACTGCTACTCCTAGTTTTGTCATTTTTTATCCGATACCTCTTCCTATTCCACGATATATGAAGCCTTCTGCTATCGCCTTTTCGGGTTCATAGGCACCAGCCAAATCCACTAAAATCGAAGGCGCCTTAGTCAGCGGTTTGAGCTTTTTTAGGTTTAAATTAGAAAATGGCTGCTCTCTCGTGAGTATAACGATGCAGTCTGCTCCTTCTGCTGCCTCATTAAAGTTACTTTTTACCGTAGTTACCTCCAAAGATTCACCCTTTGACGCAGGGTCATACAGGTTAACTTTGGCACCTTTTAAAGCTAGCAACTTGATAAAAAGACCTGTTGAATTTGACGGGTTTACGTTACCAAAAACTGCAATTCGTGATCTTCTCAAAGTTTTGCCACTGCCTCTTAATGCTTCCTGCGTTAAATTAAGTGCATGCTTAACCATTTCTTCGTTTATTTGCCTAGACAACACCGAGAGCCGCAATTTAGCATCTATATTATCAGCATTTTCAAGCAGGAAATAAGTGTTATCTGTATTTTCTTTTTCAACTACAATTGGAAGAAATCCCTCGCTATTCAAGTTTAGAAGTTTTACAATTTCGAAATAGTCTCCGTTTACACTCTCACAAAAGACTGCCAACTCATTAGCTAACGCTTTGTTTGCGTCTTGTTTTGCAATCTTAAACAGTATCGCTAACTCAGCTGTTTTTACGTCATTTGCCTGTTTAACGTTGCAAGTGATAGTTTTGGCAATGTTGGTGGTGGAATCTAAGCCCATTTTTCCAATGGCGCAAACCATCAACTCAAAGCTCGCCTGAGGATTCTTCACTTCACTGCTAGGGTTAAACAATGGCATGTACGCTAAACCGAAATCTACCCCTGCCTTAAGACCCGATGTGTTCTCGAGAGTCTCTTTTGCAGCCCCTTCAATAAAGCCAAAACCCGCAATCTCGCCTATAATAACTAAGGCGCCAGAGTGAAGTGCAGACCCGACTTGTTTGCAAGCATTTAATGTTTCAGAATAATCGGTTTTTTTCTTTTCATCAATCTTAGTCGGCACAGTAATAATTATTATATCACTCTTTGAAAGAGTCTTTTTTAATTCACAAGTTATATTTAATTGCCTGGTTGTGATCAAGCTTTTAATCTGGGTCTGTGTCTCCTGCTCTAAGAAGGGCATTTTTCCTTTAGTGACTTTTTTAACTACACTAGCGTCTTCATCCAAGCAAGTTACATTGAAGCCAGCTTTCGCAAAAACTATTGCAAAAAAAATTCCTTTTTGCCCGCATCCTAAAATGGCAACGGAAAACTGAAAACGCTTTTCCACTGAATCTATCTGATCAGGTTTTAAGTTTAAAGTTGCGGGCATCAGGCGATAGATCTCCAAGTGGTGAAGGTTTATAGAGTCTTTAGGATTTCTTCCAGTTTTTTTGTATATTCTTTGACTAGTTTTTGTGCTTTTTCTTGATTTTTTGCTTCAGCGTAGAGTCGGAATACCGGTTCAGTGCCGCTTGGTCTAATGAGAATGGCGCTGTTGTCTTTGAACCAAATTTTTACTCCATCAATGGTACTAATATTTTCGCCTTTAACTTGCTCGTATATATTATCGAGGAGAATCTGTTTTTTGTCGTCTGGGCACTCAATTTTTCCCTTTTCAATAAAGTATTGGGGTTGCTCAGCAACAAGTTGTGAAAGTTTCTGGCCAGTTTGTGCCATTATGTCAAGTAGCAACGCGGTTGTCATTGCACCATCCCTGACTGCTTGGTGTGGACCATAAAAGATTCCACCATTTTCTTCACCGCCCAATTTAGCGTTGAGCTCCTTCATCTTTTGAGAGACTGTCACGCTTCCCACTTTGGTCCAAATTAAATCACCCTTGAATGCTTCCACAGTATCCTTGATAAGAGTGGAAGAACTGACTGGAGTAACAATTTTCGCGCCAGTATTTTTCTTTAGGAATTGTTTTATTACTACTGCAAAAGTTTTGTCTCCCCAATAAATCGCGCCATTCTCATCGGTGAAGATTGAGCGGTCAGCATCTCCGTCAAAGGCTACTCCCATGTCAGCGCCAATTGCTTTTACCGTTGAGGATAAGTCGCCAAGGCTTTCAGGACGAGGTTCAGGCATTCGCCCTGGAAATGTTCCGTCAATGTTAGCGTTAATAGTGGTTACTTTACATCCAAGCTCACGAAGCAAAACGGGTGCCGTAATTCCGCCAACACTGTTTGCGGCATCTACTACAACGTGAAAGTGCTTTTTTGCAATGTTAGACCCGCTTACATGTATTCTTATAGCTTGTACATATTCATCGTTGATTCCTGGCAATTCCCGAGTTACCCCAAGATGATCCCAAGGAGCAAAAACTATCTTATTATCAAAGTAAATGTTCTCTATTTCTAGCTCTTGTTCATGTGACGTTTCAATCCCATCGTTCCAAATAACTTTGATGCCGTTATATTCTGGTGGGTTATGCGACGCCGTAATTAATACGCCGCCATCAAACTTGTGATTTTTAACCGCGAATTGCAGCGCAGGTGTAGGAGCCATGCCTGCAAAGAATACGTTGCAACCCGTTGCGTTTAGTCCTGAAATTACTGCTTTTGAGAATAAGACACCGCTTGTTCTTGCATCATGTCCCAGCAGTAGGTTTTTATCTTTACCAAAAAAAGTGCCGATAGCACAGCCAACTTTAATGGCTATTTCAGGAGTTAATTCAACGTTAACTAAACCTCTTATACCGTTTGTTCCGAAAAGTTTTCTATCAGTCATTAATTGTAACCCTCATCATTTACTTAACAGTGAATCTTGGGTTTTAAAATGTTTTCAGCCACTTCTTTGCCTGGACAAACTTTTCCTGAAATTTCGAAGCCGTCTTTAACTTTTGTATGGTCGCCAATTATGCATTCGTAAGTGATTTTAACTCTTTTTCCTATTCTGACGCCTTCTCCAATTATGGCTCCATCAATTGAGGCGTTATCTTCCACATGTACGTTCGGGAAAATGACTGAGTTGCTTACGCGCACATTATTGCCTATTGTTACATTTTTTCCGATGATAGCATAGGGGCCAATCGTGGAGTTTACACCGATTGCTACTTGTTTGTCGAAGGCTACAGGATTATTTAGTTTGAAGCCGTTTGGTTTTTTATGTTTTAAGGTGTTTGAGATGGAATCAAGGATTATTTTGTTTGTTTCAAGATATTCCTCTGGTTTGCCTATGTCCATCCAGACGCCGTTGACGTGATGGCCAAAAAGTTTTCCTTCTTCAGCTAGCTTGGGAAAGACTTCTCTTTCAACAGAAACTGCTCTGCCTGCTGGAATATAGTCGAAGACTTTTGGACTAAGCACGTAGACGCCTGCATTTATCAGGTTACTTGGCGCCTTGTCTTTAGGTGGCTTTTCAATGAAGCGTATTATTCGGTTGCCATCCTCAAGTTCAGCCACGCCATATCTGCAGGGATCTTCGACTTTGCAAAGAGCAATAGTAGCAAGTGCATTACTTTTATTATGAGTTTTAACAAGGTCACGGTAGCTAATATCTGCGAAAATATCACCGTTCAAAACTATGAATGGTTCTTCATGGCCAATTAACTTCTCTGCTTTTTTTACTGGTCCAGCGGTTCCAAGTGGCATTCGCGGTGGATCGATTGAAAACCTAATTTTTAAACCATGCCTGTTTGGTTTTTGCTGCTGTACATAGAATTGGGTAAGCGCATTAACTGCTAATATGGCTTCGTCTACATCGTTATTCGCTAACCTTTCAAAAATCCATTCTATAAGGGGTTTATTGACAATTGGAAAGAGTGTTTTGGGTCTGCTACAGCTTAACGGACGCAGTCTTGTTGCGAATCCACCTGCTAGGATTACCGCTTTCAGATATATCACCTTGTTGTAAGGAAAAATATTGGCTTGTTTTAATATAAAGAATTATGGTTTATTATTCCCATTCAATCGTCGCAGGTGGCTTATGAGTAATGTCATAAACCACGCGGGTAACTTGTGGAATCTCATTGGTAATGCGAGTTGAAATCTTCTCTAGAACTGGATATGGAATCTGAGCGAAATTTGCAGTCATAGCTTCTCGGCTTTCCGCTGCTCTAACCGCTACCACGTACCCATAAGCTCTAGAATCTCCCTTAACGCCGGTTGCCTTAGTATCTGTTAACACTGCAAAATATTGCCACAATTGCTCAGATAAACCATTTTTCTCTATTTCTTGACGTACGACTAAATCGGCTCTTTTGGCAACTTTCACCTTTTCAGGTGTCAAATCGCCAATTATTCTAACTGCCAATCCTGGTCCTGGGAAAGGCTGCCGATTAACTATTTCCCTTGGCAACTCGAGCATTTTGGCAATTTTACGGACTTCATCTTTGTACAAGTCTCGCAGTGGTTCAACGATTTTCTTGAATTTTATGTCCAAAGGTAGGCCTGCAACATTGTGATGTGATTTTATTATATCAGAGTTCTTTCGAATGCCCGATTCTATTCTATCTGGGTAAATCGTGCCTTGCAACAAATATTTTGCGCCTGATTTATCAGCGATTTCTTCGAAAACCCTGATGAATTCTTCTCCAATAATTTTGCGTTTCTTCTCAGGATCAACTACACCCTTGAGTCTTTTCATGAAGCGATCTTGAGCATTTGCCATGATGAAGTTTATCGGGTATTTTTCAAAGGTTTGCCTGATTGCTTCTGGTTCTCCTTCTCTCATAAAGCCATGGTCAACAAATACTGCTGTTAATTTGTCGCCGAGGGCTTTTGCAGCCAAAGCTGTGGCAACACTGGAGTCTATGCCTCCGCTTAAACCAATTATAGCTCTACTGTCTCCGATTTCTGCTTTTAATTCGGCAACCATTTTTCCTATGAGGTCTTCCATCTGCCAGTTGGCTTGGCACTTGCAAACTTGAAAGATAAAGTTGCGGAGAATAAGCATGCCGTGTTCTGTATGGATGACTTCCGGGTGCCATTGTAAACCGTAAATTGGCTTTGTCTTATGTCTAAATGCTGCAACTGGGCAGTTGTCTGTATGAGCTAAGACTTCAAAATCAGATGGCAATGAAAAAACCGTGTCGCCGTGACTCATCCAAACTTTCTCCTTCTCCTTTAACCCTTCCAGTATACCTACAGGTTTGTCTACGGCTACCTGTGCGATACCGTATTCTTTGCATGTTGCTGGTTCAACTTTTCCTTTGGTTAACTGAGCTAAAAGTTGATGACCATAGCATAATCCAAGGACAGGAAGGTTTACCTCTAAAATGCGTGGGTGAAGTTTTGGGGCGTTTGGCCCATAAACGCTTGATGGTCCACCGGATAAAATTAAGCCTTTCACGTTGAATTTTTCTTTAAGCGCTGCTACCTCTTCAGGCGAAATGTCATGAGTAACGATTTCTGAGTAAACACTGTTTTCCCTGATTCTTCTGCCGATCAAATGGCAGTATTGCCCTCCAAAATCTAGTACTAGTATTGTGTCGTATTTTGCCTGCATTATAGTGGCACAAGTCGTATTTGGGGTTAGGCAGGTAATTTAAGATTGCTATTGGTTTTCAGTCAAATTGCAACCCTCTATAAAATTCAACTTTCTGGCTTTGAGACGTTCGATCGTTAGCTGAAACTACTAAACGTTTATTAGCTTAATTATGTTTAATAGAAACTATTGTTTGGAAAAGAGCCATGTAATTGAAAGAACGTGCAGGAATCAGAGTATGGAATTAAATGATACAGACTTGAAAATACTCAAAGGACTTTTGGAAGACGCAAGATTTTCAAGTAGACAAATAGCCAAAAATGTAGGAGTATCAGTCGGAACTGTACTATCCAGAATCAAAAAAATGGAAGACGACGGACTTATCAAGGGCTACTCAGTTCTTCTGGATCACGAAAAACTCGGTTACCAGTTAACTGTTTTGACTGAAATTACCGTTTCAAAAGGCAGACTCGTGGAAACTGAAAATGAAATTGCAAAAATCCCAAATGTCTGTAGTGTCTATGATGTGACAGGGTTAACTGACGCCATCATAATTGCAAAATTCAAAAGCAGAGAAGATCTCGGAGCTTTTACCAAAAGACTGCTCGCTTTGCCGTTTATCGAACGAACAAACACACATGTGGTTTTGACAACGGTAAAAGAAAATTTCCGTCTGCTATAACTTCAATACTTATTATTCTTTGAATTTTAAAAAAATCTATTTTCTTTTTATCGCATGCCAATTGGACATGCACTTAGACGTAATGAATGAAATCGAATTGGCTAAAGAAAGATAGAGGTTGGTTTCTATTCTTTTTTTGTTGTTTGATGGTTCTCTGTCTTGTATTTTTGCTCTGGTGCTGCAATAGTTATTTTTGTTCCTGATGATACTGGACCCGTTAGCCAAACGTTGCCACCTATAACTACGTTGTCTCCTACTACTGTCTCTGCTCCAAGCAAGGTTGCACCTGAATAGATAACCACGTTATTTCCAACTGTTGGGTGGCGTTTTCTTCCTTTGATGATGTTTCCTTTTTCGTCTTTAGGAAAACTTAGCGCGCCCAATGTTACCCCTTGATAGAGCTTTACGTTATCCCCGATTTCTGAGGTTTCACCGATGACTACTCCTGTTCCATGGTCTATGAAAAAGTTTTTGCCTATCCTTGCGCCTGGATGAATGTCAATGCCCGTTTGAGCATGCACATGTTCACTCATTATTCTTGGGATTAACGGGATTCCAGCAATATAGAGTTCATGGGCTATTCTATAAGTTGTAATCGCCAACACACATGGATAGCTCAGAATCACTTCATCAGTACTTACTGCCGCTGGATCGCCTGCATATGCAGCTTGAATGTCCCCGCTTAGCATTGACCGTATTTCAGGCAGCTTTTCCAAAAGCTCTTTTACAACCACGTGGGCTCTTTTTTGGCAAACATCTTGTGGGCACTCACTTATTTTCCTACAGATATATTTAAGGCTCTTCTCAACTTCACCTGTAAGCCTGGTATAAATTGATGTTAACGTTTTTCCAAGGTGATATTTGACATTGGCTTTAGTAACTTCTTCCTTGCCTAGATACCCTGGAAAAAGAACTGTTATGAGATCTTCTAAAACTTCAACAACCACTTTTTTGGAGGGGAGGTCTCTGCCTTCAAGGTGATCCATGCCTCCAAACTTATGGTAGTTCGCTAGCATTTCATCCACTAAGGGCGGTAAGCCTTTCTCAAGCCAATCCAATTGTACCTTGTCATGATTACGCAAGAGTGTTTCTAGCATTCGGTCTGGATTCCAGCAGTCAAGCTCAGGATTCTTTGTTTGTGTACATTCTTGGCAGTTTTCTGGACAGGGCTTATCAGCTTTTCTGGACATTTTTAGCATCCCTTCCTCTGATTATGAGAAAAGGGAGAATATAAGAGAAGTGCCTCAAAAACCATGTTAAATGTTGGAGTTAGGCGGTGCGACAGGCTCTTGGAATAACGCGGTGCTAAGATAACGTTCTCCGGTATCTGGCAAAATGACAACTATGAGTTTGCCTTTGTTTTCTGGCCTTTTAGCGATTTCTATGGCTGCAAATGCGGCTGCACCTGAAGATATACCAACAAGTAATCCCTCTTGTTGCGCAAGCGCTCTAGCTGTCTTTAGAGCGTCGTCATCTGTAACTTGGAAGATTTCATCTGCCAACTCTAGTTTGAGAACATCCGGTTTGAATCCTGCACCGATTCCTTGAATCTTGTGCGGCCCCTTTTTTCCTCCGCTAAGAACAGGTGAACTTGCAGGCTCAACAGCGACCGCTTTAAAACTAGGTTTTAACGGCTTAATATACTCGGCCACCCCTGTTATGGTTCCACCTGTACCAACACCTGCAACTAAAATGTCTACTTTGCCATCGGTGTCTTCCCAGATTTCCGGTCCGGTTGTTTCACGGTGGATTTTGGGGTTAGCTAAGTTTTTGAATTGCTGAGGCATGAAGCTGTTTGGTGTTTGGGCGGTGAGTTCTTCTGCTTTTTTGATGGCGCCTCCCATTCCGTCTGGTCCTGGTGTGAGAACAAGTTGTGCGCCGTATGCTTTGAGTAAGTTGCGTCTTTCAATGCTCATGGTTTCCGGCATTGTTAAGATGAGTTTAAAGCCTTTGACTGCTGCTACCATTGCTAAGCCTATGCCTGTGTTTCCGCTTGTGGGCTCAATTAAGGTAGCACCTGGTTTTATGATACCTTGTTTTTCCGCTTCTTCTATCATGCTTTTGCATATGCGATCTTTTATGCTCCCCCCAGGATTGCGTGATTCAAGCTTGCCAACAACTGTGGCACCTGCCGCCTGTGTTAACTTGTTTATTTTGACGAGTGGTGTTTTCCCAATCGTTTCAAGTATGGTATTGTTGATTTTCGTCATTACTAATCACCAATATAACACTGTTATAATTTAGGTAATAAACCTTACTGCCCTGTGAAAAATATCAGTTAATCACTGTAATAAACAAATCTAGCACCCAACAAGCCCCAACAACAAAAGTAAAGCCTTTAAATGACAAGGGCAATTCTATATTCCGCACCAGCCTCAATAGCAAGCAAGTTGCGGAGGTCGCCCAGCATGGCCAAAGGCGTAGGACTGAGGCTCCTATCCCGCAGGGGTTCGTGGGTTCAAATCCCACCCTCCGCA
>JGI20214J51088_10003344_pt1 | contig 10575 bp, 10 predicted proteins | sample WetSurMetagenome_FD_51088 | JGI IMG/M metagenome (IMG submission 51088) | reverse complement strand
TGAGTCGTATGATTGGAGAAACGGATCAAGCGGAGCAGATATGCAGCGCCACAAAAGTCAGTCTGCCCCAGGACGGAAGAAGCTTTCAGAAGGATTGCCTGGCCTACTTCCTGATGACCATCACGACAGACGGATTGGATGAGTACGAATACGATGGCATGGCAATTGGAAACATCGAAGAGAAATCGAAGATCGTAGAGAGTGCGAAGAGAAAAAATTGATTTGATTGAATCCTAAAGCGGCACAAATCCGTACTCTTGCGCTACCTTCTGACCCTCAGGTCCTGTCATGAAATCTATGAATGCCCTGGCACCGGGCTTGGCATCTCCAAAGGTGTAGAAGTATAGTTTGCGGGCCAGCTCGTAGCTGCCGTCCTTTATGGTTTCTGCGGTGGGCTTGACCCCGTCCAGAGTTATGGCACCGACTGCACCGTCCTCGGCATAGGAGAATCCCAGGTAGCCTATGGCCTTATCGCTGCCGGTTATGGCAGTCCTGACCTCAGCGTTGCTGCCTGCAACTGTGCTAACCCCAGGCGTCTCAGCCTTCTTGTCGCCCATGACATCCTCATTAAAGGTATCCCTGGTGCCGGAGCCCTGCTCTCTGGAAATGACCAGAATCTCCGAATCGGGTCCACCCAGATCCTTCCAGTTGGTGATCTCTCCAGAGTAGACCTTCTTGACCTGATCCTTGGTGAGAGAGGTTACTCCCGCATCAGAGATCTGCTTGCTCACGCCGATTACTATGCCGTCGTAGCCCACCAGATTCTCCTGGAATTTGTCCCCGAAATTGCTGATCTCTTCGCTGGTAACCTCGCGCGAAGCCATTGCGATATCGGAATTGCCCTCGGCAATGTTCTTCATTCCCACACCTGTGCCACCACCGGTTATCAGCGCCTGGAAATCGGACTGCTCACCATTGAATGCCTCCGCTCCGCCTTCCGCCAGAGGCAAAACGGTTGTCGATCCTGAGACGCGAACGGTCTCCTTGGCCATGACCACAGAGGTGCCGAGAGCACTTATGATCAGAGCGATTATTAGAACACTCAGTATCTTTCTCAACGAATTCACCGACGAGGATGATGCGAGAATGATATGTAAAGGTGAGCCAAATAAAATATAGATATGCTCAGAGATAAATTACTATATTGTAAAATAAATAGTCTATATACAATTCGGCCCGAATTTTGCCCATTGATTCAGGATGAGTAGGTGAGATGTGTTGTGCGACGGTGCGATCGATCAGAAAATTTTATAAATTTCGGCTGTGATAATAAGCGTATAAAAAGAAAATAGTATATAGAATATATTCACAAAATAGAGATATGTGTTTTAATGAGGGAAGGAATATATTGAACGAATTCTGTAAAAGGAGATTGTGCCAAACGCCTTGTCACCAGCAATGGGCAGCGAATTCAAGCCCGCATCCCAACTGCGAAAGAAAAAAGATAGTTCGCCCATGATGATAGGTGAGATGTTTTATTTTATAACCAGTTTATTTTTCAGATTCTGTCATAGAATTGTCTGTTTACACAGTTGTCATCAGACTGCGGAAATTAGCGCTTGCCAAATTCATTGCCAGGATAATAGTTAAAAGATGGTGAAAGATGATGCCTGTCGATAATGGATGTGAAGATTCGCAAAAGAGCGAGAACGTGCTTGGCCTTCTGGGATATTATGATGCGATCTTGCAGAGAGAAGGACTGGCGGCGAGAATAGGAGAGATCAGATCCCTGAAACTGGGGTTAACCCTGGACCTGCTCAAGATGGTAAATATCGCAGAAGATCTCAAATCCGGCCTACTGACCTCAGTTTTGAGCGGATGGGATATGAACGGCAGAATAATGCCGGGACAGGGCGAAGAGGAGATGAAGCGCATGAGTAGCTGCATTGCCGCCGTCCGGGAAAATGCCCTGATGATACTGAATAGCTCCCGCCCCACCAACTCAATGCAGTTGGATATCGCCATGATGCTCGCCCTGCCGCTGATGCCCCAGGACCTGAAAAAAGATGATGCGCCCAGAATTCGTGATATGCTCAACAGGGTAATGGAAGACTTCGCGGCAAAAAGAGAACATGGAGCTATGCCCTGCCTTTGAAACCTTTTGAGCAGAGCGCAAGACTTTTCAGCGGATAGTAAGTGCTGCAGGCGGATAGCAAGGCATTTCTTCTGAATCGTCCAAATCCTAAATCTACCTACCAGGATATCTTCTTTCTATAGTGGTTCCGGACGACAATGGCCAGCATGTTGGTTCCCAGCACCAGGGCAATCAGCACCAGTGCCGTGCCCCAGGCCCGGGCCTCCACATCCCATGCCCCCAGAAAATAGATCAGATTCAGCAGATGGTAATCCAGGTTATTGACCGGCTGAAACACATTTGGAATGACGCCGTAAATCATCTGCACGGGGGTAGCGGTAAAGGTAACCGCTGTCCACATGATGGGGGCAGTCTCTCCTGAGGCCTTGGCCACCCCGATGATCACGCCGGTCAGTATGCCGGGCGCAGCCGAGGGCAGGACTACCTTTCTGATTGTCTGCCATTTGGTAGCCCCCAGGGCAAGGCTCCCCTCCCGCAATGAGTTGGGCACGCTCTTCAGGGCCTCCTGGCAGGTCAGGATTATGGTGGGGATATTTATGAGCCCCAGGATTATGGAGCCGGACAGGAGGGAGACTCCCAGGTAGCTCACCAGAAAGGCCAGCCCGAAGAGCCCGAAGACCACAGAGGGAACGCCATTCAGGCAGCTTACCGCGATTGTGATGATGCGGTTGAGCCTCTGGCTCTTGGAGTACTCATTGAGGTAGATTGCTGCGCCGATCCCCAGAGGCGAAGATATGACCATCGCCCCTAAAACCATCCACAGTGAGCCCAGTATGGCCGTGCTGATGCCGCCCGCCTGGCCCAGACGCCTGTGGGGCGTGGTCAGAAAATCCCAGCTTATGACCCCGATCCCCTTGTAGACTATGATGAAGAGTATTCCGCCCAGCAGGAGAAGCGAGAGGACCGCGGATAGCCTGACTGCCAAAAATACCAGCACCTCCCGGCCCTTTGCCCGGTAATCGTAGAGGATATTGATCGCATCTTTGATGCACAGCAGGCTGGCAAAGAAGATCAGAAGAGGAAGGATAAAGGAATAATCGAAGGACGCACCGACCCCGAGAGGCCGGCGGATGACAAATCCCTCATGGAGTATTCCTGAATACGCCAGATAAAGGATCGCAGAGCAGAGGAGGGTGTCCAGGGCAAGGAAAGGAACGGTCTTAAGGGATGCGGCTTTGGAGAATGAATAAGATGCGACAATGAGCAGCATGCTGGCGAAAAGGCTCGCCTGCCATAGAGGCGCGAGCCTTTCCAGGTCGGGTTGAATGATGAGGCATCCGAGCGACGAGACGAACAGGAACGCTGATATGGCAAGGGACCCCAACAGAGACGGCCTGGTCACTTCAGTATCCTCCGAATTTTCGCTTGATGCGAATCCTGGCATAGTCTGCGATCAGACTGAATATGGTAACTACTATGAGAAGGACAAATCCCACTGCAAAGAGGACATGGTAATGCATCGAGCCTCTGGCCACCTCGCCCATCTCGCCGGCGATGATCGAGGTGAAGGATGCACCCTGATCGAATATGTCATACATGGGAGACGCCATCCTGGCAACGTTGCCGACCACCAGCAAAACAGCCATGGTCTCTCCGATTATGCTTCCTATGTTGAGCAGAATGGCGGCGGTGATTCCGGATGAGGCCGCGGGTATGGTCACATTTCTCAGGGTCTGCCAGCGGTTGGCTCCCAGCGCCAGAGAGCCCTCCTTGAATTCACCGGGCACAGCCCGCAGAGAATCCTCGCAGATGGTGGTGAGACGGGGTATGAACATGACCCCGAGGAGCATCGATCCGGCCAGAATAGACCTGCCGGTGAGCAGATCGAAGCTGTCCTGCAGATAGGTTACGAGAATTATCACCCCCAAGAAACCATAGACAATGGATGGAACGCCCGCCAAAAGCTCAATAGACGGCTTGAGCACTGCCTGGCTCCGGGGCCCGGCCAGCTCCGCCAGGTAAATGGCCAGAGGAAGGCCGATCAGGATATTGATGAATAGCGCCAGGAGGGTGATGATAATCGATGTGGCGATTATCGGCATCATCCCATAAATATCGCCCGATGGATGCCATTTCGACCCGAAGACCAGAGAGACAATCCCAAGCTGCGAAAATGCGGGAAGGCTTTCGTGGATGAGGAAGTAGAAGATGAGAATCATAATGAGGATCGAGGCAATGGCGGATATGAATAGCAGGGCCTCTACGGAAAACTCGCTATATTTGCGGGGCACTTTAATTCTCGGCCAATCCATACGCCTTGGTCAAACACATTGACCGGTTAAAGCCCTTGCGTATAGGATCTATATAGAGTACTAACAATGTAATAAGATAAACATAGATAGCTTTTTCAATAATGATAAAATGATACCGGTAAAGGGCAAAGGCCAGAGAGATCTCATTTGCCAAGCCTGCTCAGTATCTCATCCGGATCGTAGCGCACGCTGATGACGCGACTTCGGCCCCGTTCCCCCGACCCGGTAAAATCGACGTTTATGAGCCGGATGGAATCAAGTTTATTGAGAATTTCATGAAAACGGGTATACCCTGCATCGGTCTCTTCACGAAATCGGACGAACAGATCCCCCGCGCGCCAGCTCTGCTGCTCCGCAGCCAGCCGCAGCACAAGCAGCTCATCCTCCTTCAGGGATTTCAGGGCATAGGTGAGATGAACCAGGCGGGAACGATCGCAGGAGACCGTCACATCATCCAGGGATATGCTCCTCGATGCACGTTTTTCCGCAGACAGGCCCGATCTCTTTAGAAGATCAATTCCCACCCGCAGGTCTCCAGACCTCTCCGTGCAGTCCACGACCGCCTCCAGGACATCATCCGCCATCACTCCCGGATAAAGGCCCATCTGCACCCTGCGACCCAGTATGTCGCGGACCTCAGATCGGGTGTAGAGAGGGAATATGATCTCCTCCGGCTGGAAGACAGAGACCACGCGCGGATCGAGAACATAATTCAGGGCCAGCTCGCTCATCACTCCGATCACACCCATCCTGGCACCGGGACAGGTCTCATGGGCCCGCAGGAGGGAGTACAGGACATGGTCCACCTCTCTTTCGTGAAACAGGTAATTGATGTCATCCAGGGCCACCACCAGCACCTTATCCTGGTCGACGGCGGCAGCGGCTACCTTCTCGAAGATCCGTTTAAAGGATATGCCGCTGGAAGGTGGTGAATGGTCGAAGACTTTTCGGTAGATCTGATAGAATACGGAATACCGGGTACAGTCCATCTGGCAGTTGACGTGGACAGGAATTATCTTCGAAGAGTGAGCTTCAATCTCCTCGAAGAGCTTGAGAAGAGCGGTGGTCTTGCCTGTGCCCGGCGGGCCGAGGCAAAGGGCATTGACCGGCCGGCCACCCTGCAAGGCCGGGCGGACACAGAATTTGAGGCTGTTCATCTGGTCCTCCCGGTGCAGGAAATGTTCGGGCAGATGATCTAGCTCAAATAGATCCCTGTCCTTGAATAGCGTCTCCTCCCAGAGGAGCATATCTGGCTTTTCGGGGCTCACTTGCTGAGTATATTTTGTATTTCCTTCTTCAATATGGCGCTCACAATGCTGCCATCCGCTTTGCCCCTCAATTCCCTCATGACCAGGCCCATCAGCGGGGCTACAGCCCTGTCGCCCTTGCTTTTCACCAGATCAACTTTGCTCGCCACTATTGCCTGGACTGCGCGGGTCACCTCAGCCTCATTTACTCCCGCAAGGCCCACCGATGCAGCGGCATCTGACGCCGCCATTTGCGGATGGGCGGCGAGCGTGGCCAGCAGCTCGCTCAGGCCCTCCTTGGCCACCCGGCCCTGGCAGACCATCGCCAGACAATCCCGGTAATGCTGCTCAGTCAGATTGGTGACGGGAACGCCCTCTCTGGCCAGCTCAATGGGGATGGTCTCCAGAGCTCTCACTGCAACGGATGCAGAAAGGCCGGTCTTCATGACCTCCTCAAAGAGGGGATAATTGGGGGACGCTGCCATTACGGAAGCCTGCTCAGCAGAGAGGCCATACTGCTGCTGGAAGCGCTTTGATCTATCCGCGAACAGCTCGGGCATCTTCAGGCCGGCAAGCATCTCTTGCGTGATCACCACTGCGGGCACATCGGTCTCCGGATACATTCGGGCGGAGCCTGGAAGGGGACGCATGTACTCCGAGCAGCCGCTCGGCAGAGCGCGTCGCGTCTCCTCAGGGACCATGACCAGAGCCTCGCGGGCTCGAACCTGCACCGCTTGCAGGGCTTTTTCTGCCCTCTCCCGCGGCCCGGTGACCATGATCACTGCGTCGCCCTCGGCAGCTGCCAGAAGACTGCGAACCGCCTGGACCTCCTCTGCGGTTACGCCGTAAGCGGGCAGCTCATCGGTATGAAAGATCCCACCCACTCCTGCCCTCTTAGCCCGGTCTGACATCTCCGAACCCAGGCGGCGGTCGGGCTGAATCTCCCGGCCAACGAGACCGGCAAAGCCCACCAGNCGGCACGCCAGTACAATGCCGCCGCTCTTGAGGGATCGGGCCAGGACCTTGGAGCCGGTCTTAGCAAACAGATCGGATACGTCCCTGATGGCGTCATCAACTGAGGCCCCGCGGCTCTTCAGCTCCTCTCTGATCTCCAGCAGCCGCACCTGGCGTAAGGCCTCAAACTCCACCACCTTATCTACGAGATTCAGGGCCTGCACGCCTTTGATCTCCACCCGCGCTCCGCCTTTGATGGAGACATTGACATCCTGGCGGATGGTGCCAAGGCCTCTCTTCACCCGTCCGGTAGAACGCAGGATCATTCCGAGGTATGATGCAACCTCCCGGGCATGAGCGGGAGAGACGATATCCGGAGCAGTCCCGATCTCCACCAGAGGTATTCCCAGCCGGTCCAGGGAGTAGACCACGCTGTCGCCCCGGCCCTCGATGATGCGCGCCGCTTCCTCCTCCAGGCTGAGGATGCCTATGCCGACTGCGCCTTCGCCGGTCTCGATGTAGCCGTCCGAGCCGACATAACCGGTGCGCTGAAAGCCCGAGGTGTTGGAGCCGTCTATCACCATCTTGCGCATGGTGTGCAGCTCATCCACGATCTTCATATTGAGCAGCCGGGCTATGATCAGAGAGATCTCCAGTGCTTCGGGATTTATCTCCCGAGGAGGCTCCTCATCAGCCTCTACCAGACAGGTAGTGTCATATGACTTGTAATGAAAACGCCTCGTAACCAGGACCTCTTCCAGAGCGGCCCGATCGATCTCGCCCAGCTCGCTTCGCGACGGTCGCAGATACCGGAAGAACTCGAAATTGGACTCCTCTACCTCCCTGTGCCTGGTGGGGCAACCGCAGAAAAGCTTGCAGGTTGTGTCCAGCTGCTGGTGAATCTCAATGCCGCATATCAGTCCCAAAGCACGGTAATCTAATGCCATTGATCTACCTTTCAGAGACAAGGGGTGGTTTAACTCTTTTGACTGCTTCACGAATGTCCTCGGACTTGACCGTCTTTCTCTTGGCATGGTTGGCCCAGCCGACCGCCTCGCGGGCCACCTCCAATCCATAGCTCTCCAGAACCTCAGCCAGCGCATCCCTCGCGCCTTCGCTCACTCTATTGGCCCCAGCCTCGCGGATGAGTCTGCTCACCGGGGCAACAGGAAGTATCGGCATTCTCAATTCACCTCATAAATCCGGAGTTTGCAGCCAGAAGAGAAAAAAATAATTCCTCCGAGTGCTACAAGCCAGAATATGCACCCTATCATCCTGCAATTCCATATATAATTTTTGTTAGGCAAAGTTATCCATTATTAAAACCCTTTAAAAAATCGCACCAACATTTTGGCTTTATTTTAAAGATAAAGCCTTTAAATGGGAAAAATCCAAAAAGGGGATGGGAAATGTTATTTAAGGAGCCACAATTACCATTAGCATTAGAGGAGCTGATGATGAGCGAGCTGGCATTTAAGGCAATTGTTTACAAAGATCTGGAAGATGTTTATGGACCCTGCGGATGCGGCATGAACCTGGCAACACTGCCGGTGCTCCTTCCCCGTGATTGGGTGGTCGTGGAGCGCCCCGCTCAAGCGGAACAGGACGAGTTCTGCAAGGGCTTTGATTTCCGGAGAACCGCAGGATTCTCCTGCAATAACATCTTTGAGCACGAGATGGACGGGATCGAGTACATGGCCAACTTCTCCTGCTGCTCGGAGTGCGCCGAAAAGGCTGTAGAGAAAGGCTATGCTACCTATGCCAGGAAATCCTATCCGCGAGCGCTGCGCTGAAGATCAGGAGGCAAAGAATTGAAGCTAATCGTATATTCCACGCAGACCTGTCCGAAATGCCAGCAGCTCAAAGCAGCGCTGACAGCGGCAGGCGTCTCATTTGATAACCAGGACATGAGCACTCCAGAGGCACTTACGGAGCTACGCATTAACGGCGTATTCACCCTCTCTGCGCCGGTCCTTCAGGCAGACGACAGGTTCTACACCGTAGAAGAGCTATTTTCCGGCGAGAAGCTTGTCGATCTGGCTCTAATCCTTAAAAGTTAAAAGCTGCAACGGTCCTTTTTTTTATTATTTCTTAAACCGAAATAAAAAATTTAAATTTAATATGCCCTATCCAGGCTCTCCGTAGTCGTCATCTGGTAGGTGTAGTTGATGGCCGCCTTTTGCCTCGGTGCAAGCGCCAGCTTCCACTTGAGACTGGTGGCTGTGCTCTCCGCCGGCTTTGGCGTGACCGCGGTAATCACAGCCTCCTGGGGTATGCTGTCAGTTACCTCCAGCGCAGCAGGTCGGTCCAGGTTGCTCTTGATCTTCAGGTAATAAGTCCAGGCCTCAATGGTCTCTTTAACAGTATGATTTCCCTGACCTGAGCCTATCACTTTGATGTTCTCGGTCTTGTTGTAGTTGGATAGCTTGCGTTCCACCTTCAGATCGGCGGTGGGGCCCACAACTATGGATGCATTGGTTCCTGCGGGTGTGTAGGGCATCTCGATTGTGGAGACATACTCGTCATTTCGGTAGAGCATCGCCTTTCCCGTCGGCCAGGGATTGGTGAGGGTGTTGTTGGCCCGAATCTCCTCTTTTGCAGGTCCTTCCTCCTGGCTGTAGGCATCCCAGGTGTAGACTCTCACCAGGGGAGCTTCCTCCTCAAACAGGGGAAATCCTATCTCTTTGTCCATGATCAGGTCTTTTCGCCCATCCAGCTCGAAGATGTAGAATGTCTCCAGCTCTCCTGAGGCGGGAGCAGGGGCGGCTGCATAGTCAAGGGCCTCGGCCATCGGGGCCGCTTCTGCATACCGTTGGTTGATCTGGGGAGCGGCCTTGGCCAGATAGGGCTCTACTGCCAGCGGCAGGCCTGCGACCAGCTTGAGGCGCACATTCTTGAGATCCTCTCCGCCCCGATTGCTGAGAACAGCGTTCGCCTTCACCAGTACGGTGTCGCGGAGAAGGTGCAGGTCGTAAACCGGATTCCATGTGGCGGCGTCGTACATGAGATAGGAGAGGTCAAAGCTCTGCGACCCCGGAGCAGAGACGTTCAGGGTGTAGACGGGATTGGCATCGTAGACCACCCGCTCCTGGGTTGCATTGCTCACTGTCAGGAGCACTGAGCTCTGCTCGGCCTTTTCTGGAACATTGATCACAAATTTATGCACGCCCTCGGTCACATCCAGGTTTCCGGTCCGTTTCACCGCCATCAGCCCGTCCGGATAGATGGTTACGGAGTCAACGGGCAGCGTGATGGCGGTGGTGGCTTCGACCCCGCTCGCCTCATCGGAGGCTGCGAAGGCGGGAGCGAATAACGATAGCATTAAAATGGCTGCAAGGAGTTTCATGGCAAAACCTCTTCGTTAATGTAATACCCTAAACATATTATACTTTGCCAGAAAGGCGGCTATTGGGTCAAATTTTTAAAAATTAATAGATTGTACTCAATAATCCTGCTTGCTACATTATGATTGCTCTGCATTTTTGAAAGCAATAACGCTGGCTTGCACCCATCTTGGCAATCTCGACTACAGGGAGATTAGGTTGCAGAGACAGTTTTTTCACCTACCACAAGTTCATATTCTATGCTTGGCAGACGTGTATGACGATAAAGCCATGAAGACAATACTATCAATGAGTGTTATAGCTTTGATCTTGTTTCTGCTAACTGCCGACGCATTAGCAGTTTCAAGGGTGTCTATATCAGAACCGCCCGGTATAAGCCTCACAGGAAACGGTCAAAAGGCAGAACTCTTTACTCTCGATAAAGGTCTCACGCTATTCAATATGACTTACGATAAAACGTCGCACTTTGCTGTCTGGCTTTTATACCCGGATGGCGATCGAGATTTGTTGGTAAATTATTATGGTACTCCATTTAATGGATCAACATTAGTCCAAATAGAGGAAAGTGGCCTATATGGACTTAGTATGTGTTTAGCTAGCTAGCCTTGCAGTTAACATTTGGAGGTTATCCAGTCCTCTTTGTCCCCATGTTGCGAGCGTCGTTGTAATGCGCTCATGAATTG
>JGI20214J51088_10003343_pt1 | contig 10577 bp, 8 predicted proteins | sample WetSurMetagenome_FD_51088 | JGI IMG/M metagenome (IMG submission 51088) | reverse complement strand
CATGAGTGTCGGTCTGGTTCTCCTGTGCGCCGTGGCGATTCTCGTCGACAAAGCAAGAGACGCCAACCGGTCAGACGAAGCCGTTGTGCTCGCAACGATCACCACAATCAAGAATTCCCCCGACGCCAAGAGCAGCGATGCATTTGTGTTGCACGCAGGCGTCAAGGTGCGGATCACCGACAGTGTCAACGAGTGGGTGAAGATCCGTCTGGCAGACGGGAAGGTGGGGTGGATGGAGAGAGGCGCTGCGGAAGAGATCTAATTGTGGATTGTGAATTGTGGATCGACAATCCACAATTGATTTTTTATTTGCGGAGTGTCCACTCCCGGCTGGCGTATTTGTCTCTGGCCAGGATGGCAAGGCGGTTTTCAAATTCTTTGACGTATGGCGCGTGGGCACCCCAGGCGGTCTTCAGGACCGCTGTGACTGCCGCGGGATCGACCGGAAGATTTTCGAGAAAATCGCCGTGTGATCGATCCCTCCGATAGTCTGGCTGGGCGGAGGGGAAGGGAAGCAGCCGTTCAATTTCCTGGATATCGGCATGGAGCAGCAGCGTCCCATGGAACAACAGTGCCCGGCTCCGCCGGCGTTGTGCATTGCCGGCGATTTTCCGTTCACCGATGCACAGATCGGTCTGCCCGCGGAGTACCACCGGTTTTCCCGTGTGCGCGCTCAACGCCCCTGCAATTCGCCCCAGAATAAACCGGTTGGTTCCATCGATCCCGCCCAGCGCGGGATCCCCGTCCTGTCGCATCACCACCGCATAGTTGAGGCATCCGGGCATCTGAACTATTGTGCCCCCACCTGTTGTTCTTCTATAGAGCGGGACACCTTCAGCCGTACAGGCTGCGAGGTTAACCTCTCGGGCGGCTTCATTTGTGTACCCCAGAACGACAAAACGGGTTCTGGGCTGCCAGACCCGCAGCACTTCACCAGCGGTGTCCTCCTCGCAGATATCGAGGAGCACTTCGTCGCATGCCAGCTCTTCTTCCGGTGTCGCGAAGACGCGGTCAAGATACCGCATGGGTATTCCTCCGGACATCCCGGTGGGAGCAGTTTCTCTGCATAACGAATATTGACAGGTGAGACATCGTGGAGACTCAACATACGAAACCGCGACCCGTGCCGCAAGCCGGTGAGGAGCCACAGGATAAATGGCTGGATTCCCTGGAGCTTGTCCTGGAATCGCTTCTTCGCGATCAGCAGCCCGCACGGCTTCCACTGATCTTTGAACGATTGAAAGCCAGGCTTCGTGCCGCCGGCATGCGCATTCCGGAGTCGGTGACGACACCGTATCTGAACACCATCTCCCCCCAGGACGAGCCGGCATACCCCGGCGACCGGGAGATCGAACGGCGGATCAAGAGTTACATCCGCTGGAACGCCATGGCGATGGTGGTGAATGCCAATCGCCTGCATGGAGGGCTGGGTGGCCACATCTCCACCTTTGCCTCGTCGGCCACGCTCTACGAGGTCGCCTTCAATCACTTCCTTCGCGGCGGCGACGGAGATCGGGCGGGTGATATGGTGTACTTCCAGGGACACGCATCCCCCGGTATCTATGCCCGCGCCTTCCTTGAAGGCCGTCTGAGCGTCGAGCAGCTTCAGGCGTTCCGGCAGGAAGCATCATCGGCGCACGGGCTGTCGTCATACCCCCATCCGTATTTGATGCCGGACTTCTGGCAATTCCCCACGGTATCCATGGGGCTCGGTCCGCTGATGTCGATCTATCAGGCGCGCTTCAACCGCTACCTCAAGGCACGCGGATTCCTGAAGGGCGAAGAACCCCGGGTCTGGTGCTTTGTCGGCGATGGCGAAAGCGATGAACCGGAAACGCTCGGCGCGCTGACGCTCGCCTCGCGGGAATCCCTTGATAACCTCGTCTGGGTTGTCAACTGCAACCTCCAGCGACTCGATGGTCCCGTGCGCGGCAACGGTAAAATCATCCAGGAACTTGAGGCGGCGTTCCGCGGCGCAGGCTGGAATGTTATCAAGCTCGTCTGGGGTTCCGACTGGGATCCCCTCCTTGCCGCGGACAGCGAAGGGTTGCTGCTCAAACGGATGGAAGAAGCAGTCGACGGCGACTATCAGAANTATTCCGTGGAGCCGGGCAGCTATACCCGGAAACACTTCTTCGGGAAGTATCCGAAGCTCTTCGAGATGGTGAACCATCTCACCGATGAAGAGATTAGAAAACTCAAACGCGGCGGACACGATCCGCAGAAGGTGTATGCGGCATTCAAATCGGCCGTGGACCATCAGGGCCGGCCGACGGTGATTCTTGCCAAGACCGTGAAAGGGTACGGGCTCGGTGAGGGAGGCGAAGGCAGGAACGTCACGCACCAGCAGAAAAAACTCAACGAAAAAGAGCTGCGGGAATTCCGCGCACGCTTCGAAATCCCCATCAGCGATGAGGATGTCGTCAATACACCGTTCTATCGTCCCCCTGAGGACAGTCCCGAGATGAAGTATCTTCACGAACGGAGGGCACGGCTCGGTGGTTCACTGCCCCGGCGCACAATCCGGGCCGCGGCGTTGAATATTCCTCCGCTCGAGGGTTTTTCCGAATTCCTTCGCGGCTCCGAGCGCTTTGAGGTGTCGACCACGATGGTCACAGTGCGTATGCTCGGTGCGTTGCTGCGCAACAAGGATATCGGACGGCTCGTCGTACCGATCATTCCCGATGAAGCCCGGACGTTCGGCATGGATCCACTGTTCCGGGAGATCGGCATCTATTCTCCCAAGGGACAGTTATACGAGCCGGTGGACCGGGAATCGCTTCTGTTCTACAGGGAAGCCAAGGATGGACAGATACTTGAGGAGGGGATCACCGAAGCGGGGGCCATGTCATCATTCATCGCCGCTGCAACCGCATATGCGCATCACGGCATAAGCATGATTCCCTTCTACATCTACTACTCCATGTTCGGCTTCCAGCGCATCGGCGATCTTGTCTGGGCAGCGGGCGACATGAAAGCAAAGGGGTTCATGTTCGGCGCAACCGCGGGGCGCACGACGCTCAACGGCGAAGGACTGCAACACGAGGACGGGCACAGCCATCTTCTTGCGGCCACCGTGCCGAACCTGCGTGCGTACGATCCGGCCTTCGCCTACGAAGTCGCAGTGATCATCCAGGATGGGCTCCGCCGGATGTATGTGGACAATGAAGACGGGTTCTACTATCTGACCCTGTACAACGAAAACTATCCGATGCCGGCCATGCCGGAGGGATCTGCACAGGGAATTCTCAACGGCCTGTACAAGTTCCGCAAGGCGGCGGTGCGGCAGAAGGCGCATGCCCAGATATTTGGGAGCGGACCCATCCTCCGGCAGGCATTGCGTGCCCAGGAGATATTGGCGGACCGGTTTGCAGTCTCTGCCGACGTCTGGAGTGCCACGAGCTACAAACAGCTGCGTACCGGGGCTCTCGCAGCTCAACGATGGAACATGCTGCATCCGATGGAACCGCAGCGGAAATCCTATATCGAACGGACGCTCGAACAAGAGCAGGGTCCGTTCATTGCCGTGTCTGACTATATGAAACTTGTGCCGGACCAGATTGCTCCGTGGGTCCCGGGAGGACTGCTGACGCTGGGCACCGACGGGTTTGGCAGGAGCGATACCCGTGCGGCCCTTCGCCGGTTCTTTGAAATCGACGCAGAGTCCATCGTGATTGCCGTGCTGTCCGCCCTCGCAAACAATGGGAAGCTGAAGAAACAGGTTGTTGCTGCAGCAATGAAAGAGCTTGGCGTAGATCCCGAAAAGTCTTTTCCCGTGATCGTCTGAACATCGTTTCCATAAGGAGAATGGTATGGACGTACGACTGCCGCGACTCGGTGAAGGTGCTGATTCCGGCACCATCGCGAGTATTTTTGTGAAAGAGGGCGACGCAGTGAAAAAGGATCAGCCCGTGCTGGAACTGGAAAGCGAGAAGGCCGTTGCGTCAATTCCGGTTCCCGCGGACGGCATTGTCACCAAGATGTTCGTGAAGGAAGGCGACCTCATCAAGGTGGGTCAGCTGATCCTGAGCTTGAATGAAGCGGCAGGAACGGCGCCAGCTCCCCGTGTTATTGATGCTTCAGTCGGTGACGACGAGCCCGAACCTGTGCAGACTCCTTCGCCCCCGCCGGCGAAGAAACCGGAGCGCGCGGCTGTTGCGGAAGTCGTCCTTGAGCGGTTGGACGGCCCGGTGCCCGCGGCATCTCCCACCATTCGCAAACTTGCACGCGATCTCGGCATTGATCTCCGCAGAGTGAAGGGGAGCGAGCGGGGNGGACGTGTAGTGCTTGAGGATCTGCACAANTATCTGCAATGGCTGCAGGAGAAGGCCTTTGCCCCCCAGCCATCCGCTTCCATATCGCCGGTGCCGGCNGNCAGGGTGGACTTCGCGAAGTGGGGACCTGTGGAATCGAAAAAGATGTCCACACTGCGCAAGACCATCAGTGCAAAGATGGTGGAGTCGTGGACGCATGTTCCCCATGTCACCCAGTTTGACGATGTGGATATTACNCGTATCATGGACCTTCGCAAAGCCCATGCAGCCGCATTTGAGAAGCGGGGTGCGCGGTTGACGGTGATGCCGTTCGCGCTGCGGGCCGTGGTTGCCGCGCTCAAACAGCATCCGGTGTTTAATGCAAGCATCGATGAGGACACCGGAGAAATCGTGTATAAACACTACTATCACATCGGCATCGCCGTGGATACGGAGTATGGACTGATGGTACCCGTGATCCGCGATGTGGACAAGAAGTCGGTGCTTCAACTCTCACAAGAGGTTCAGCAAGTAGCTGACAAAGCCCGGGAGCGGAAGCTGAGTATCGAGGAAATGCAGGGAGGGAGCTTCAGCATATCGAACCAGGGTGGGTTGGGGGGAGGGTACTTCACCCCCATCGTCAACACGCCGCAGGTTGCTATTCTCGGCATGGGCAGGAGCACACTGCGTCCCGTGGTGAGAGACGGCAAGATTGAACAGCGAACCATTCTGCCCCTCGGCCTGTCATATGATCATCGGATCATTGATGGCGCCAACGCCGCCCGGTTCATCGTGGATCTGGTCCAGGCATTCCAACAATTCCCAGAAGACGATCTGAAGATCTGAAGAGGACCCATCGTGAAAACAGACAAATCCGACATTGTGGTGATTGGTGCCGGCCCGGGCGGCTACGCGGCCGCGTTCTATGCGGCGGACAAAGGCAAGAAGGTGACGCTCATCGAGCGGAGCCCGCGTCTCGGCGGCGTGTGTCTTAACGTCGGCTGCATTCCCTCAAAAGCGCTGCTGCATGCGGCAAAACTGATCACCGAGGCGAAGGAATCCGGCTATAGAGGAATCCATTTCGCGGCACCCACCATCGACCTGAATGCAATGCGTGCGTGGAAGGAATCGATCGTGGCGAAACTTGCGAAAGGAGTTGCCGACCTCGCCGCCAGGAGAAAAGTTGAGGTGCTCTACGGCAAAGCGTACTTCGAGGATTCCGCGACACTGCGTGTGGAGACGGCCGATGGACAGAAGTATCTGAACTTTGACAAGGCCATTATCGCCGTAGGATCAAAACCTGCGATGCCGGCTGCGTTCGACCTGGGAAATCCCCGCATCATGACATCCACGGAAGCGCTGGAAATCGAACACATTCCGCCGAAACTCCTGATTGTGGGAGGCGGATACATCGGTATGGAACTCGGCACGGTCTACTCGACTCTGGGAAGCGAAGTGGTTGTTGTCGAGGCAAGCCCCGAGGTGCTGGCGGGGGCGGACCAGGATCTTGTCCGCCCGGTCCTGCGCCGGGCGAAAGAGTTGTTCAAAGAAATCCGCACGGGGGTGAAAGTTGTGAAGATGGCAACCGTGGGAAAACAGATCCGGGTGGAACTGGAAATGAATGGAGAAAAGCGCGAAGAACTTTACGATGGAGTTCTCGTCTCGGTCGGCCGGGCGGCCAATTGCGGAGATCTGGGGCTGGAGAATACGAAGGTTGAACGCACCGACCGCGGGTTCATTGCGGTGAACGCACGGCAGGAGACCGCCGATCCGCTCATCATGGCTATCGGTGATACNGTGGGCGGCGCCATGCTGGCCCACAAGGCGACCAAAGAAGGTCGCATCGCAGTTGAAGTGATCACGGGGGAATCTAGCTCATTCGAACATATCATCATTCCGGCGGTGGTGTTCACCGATCCGGAAATCGCATGGTGCGGGTTGACGGAAGATGATGCGCGTGAACAGGGCCGGAAGGTGGATGTTGTCAAGTTCCCTTGGAGTGCATCGGGCAGGGCATTGAGTTTTGACCGTACGGACGGCCTCACCAAGCTCATCATCGATCCTGAGACGGAGCGCATTCTGGGGGTGGGTATTGTCGGATCCGGAGCGGGTGAGCTGATTGCTGAAGGGGTTGTTGCGATGGAAATGGGTGCGACGGCTCTCGACCTGGCTGAATCCGTGCATCCCCATCCAACGTTGTCAGAGACGCTCGCGGAGTGTGCGGAAGCGTTCTATGGATATGCCACGCACACAATGCGCCGGCCGTAGTCCTCTCGAAGCTGCAGCGCCGGGCGTCTGCCCGGCGCTGTGGATGCACTACTTCAACGCCGATTCGATCGCCCCCACCAATTCGTCCGACAGCGGTTTCACTGACGACCCGAATTTCCCGATCACGTTGCCCTTGCGGTCAACAAGGTATTTTGTGAAATTCCATTTCACATCACCGGCGAATTGTGGATCGCTCGATTCGGACGTGAGGTAGCGGTAGAGCGGATGTTGGTCTTTGCCCTTCACGGAGATCTTCGAGAACATCGGAAAGGTGACATCATACGTCGTTGTGCAAAACGTTTTGATCTCCGCGTCGGTGCCAGGTTCCTGCCACGCGAAATTGTTTGCCGGGAAACCGAGAATCACCAGCCCCTGATCCTTGTACTTCCGGTAGAGGGCTTCAAGATCCTTGTACTGCGGAGTGTATCCGCATTTGGATGCCACGTTGACAAGCAGGAGCACCTTGCCGTTGAATGATGAGAGTGCAACATCAGTCCCGTCGATGTTCTTCATCGTGAACGTGTAAATCCCGCCTTCAGTGGCTGTCTCTGTTTTTGCGTGAATGCCGGTGGTTCCGGACATCATCAACAAAGCCATGAGGCTCATCGCAGCATTCCTTCCCATCATCTTGCGATCCGGTAAAATGTGATAAATTAAGCTGTTACCCCTACCTTCTCAACTAACGGGTGACCGCCGAAGTTCCCGCCTGAAACCATCTCGTCGGAAACTGCGATTCTTCTTGACTTTTCCCTGCCATTTTGTTACTTACGGGCGGAGCCGAGCGCTATGGCTTTGCATGCGTCACCCAGTGGGCAGGGTTGCAGGGGAGATTGGGGGTAAGTTCATGTACGGAAAAAAGCGACTTTCGTACGCGATCGAATAGGCGGAGGTGGCGGTGATGAAGAGCAAAAGGATATTGCGGCGTGCCGTCCTGGTCAGGTTGTACGATCACCTGCAGGATGCGTACGGACTGGATTGCCCGCGCGAGTCGTTTGTGAACGGTCAGCTGGCACTCCATGAAATAGATGCACTTCTGGCGTTCAAGAGCGATCCACGGATCGATGAACTGCGGGGCGCCCTCGAACGTCTTGAACAGGGTTCTTTCGGCAATTGCATCGCCTGCAAAGGAGAGATCGGTCAGGATCTTCTTGAGGTTGACCCTGCAATGCGGTTGTGCGAACGATGCGAACGGTTGTACAGCCATATGCGGATCATGACCCAGCACAGCATTCCGCCAGGTCAGGCGCTCTAGATAGTGTCCACGGGGTGGCGTTTTCCGCACCCCGCTTCTCCCGTTCCCCGCCGGAGTTCTTTCCAGCATCTCCAACCACTATTGACATTCGACTTTCATGAAACGCGATCTTGTATCCCTTGCCCAGTGGAAGCGCAGCGATCTCGAAGAAATATTCACGTTGACACGATCGCTGCAGACGCCCGGCAATGCCGTCACGTCCATGGCTCCATGGACGGCATCCCTCGTGTTTGAGCGCGAATCGCTCCGCACCCGCATGTCGTTCGAAGTGGGTGTCGCCCAACTCGGCGGACACCCGATATTCCTGCAACAAGAAACCATCGGCATGGCAACAAGGGAATCCGTGCACGATATCGGGATGATTCTCTCGCAGTACTGTGAACTCATCATCGCACGTACAATCAGGCATCAGACCTGCGTGCAGCTGGCGGAAAGCGCAACAGTGCCCGTCATTAATGCGCTCACGGACCTGGTGCACCCCTGCCAGATTCTTGCCGATGCCTACACGCTGATGGAGCACAATCGGTTCGGTCCGGCATTCCGGATTGTGTTCGTGGGTGATGGCAACAGTATCGCGAATTCCTGGCTGGAACTTGCCGCGAAATTCCCCCTGCATATCGTCTGCGCGTGTCCGGCCGGTCACGAACCGCATCCCCGCATTCTGGAGGAAGCTCAGACTGCGGGACTCGGCACGATCGAGATCATTGAGGATCCCATCAAGGCGGTGGAGGGAGCCGATGTTGTCTATACGGATGTGTGGCCCCGGAACAGCGGCGATGCACATGCAAAAGCGAAAAAAGTGTTCAAGGCGTACCGTGTGGACGCGAAACTCCTGCTTCACGCAAAGCCTGATGTTGTTGTGATGCACCGGCTTCCTGCCAACCGCGGCGAAGAGATCACCAGCGAAGTGCTCGACGGCCCCCACTCCGTCGCCCTGGAACAGGCCAGGAACCGTCTTCATGTGCAAAAAGGTATTATGACGTTCCTCCGTCGCACAACCTGCTAGAGCCCCGGGTGTGCTGAATTCTGGGCACTGCCTACGATAGTGGACGCTTCTTTCGCAAAAACCCCTGCATTTTGCCGGTATTGGCCAGTGTCAAGATGGCACGCCGGTTGGTGCTACTCATGGAAGAAAATCGCTCCAATGAGCGACGAGGAGACCATGAAAACCAAGACTCTTGTGCTGATTGTGATTGCACTGCTGGCTGCAACAGCCGGCACTGCATCTTCCGAGCCGGGAATCGGCGTATCGTTCGGGGTTTTCTATAACGGGCTTGCCGGTCACGGCGAATGGATCGGGATTGATGGGGGAACGTATGCCTGGCGTCCCATGCACTCGGATGCCGGTTGGAGACCCTACCTGGATGGCAGGTGGGTATGGACAGACGACGGCTGGTACTGGGATTCCGAGGAACCCTGGGCCTGGGCGACCTACCACTACGGCCGTTGGTATTATGATGACTACTATGGATGGATCTGGATTCCCGGATACGATTGGGCGCCGGCCTGGGTGGAATGGCGATATGGCGGAGACTACGTCGGCTGGGCACCCCTGGGACCCTACGCCATCTACAACGCGCATTTTGGCGTGCACTACAACAGACATTGGGTGACACCGTATCACTACTGGTCGTTCGTCGATTGCCGCTATGTCACCAGTCAGCACGTACATCAATACGTGTACAGGAGCGAGAACAACACACGCTTCATAGGACGCACGAGAACGGCCGGGAGTGTTCGCTACGAGGGCGGACGTATCGTGTCCCGTGGACCGGATGTTGCCCATGTGGAACGCCGCGGCAATATTCGCGTGGACCGCACGCCGCTTGTGGATGTGGGTGGAAGGGACGAAGCGCGCGTTCGCCGCACGGGCGACCGTGAACAGATCGGTGTGTACCGTCCGCGGATCGAAGAGCGGGTCGGGGATCGCGATATCGAACGTCCGCGTGACGTGAAGGTGCAGGAACGCATGCCGTCGCTCGACGCGGGATCATTGGATGTCCGCCAGCGTCAGAATGCGCGCGAAGCAGGCCGGGATATTGAGCGGATGAACCCCACACGTGTGCCGCGCATTGAAGAACGCAGCGGTCGCACGGAAGACCAGGGGACGCGGGAGAACCGGGTTATCGAACGCCCACGCAGCAACTCCGAAGGACGCTCAGTGCCGGCGGAACCGCAACGACGCTACAATCGTGAGAGCGGACGGACCTGGAACAACACTCAGGGACGGGACTCAGAGCGGCGTTCGTCGCCAAATGTCGATCGCCCCTCGGTACGGAGTGCGCCGGAAGGCCGTTCCTCATCCCGCAGGGAGAGCAGTGACGGAGGGCGTTCAGCTCCCAGCCAGCGAAGCGGCGGAGAACGCAAAGGGAGACGGTAGAGCGGGAAGTCTGTAGGAAGTACATGAAAAGGGGCTGACCAAAAAGTCAGCCCCTTGTGTTTGTAAAGCGCAATGACAGCGTTCTTCGTATTGCCCTCCGGTGGTTATGCCGGAGAGTTCGTCAGTTCCTTCTTCCGCTTGAGCACCTGAGCGGCGTGCCACCCCTGGACCTCGAACACCTGGGGGCCGCTGGAACAGATCACATAGTAGTTTTCGGTCTGCGGCTTCTTGTGGAACCTCAGTTGCATGCCATCAACCTCGATGAGCGCGGTCAAGGGCGGAGGGGCTGCGATGGTGGTATCGATGAAATCATCGGCGCTGAATGTCGCCAGTGCACCGAGCAGGCCGCGNACGGCATANTCCGTGGCGGGCGCACCATCGACGCGCCACATGCTGTCCTGGAACGCAAGCGCAAAGGTTGTGT
>JGI20214J51088_10003342_pt1 | contig 10577 bp, 10 predicted proteins | sample WetSurMetagenome_FD_51088 | JGI IMG/M metagenome (IMG submission 51088) | reverse complement strand
AGGCTAAGGACCGCCTCCGGTCTCAGCACGACTATCAAATCAACCTCAAGGCGGAGCTANAGATTCGCCATCTTCATGAAAAATTGGATCACTTGCTGTCGCGTCAATGGGAGCGTTTGGTATCCATCCAGCAGGTCCAGTTGGACGTTCTCTCAGAGCTAAGCCGTATCCGCGATGAAGGTTCGAATTCGTAGGCAAGAATTTAATACGCAGCCAATGTGAGAGAAAATGTATAGAATCGCCTCCAGACTACTCAGACAACCGGTAGTGCTAGTTATAGCCATCGTATCGGCATGCGTAATTTTTGCGCGGAAGTGCCGATCACGCACTAGTGAAATCCTCGATCTCTGACGCCCACCCATTCAGGACCAAGTAACTATTAATAAGATGCGAAATAGTTGTTACACAGATTCAACTCATGAGATTGACGTAATATTTTCCAGCAACTAGTCGTCAAGTTTGATGCCACGGCTTTAGGTAAACAACGCTAAAACCGCATCCATTTGGTCCTCGATTTTGTGTTGCCTTTCTAATGGTAGCGACTTCAACATTTCGGGTCTTTTGATAAATTCATCTACAAACTCAACGAGTTCAGGTGTAATTCCGGCAAGTTGATAAAATTCAGCCTTTGTTGTCGGTTCCTTTGTCGCCTTTCTCCAAACCCTATCGTATGTAGCCATGTGAGTACCCTCTTGGAAAATTATGTTAGCGCGGGATCTTTCTTGGCAATTGACAGGCGCCAGATAACATCAATCGAAAATGCTATATTGGCCATCCGGTAAAATGCGATTGAGCGATAGGCGGATCGATCAGATCCCGGTTGGAAAGGGCCTGAATGAAGTTGAACACCTAATCGTCAAGTCGGTGTCAAGCTAACCTCTCCCCGAATGCAATACCATCGGTGTGCGTCCGATTTGCTTGTAAGGATGTAACTAATTCTTTTGTAAGTGAATATCTTACAAGAACGGGTACGCCTCTGCAGAAGCGCCATGGCGCAGCGAAGGTTTCTGGTCAGATTTCACGGTCCAGCCTATAGAGGACGAACACCACCAAAACCGACCCGCCAAGCATCCATAAAGGGCCGAAAAGCCACAGCCCCAAGGGGATCGCAAGATAAAATCCCCGCATTCCCAAGGTGTAATGCAATGCGCCGTGGTTCAAAATCAAGGCAACCGATTCAACACTACTCGACGGCTCAAGGTCTTGAGGCACGTTTATCAAAAGGCTGGCATGGTTGTAATATCGAATGGACAAAGTAAAATTGAAAAACGCGTAAAAGAAAAGCGCTGAAAGGAGGAACAACTTGACGATCCACAAGGTTTCGCTGGGATGGCCGAAAACATTCAACGCATGAGTTGCGCTGGAGGTAATTTCCGTGCGAAATGCCGATGCTACAAGCCCCAAGCTGATCAGGATAGCGGTGGACGCCAGAAAAGTTGAAGCCATGACCCAGTTGCGAAAGGTCTGGACGGCCAGGATATCCCTCTTTTTATCAACGATGCTTTGCACCCAGAAGCGCCGGGCATGATTGGTCAATCCGATAGCGGTTGTTAGGGGGTTGTCGCGCACCTGCCGATAGAGTTGAAAATGATAGATAAAGAGCAATCCCAGAGAAACCAGGGTAAATCCGATTTCCGTAAACTCTGGCTGCAGCAACATCCGTTGCCTCCTTTCAAAAGCTTCTCGTGTTGATCTTGGCAACAGTGTGAATTCGGCGCCCCATCTATGAATTTTGATTACGCTGTTTTTAGCATATTTTAAATCAAAATTGAACCGTCTTCATTTTCGACCGGTGAAGGCTCTTTGTATGGTCGGCTTCAATGTAAGCCGGAAACCGTCAAGGTCGGGCGCAGGATACCTACACAAATATCAGCACTCTGCCGATACCATCGGAACTCTGAATAGCTTACTATCTCGAAAAGGGAGGGGGCATCTCTTAATCTGCTTGAGCTCCACTATTGGCCCCTTCCGGCTTATTATAAAAGAGGAAATTTCATGGGGAATCTGATTACGCCGTTGAGAAAGATCAGGCGGCTCGAGTTTTTCTACGTGGCAACGATCGCGACGTTAATTATAATGGTCGTTTGCACACCCTTTTTAGTTCGTCGTTGGATTGCGGAAACGACTCGTTTGCTCGGGGAACAAGAGGTGACGGAGACACTGCTGATCGCTGTACTGCTGAGCCTTGCCTACACACTATCCCGCATATACAAAGCGCTCATCAAATCCCAATGGGAGGAAATCCAACACCTTGCTACGAACAACGCCACTCTGCAGTGTCGCCTGACGGAGGCCTTCAAATACATCGGAAATGTCAACGTGCAGCTTCAGGAAATCCGGTCCGTATACTCACTCCTGAACCGGTTGCCGCAAAGCCGGAAGGATTTTAAAAATCTTCTGCGAGTGTTGGCGCAAAAGGCACTGACCATTTCTAACACCGACTGGGTGACAGTCCGCATCACTGATCGCCAGACCTTTCGAACGGTAATCGAGCATTTAGAATCTCGCAGAAAAGGGATAGCCCTTAACCCTCACATCTCGAACAAATCAATTATCGAGGGGGAACCGATTGCCGGTCTGGTCGTTATCCGCTGCGAAAATGAGAGCCTGGATACCACCGTGGCATGCATCTTCTCGCGGAACCAGCTGACCTGGGAAGAAAAAACCTTATTGGAGGCTATTGCCGACGAAATTGAATTACTTTTTATTGCCTTTTCGTCCAGGCATCCTCAGGGTAGGACAAATCCGGACCTCAAAAATGCAGCCGACCTTACAGGATAATCAGACGGAGGCCTTAGGAAAGGGACTGTCTTGATGGTCTGGGCGACAGGTATCGCCCCTNAAAATTTGTCTGCGAAAATAGAGGAGGGATAAACTATGACCAAACAAACACGCGTCAGCCACCCAATCTACAACCTTCTGCCTACAGAAATCGAAGGATTTGATTCTCTGGCGGAACTGGCGTTGGATTTGCGCTCGTCGTGGAATCATGCTGCCGACGAAGTGTGGCGGCAAATTGACCCCGAACTGTGGGAAATCACGCACAACCCGTGGGTTGTGCTGCAGACGGTCTCGCGCGACCGGATCGAACTCATGTTGGCGGATCCGGTTTTTCGCAAAAGAGTTGACGGCCTGGTGCAGACCCGGCGGCAATCGGTGGCGACACCAGCGTGGTTTCAGCAGAATCATCCGCAGGGTTTCCTGACCTGCGCCGCTTATTTCAGCATGGAATTCATGTTGAGCGAAGCGCTGCCCATTTATTCGGGCGGACTTGGCAACGTAGCCGGCGATCAGCTTAAAGCAGCCAGCGACCTCGGCGTGCCGGTAGTCGGCGTGGGACTGCTTTACCAGCAAGGCTACTTTCGCCAAGTGATCGACAGGGACGGGACGCAACAGGCCCTCTACCCGTATAACGACCCCGGCCAGTTGCCGATCACGCCATTGCGCCAGGCAAACGGNGAGTGGCTGCGGTTGGAGATCGCCTTGCCCGGTTACTCGGTCTGGCTGCGCGCCTGGCAGGTCCAAGTCGGTCGTGCCAAGCTCTACCTCCTGGACAGCAATGATGCGGCGAACTTTCCGGCTCATCGAGGGATTACCAGCGAGCTTTATGGCGGCGGGCCCGAGCTGCGCCTCAAGCAGGAGCTGCTCTTGGGGATAGGTGGATGGCGGCTGCTTTGTGCGCTGGGGATCCGTCCGGAAGTCTGTCATTTGAACGAAGGGCATGCGGGCTTTGCCGTATTGGAACGGGCCCGCAGTTTCATGCAAGAGACTGCGCAGCCCTTCGACGTCGCACTGGCCGTAACTCGAACGGGGAACCTTTTCACCACCCACACGGCAGTGGCCGCCGGATTTGACCGATTCGCGCCGGCCCTCATCGGACACTACCTCGGTGGTTATGCCGAGCAGGAACTCGGCATAACGCTCCACGATTTGCTGGCCCTGGGTCGCGAGAACCCAAACGACTCGTCGGAAAGTTTCAACATGGCCTATCTGGCCATCCGGGGGAGCGNGGCGGTGAATGGCGTGAGTCGGTTGCACGGGGAGGTGAGCCGCCACATCTTTCTGCCTCTCTTTCCGCGATGGCCGCAGGCCGAAATCCCGGTCGGACATGTGACCAACGGTGTCCACATGCCGACATGGGACTCGGCCCAGGCCGATGATTTTTGGACGGAAGCCTGCGGAAAGGACCGCTGGCTGGGGACGACGAAAACCCTGGAGCAGGACATCCACGGTGTTTCCGATGGCCGGCTCTGGCAATTTCGAATGGCCGCCAGCAAGTCGCTTGTCGAATACACTCGCGAACGATTGTCCCGTCAACTGACCGCCTCCGGCGCGCCGCCCGATGCGGTTGAAAGTGCGAAACTTCTGTTTGACCCCCACGCGTTGACGCTCGGTTTCGCGCGGCGCTTCGCGGCATACAAGAGACCGAACCTGTTGCTGCACGACCCGGAGCGACTGCTTCGCCTGTTGAACGATCCTCAGCGGCCGGTGCAGCTCATCCTTGCCGGCAAGGCCCATCCGGAAGACCGAGAGGGACAGGCCTTGATCCATGAATGGATAAATTTCATCCGTCGGCCAGAGGCCCGGCACCACATCGTCTTTCTGGGCGATTACGACATGCTTCTAACAGAGCACCTGGTGCAGGGGGTGGACGTCTGGATCAACACGCCACGGCGACCCTGGGAGGCGAGCGGAACGAGCGGCATGAAGGTGCTCGTCAATGGGGGCATCAATCTCTCGGAATTGGACGGCTGGTGGGCCGAGGCGTACGCCCCTGAGGTGGGGTGGGCGCTCGGGGACGGCCGGGAGCATGGAGATGATCCCGCATGGGATGCGGTTGAAGCCGATGCGCTCTACGATTTGCTCGAGCGAGAGGTAATCCCGGAGTTTTATGCACGCGACAAGAACGGCGTTCCCATGGCTTGGGTCAGGCGGATGCGGGAAAGCATGGCGCGGTTGACACCACGGTTCTCCGCCACCCGCGCGGTGCGGGAATACACCGAGCAACACTACCTGCCGGCAGCTGCCGCCTACCGTGAGCGCGCGGCAGACAAAGGCGCCTTGGGCAGGCAGATGGTCGATTGGCGCCAAGCTCTGGAGCAGGAATGGGCCACGCTGCATTTCGGCGAAGTGAAGGTCGAGGCGCGTGGCGAACAGCACCTGTTTAATGTCCAGGTCTTTCTCAACGACCTCGACCCGCATGCGGTGCGAGTAGAGCTCTATGCCGATGGTGTCCTGAGCGGTGCTCCCGTGCGGAAAAAGATGAAACGCGTTCACCCAATGGCCGGCCCATCGGGCTGCTTTGTTTACAGCGCGGCAGTTTCGGCGGCCCGCCCGGCAGCAGACTATACGGCGCGTGTGGTACCGCATTTCGACGGCGTTGCGGTTCCATTGGAAAACGCACGAATCCTCTGGCAGCGTTGATCCGTTCGACGGAAGAAAAGACAATGAAGAAAGAGTCTACGTTCACCTGCTTGTTTCTGGATGTCGCTGAGGCGTTGCTCACCAACGGTCTGGGGGTCTATTGAACTTTTGAGTGCCNTGTGGTGAAAACCCTGTTGTCGATGGCCTATTTGAAAACGGTGAAAAAAGCAAAGGGTCAGTTTTTGGTTAAACCAACCCTCTGCGTTTATGGCTTGCATGATTTTGGTTTTTTGTTTTAAAGCGGGTCTACTGATATTTTATTTTTTCACTTTTACGCCTTCCAAAAGAATTCAACAGTCTGATGGCCGCTTGCTACATTCAGGTTTTTCATTTCCTGATGATGGTGGAAGCTGGCGACGAGGCGGTAATCCCCCTGGGACAATTTGGCAAAGAACCACGGGCCACTGGAAGTAGTCTCCAGGAGTACCTTGCCTCTGTGGTCCTCTATCTTTACCGTGACGCCCGTGACATAATCTCTCGGTGCTTCGGCAAATACCATTTTGACGTTGTAGTTCTTCGCCATGGAATTCATTTCCATCTGCTCGTCCAGACCTACCCCGCCGGACGCATAGATCACGCCGTTGCTCTTGCCCTCGGTGATGAAGCGCGAAGTGCCGGCGCTTGAGGCCAGCGGGTTCAGAACCAGCATCAGATACCCGACAAACAGCAGAACAAGTTTAGTTTTCATTTTTCCCTCCTTGGCGAGGCTTCAATAGGCCTCGCATGGTTGAACCCGGTCCGCCCGCAGACAGAACGATTGCTTCCTCACAGGCAGGGGTTCCTGTTTGACGAACATGATCGTGCAGGGCATTTTTCGGTGGATCTCCTCATTGAGGCGATCGAACAACACTTGTTCCAAATAACCCTCCGCATGGGCGATCATAATGAGAAGGTCGATTTGGTTGTCTTTCACGGCTCGCAGGATCTCTTCTCGAGGAGGTCCCGCGGCGATGCTGATCTGAACGGGCAGCCCCTTGGCCTGTTCGGCGGCGATCATTGCATCCAGGTCTTTTTTGGCCTGGGCGCGAATGTCCTGATACTCATTCCGGATGCTCTTCAATGAGGGCAAGGGCAGTTGCCAATGCTCCAGGCCGAAGGGGTCGTGCATCAGGTGCAGTACGTGAAGTCTGGCATGGAGGCTCTCGGCCAGTGAAATCCCGTAGTGAAGCGCCTTCCGGCAATGCCGGGTTGAATTGGTGACCACCAGAATATTTTTAAAATCGTCCATGGCATTTTTCCTTGCTTAAAAACATCTTGAAGTTATAGAGCGCCGTTTGTCCCTATGGTGATACTAATTTAACGTCATCTGGACATACCCCGACTGGCCGCTGCGGTGGTCTAACGCCAGTACCACCAGCGGTTGTTTGGCCGGCAGCGAACCCAACAGTTCGGCAAACCCGTCCACCCCCTTGATCGCCTGGCCGTTGACCTGCAGGACGAAATCCTTTGGTTCCAGACCGGCCTGCCCAAAAAGCCCCTTCGGGTTGACCGTCGATAGAGCGACCCCTTCGCCTGGGTCGATGCCGTATTTTTCGTCTTCTTTCGGGGTGATCGGCCTAACGGTCACACCCAGGCGGTCGTCCACGGAAGCGGAAAGCACCTTTACGGCATCCTCCGTGCCACCGATTTTGGCGACAAGCTCTTGCTTTTTTTTGTCGCGCCAGATGGTCATTTTAACCTGCTTACCGCTGGGGGTGTCGGCTACCGCGTTGCGCAGGGCGGAGGAATCCGCCACTAGCTGGTCCTGATAAGAGAGCACCACATCCCCGCGCTTTAAACCCGCTACGGCCGCCGGACCTCCTTTGGCGACATCGGCCACCAAAGCGCCCTTGGGCGAAGGCAGCCCAATGGACTTAGCAGCATCCGGTTTAAGGTCGCTGATGCTCACCCCCAGCCAGCCGCGCTCCACCTTGCCGTAGGCGATCAGGGTGCTGGCAATTCTGGTGGCCATGTTGCTGGGGATGGCAAAACCGATGCCTTCCGAGCCGCCAGAATCTGTCGCAATGGCCGCATTTATGCCGACCACCTCACCGTTGAGGTTCAGCAGAGGCCCGCCACTGTTACCGGGGTTGATCGGGGCGTCGGTCTGCAGGAAGTCCTGATAACTGGAAGGATCGGAAATCCCCGTGCGGTGCTTGGCGCTGATGATCCCCTGGGTGACGGTCTGGTCCAGGCCGCGCGGGGCCCCGATGGCTACCACCCACTCGCCGACCCCCACCTTGTCCGAATCCCCGAAGGCCAGATACGGCAACCGATCGCTGTCCTGGATTTTGATGACTGCCAGGTCCGTTTTGGGGTCAGTCCCCACCACCTTGGCTGGGAACTGCCTGCCGTCGGCCAGCGTCACTTGGATGTCGCTGGCCCCACTCGCGACATGGTTGTTGGTCAGGATATGACCCTGGGCATCCATCAGGATGCCGCTGCCGATGCCCTTCATCTCTTGCTTGAATTTGCGTGGCATATTGGGCCCGTTGAAAAAGAAATGAAAGAAGGGGTTGTTCTCGAAGGGCATCATGGGGTTGTTGACTTCACTGCGTTGGGTCACCTCGATGTGAACTACGGCAGGGATAGCTACCCGAGCCACTTTGGCGATGGCCGTGCTCAAATCGTATGCTGACGGCTGGGGAGAGGGCGCCGTCTGCACCACTGTCGGGGAAGCACCGAAGGCTTGGGTGATCGGCTGCTCCTTGCAGCCTATGATAATGAAACCGCCAAGCATCAAAGCCAGCCCGACCGATACATACCGTTTTTTGAAGATGTGTTGATACATTTTAGCCCCNTTATCAGTTGTCTGAGTGAAATTCGACTTTAACGATCCTTGCCAAAATCTCGTTGATTTTTTCAAACTCCGTCGACTTGTTCAGAAAGTAGTCCGCGCCCGCTTCGGCGCATTCCCGACGATACTGTCCAAACGGGTAGTTGGTGAGCATGATGACCATGGGGGCGCGCTGACCCTGTTTGATTTCCCGCAGCACCTGGATGCCGTTCATCTCCGGCATTCGAATGTCAAGGATCACCGCATCCGGGTTCAGCCGGCGAATAGATCCCACCGCTTCTTTGGGATCCCCGCTGGCGCCCGAAAGGGTAATCCCCTCCACTTCCGAAATCATGCCGATGAGACGCTCACGAACCGCTTGCGAATCATCCACAATGTAAACTGTTCTCATGGCCTGCAGTCCCCGATGGTGTAACGAAGCTATACGGCCACCTAAAATCTTTCGAAATCGGCACACGTCTGATTTTCATGTCGGTTTTGAGCACAATTTGTTGTCGGTGTTTTGCCTACGGCACGTCTGAATCGATTTGCAGACCCCGCCCGCTGCGTTTCAAATAGGCATCCCTGCGCTCAATGACTCCGCATTTGAAACTGAAAAGATGGGGCAAAGACCGAAAATGAAACCTTTCTTCAGATATGGTCGTACGCTTTTTTGCATTGTAATCGTATCCTCTTTATATCTCTTTGGGCCAACTCAGATCAGTTCGAAGGCGAGCAGCACTTCCGCCAAAATCAGCGGCATTACCAGCATACCATTCACCTTTTCGCTATGGCGTTCTACTCTACCCTCGAGCTGAGAAAAAATATGATTTGACCTTTAGTTCAAAAGCCAGTTGTGGTTGACTGTAATCGAAACCGTCTTTGTTCGGTTGTTCACCACCTCGTCGGCCATGTAACTGGAATACCAAGTTCCTATTTTCCTGTTTTGTGAATCCAGTATGTAAGCGCCATAGTTGCTCGATCCCCAAATTGGAGAATGCTCCACAAGGTTAGCCATCGATGCAAATCTGGACGATTCGGGGTTTACCCTTTCCCAGTAAGGGCCACTGATCTTGTAGCCTTTCTCCAGTCCAACAATGGCATAGGGGGCCTGGGGGTAGTGGGGATCTATCAGAGCATAGTAGTGGTAGCCGGAGTTGAAATGATCCGTGTTAAAATTTTCTGTCAGCGCGTTGCTGATCTCAAAACCTCCGATTGATGCGAGGGAAAGGCCCGGGATAGCAAACCCGGCCAGCAGGAAGACAACGGCCACGATCGTCGCTTTCAATGATCGACTCTTGCTCGTCATCATGACAAGGACCTCCTTAAAGTTGGTATTGGATGTGAATCGGGATACCCTTCACATCCTTTTCGGTTGAACTATAACCAGAGAGACATAAGCTCGTCATCGGCATACTTCTGAAATTTATGTAAGGGTGTTCGCCTTCTTTTTGTCCGCATTTGTCCGACAGTCGAAACTTACATAATTACCACCTCTAATCAGCTTAGAAGTTCCGAATTATGCGAATTGGAGGCATATGCGCTATGGGGCGTGATGCCAGTAAATTGAGAGGAAAATCAGCTCAATTTAAAAGTGGTTTGCGATATATTTTCGGCGCTTGATCCTAAAATTTTGCCGGACTGAAAAGATGATGGTTTAGCTGACACTATCCAAACATTTTTGGCAGCCTGTAACCAGTGAGTCCCTGAGTGGATTACGATGGAGAACCTGCCAAGGCGAGGCGGGGAGATTCAGACTGCTAAACCGAAGACGGGCGGTATGGCAGATATCCAGCTGCCTATAAAGGGCGCAAGCGTGTGGTTTTGCAGTTCTAACCGCAGGATTGTATGGTAAGAGGATGATCCGCGTCAGGCCAGACCGTGTTAGGTGTCGGGTTTGAGCTTACTCTTGCCTGACTATATCAACCGAGATCTCCACTGCCGGAGTCATTCCTCTGTTCTCAAGCCAGTGTGTGGTGTTCCTATCCTCGGGCCAGCCAACTCCTGGCCCATAGTCCGTAGCGAACTCCATTTCGATGGTCAGTGATCGTACCTTGCAGTATGTAGACGGTGCCTGGTCTGTCCTTATGGTCGTGAATCGGGCCGAAAACACCCCCAGGCCCGATGGTCACCATACGCATTCGAAGTCGGCGCCCTGCCATGCCCTCGATCTCAGGGCCAAGGTCAACCGTTGCAAGCAACTTCACCGTAATACCCTTCGTCTCAGGGGCCATCTGTTCGTTGCTCATAGTGCTCTCCTCTTTGTATTTCCAGGGTCAGCGCCAATTCACAAAGTCACAGCTTGATATGACACGTCGAATGGTATTTCAAGCCATCCCTCGCCTGCGATAGACAATTGTTATCAAAATTCTGCCGGGTTTGGATTACGATGGAATAT
>JGI20214J51088_10003341_pt1 | contig 10578 bp, 9 predicted proteins | sample WetSurMetagenome_FD_51088 | JGI IMG/M metagenome (IMG submission 51088) | reverse complement strand
ACAACTGCACTCGCAGGAGCAGCAGCAGGTATTATGCCACCAGGACTCTATCAGCAGGAAACCCCTAAACCAAAGATCAAAACCTACAGGTCGCTGGGAAGAACGGGCTTCAGGGTCTCTGACATTGGCTGCGGCCCCGCAGGTATGAGTGATGAAGGCCTCCTGAAGGCTGTCCTCGAAACGGGAGTGAATATCATCGATACCGCGGAGTTTTACGGCAACGGCAACAATGAAAGGCTTGTCGGCAAAGGAATAAAAGGGACCAAAAGAGATTCACTTTTTATAAATACAAAGCTTCAGATTGCCGAAAGCCATAAGAGCGAGGACATTGTGTTAAAAGTGAGGAGTTGCCTCGGGAGGATGGAAATAGATTATCTCGACGGTATGATGCTCTGGAATCCCGGATCCTCGAAACAGGTGAAAAACGAGGAATTTCACAAAGCTTTCGCGCAGCTCAAAAAAGAAGGAAGAGTAAAATACTGCGGAGTTTCCTGCCATGGTTCGGAATACAGCAAACCCACCGAGAACATGGACCAGATAATAGGATCCGCAATCGAGGACGGCCGGTTTGACCTTGTGCTTTTTGTTTACAACTATGTGCAGCAGGAAATGGGCAATAACATTCTCAGGGCGTGTGCGGATAAAAACGTTGGCGCCATCCTTATGAAGACGAATCCTTTTAACGGAAGGTACACCGATATGATCAACAAAGTCAATAAGATGATGGAGAGCAACAGCCCCGTTCCAGAAAACATGAAATACATGTATGAAGCTACTCTGCAGAAACAAAAAGCAGGGGAAGAGTTCCTGGGGAAATCGGGACTGGCTGATCCTTCATTGAGACGGGAAGCTGCGGTTGGTTTTGCTCTCGACAACCCCGCTGTGAGCTCGGTCCTCATCACATTCAGCACCTTCGATGAAATTGAACCGTATGTTTCCCTGTCAGGGACCGGGTTGAACCGGGGAATCTCGGAAAACATAAATACTCTCAGGGAAAACCTCAATCACCTGTACTGCCGCCATGCATGCGGCATTTGTGAGAGTCAGTGCCCTGAAAAAGTCCCGGTCAATGCCATAATGAGGTATCATCATTATTTCCTTGGCCAGGGAAGGGAAAAATACGCTATGCAGAAGTATAGTGAGCTCCCGGGCGCAAAACCCGGAAACTGTACTGATTGCAGCGGGCACTGTGAAGCTGCCTGTCCGTACGGAGTCTCCATTAAAGCGCTTCTGCTGGCTGCCTGTTCTGACCTGGAAATGAAAAGAGAAAGCTGAAGGACCTGTTAGGATTTGGGCACGCCTGTCATTGTGACTCAGCTTCCAGGGTATGTACCATAATGGAAGCAGATGCAGCAGCAAGTATTGACTTTAGCTGCTCATCGAGGTCATTACGTAACCATACAAATTTCCTTGCAGAGAAGTCATTTGACTGCACCGCAGCGATTTCTTTGTCATCAATGAAGAAACCATATCCACAGATCATTTTAAAGGTTGCAGTTTTCCCGTCTTCCCATTGCTTGATGGCCTTGATCTGAATATTCGTTATGTCATTTGATAATACCCCTTCCGATTTAAACTTCCCTTCTACTTTTGCTCCTGAACTGGAAACCAATATCATTTTCCAGGCCGTTGTGTCGGAGGCAGGAGAAATCAATGCGACATAATTGTCAATGCTTTTATCCAGGGTGGTCATATCACCAAACAGGAATTTNCCTTCATTTTCCGAGAATTTCGTACTTGTGGTGGTATTTACCTTAATTGTGTCTTTATCGCTGATGGTAAAGACAAATGAAGATTTACTTTTGGATTCAGTATAGGTTTCAGAGAACAGACTGTTTTTCCTCGACCTTGAAGTGCCCCATCCGGCCTTACCCGATACTATTTTGTAAGGAGAGAATTCATACTTGCTGACTATGCTGAAGCCCCTTAGCCTGGCTTCAATGGGTGTGCTGTTTGCTTTAAGGTCATCGTCCAGCTTCATAAGCTTTTGCCCGCTTAATGACAAAGTGTAAATCAGGAGCAGTGCTGCGGTAAGGGAAATTGTCTGCAGTGTTTTCATGATTATGGGTAAATTATAAACAAAATTAACCTAAAGTGCTGTCATAAACAATTTTATGTTTCACGCCCCAACATACTGATCGATTTCCACAACTGATATTTTGAGTGCATAAATTGCCAGGTTATTGGGGCTTGAAAATAATTTATAGTATGTTTGATTTCGGGAACTTCTAATCATCAGATCATGAAATACTCAATCATTGTTGTTTCCCTTTCATTCCTCATTCCGGCCGGCCACCTGGCCGCCGGGGAACAATGCGCTACGGCCGGTAGTGGAAACAACGGCCGGGTGGTTCACCTGCAGGAAGTTTACAAGACGGTCGATACCTTTAAGCTTAAAATTGATATTTTTTATGCTGAAGCGTCCCTCAAAAATGAGAACAATACCGCAATTGTGTTCTTTCATGGCGGAGGATGGGCATTCGGCACCGCGGATGAATTTTTCACCACCTGTGAGCGTTACGCTGAAAAGGGAGTCATTGCCTTTTCGGTATCCTACCGCCTGTCGATTGAAAACGGGGTGACTCCCAGTAAAAAGATCAGCCCCATCGAATCGGTCATGGATGCGAAATCAGCCATGAGGTGGGTTAGGGGAAATACCGGGAAATTTCATATTGCCGCAGACAGGATAGTAGCTGCAGGGCAGTCAGCCGGCGGCCACCTGGCACTGTGCACCGCGATGATTGATGATTACAATGAGAAGTCGGATGATATGTCGGTAAGCTGCCACCCCGATGCCGTGCTGCTCTTTTCTTCATGCATAAATGCTGTTGAAGGATGGTGCGACCGTTTGCTGGGAGACCGTCACGACAGGATATGGAGCATATCGCCTTACCACAATGTCAGGGAGGGCCTTCCGCCGATGATCGAGTTCCATGGAAGGTTTGACGACCAGGTGCCAATCTGGACAATTCAGTTTTTCCAGCAGGCCATGCAACAGAAAGGGAACTACTTCGAACAGCACACATATGAGGGAATGAGGCATTACCTGGGGGAGGGAAACCCAAAATACTCACGCTATTACAATGAAGATATTCTTGATCTTACAGACAGCTTCCTGAGGAAATTTAAATTTCTGAGGTAAGCGTTCCAGCTTCATTTTTATGCTAAATTAGGGTTGTGTAATCTCAGCATAATGATCTCAAGAAGGGAATTTGTAAGGATCACAACAGCAGCGGGCGCAGCAATGCTCGTCTCCTTCAATACCTCATGCAGGAACAAGATCAGCCGGTGGCGCTTCCTCACAGGGGAAGAAATAAGCCTTCTCGACGCAATAGTTGAACAGATAATCCCAACCGACGATTTCCCGGGTGGACGGTGGGCAAATGTGTCTAACTTCATTGACAGGCAGCTCGATTCATACTACAGGAAACACCAGGTAGCATACCGCGAAGGCCTTTCCGCTATGGGAATGACAGTTTTTCAGTTGAAGGGCAGAAAATTTGAAGAGCTTCCCTTCGCAGAACAAACCGATATGATGGAAATGATGGAATCGGGAACCTTCCCCGGTGACTACTGGGAGGAACATTCACCCGCCGGGTTTTTCAACATGCTGAGGGATCACTCGCTGCAGGGCTTTTATGGGAGTCCCGTCCACGGGGGGAACCGTGAGTATATAAGCTATCGCATGCTCGGGCTCGATTATCCGAACATAATCGGCCAGAACAGGTACAAGGATCTGAGCTGGCGCATCTACGACGCAAAATCCCCGGCAAATGGCAAATAAGAGAGTTAACGCTGTCGTTGTCGGAGCCGGTGCGGGAGGCGGAGTGGTCGCAAAAGAACTTGCGACCGGAGGACTGTCGGTTGTGCTTATTGAACGGGGCAGGTGGCATTCATACGACGAACACGGTGATGATGAGCTCACTTCCCAGAGAACTTTCCCGCTCAAATGCGGTTTTGGACCCGACAACGAGCGGAACTGGAGGATGAGTCCCGACGGGAAAAACGGATGGGTAAAGGTTTTTCCCAACCAGTGGAGCTATGGGAACAATGCTGCCTGTGTCGGCAGCGGTACCGTCAGCTACGGTGCAATGGCCTGGAGGTTTCAGCCTGATGACTTTCGCCTTAAATCGAAATATGGAGCAGTACCTGGCAGTACACTCGAAGATTGGCCCCTGACTTATGAAGAGATTGAACCCTTTTATGAAAAGGCTGAATATGAAATAGGGGTGGCAGGCGATCCGACCAATGATCCTTTTGTGCCGCCAAGAAAGAAACCGTATCCCATGCCTGCCTTTTCACTTAACGGGGAAGGGATCATTCTAGAGAAAGCTGCCTGGAGGCTCGGCCTTCATCCTTTCCCGATACCCATGCTACGGAATTCCGTGCCGTACAATGGCCGGCCCGCCTGCATCAGGATGAGGACCTGCGTGGGGTATGCATGCCCGGTGGGAGCCAAGGCAGGAACCCAGAATACTGTCATTCCTGCAGCTTTGAAGACGGGGAATTGCGAACTTCGGATAAATTGCATGGTAAGTGAAATAATGATCGATGACAAAGGGAGGGCAAAGGGTGTCAGGTATTTTGATGCGGATAACAGGCTTCAGGAACAGGTCTCCGATATCGTGGTCGTGTCAGCCTCTGCCAGCGAGAGTGCAAGGCTGCTGCTGAATTCCAGGTCAAGGTTGTTCCCGGCAGGAGCCGGCAATAACAATGGCTGGGTGGGCAGGAATATCCAGGATCACGCATATGCCGGTGCGTACGGTCTTTTCGAGGAGGAAGTATATGATGATGTGGGGCCTGGCGCCTGCATCGCGGTAAATGATTTTAATCACAGGATCCCAGGAATCATAGGCGGCGGAGTATTATGCAACGAGTTTATCAGGATGCCTTACCAGTTCACTTCGATCCGACCGCGGAACAGCAAAATGTGGGGGATAGAGCACAAGGATTTTCAGAAGCGGTACTTCAGGCGGCATATTGCCGTGCATGGTCCGGCGCAGGAAATGCCGGTATTTGACAAAAAAGTCGAGGTGGACCCGGTTGTGAGGGATTTCTGGGGGATCCCGGTTGCCAGGATCAGCGGGTCAAGACATGATAATGATATCAAGGCGGGACGCTTCCTGGCTGAAAAAGCGGAAGAATGGCTGAAGGAGGCCGGGGCAGTGAGCACCTGGCAGGCTGTCCCCGGTAAAGAGAGCACGCCCAGCCAGCATCAGAGCGGAACCTGCCGCATGGGAAATGATCCCGCCACATCCGTGACCAATAAATTCGGGCAGCTGCATGAGATCGACAATGTTTTCATCGCCGACGGAAGCCTTCATGTAAACAATGGGGGCTATAACCCGGCCCTCACCATACTTGCCCTTGGTTATTGGGTGGGTGGGCATATTGTCGATATGTGGAAAGGGACAAAAATGAAATAGCCGGAATGGAGGTATCCCGATATTAACCGATTAAATGAAAAGAATTTTAGTAATAGTCTCAGTCCTCATCCTGGCAGTGGTCCTATTGCTCCTTTCTTACGGGCGCTGGAACAATGCTTCACCTTCGAAGACCTGTGCAGGGTGCCATGAGATTTCACATTCGGTCGACCTGTGGGCAGAGTCAACCCACAGGGATATTCAGTGCAAAAGCTGCCATGGAACAGCTCTTAGTGAAGGCATTCACAGTCTCAGGGAAAAAGGAGTGATGCTGTTTCATCATAACAGGAAAATGAAGCCTGAGGACGTTCGAATATCTGAGAGTCAGCGCCTTGCAGTGATGGGCAAATGTGTGGCCTGCCACCGTGCGGAGTCTTCGAAATGGAATTCGGGCGGGCATACAATGAACTACTCTGAAGTCTTTTTGAACGGTGAACACAATAAGCAGGAGGCGATAAATGACGATTGCCTTCGTTGTCACGGGATGTTTTATGACGGGAAGTCTGTTGCCGGAATTGTTGAGCCGCTGGATACTTCAGGTCCCTGGAAGTTGAAAAATGCAGGATTGAAAGATCGTCCGGCAATTCCCTGCTTTGCCTGCCACCAGGTCCACAAAACAGGCACTCCCGGGAAACGGCCGGTTCTTGACACCCCTTCTTCACTTCATTATGCTAGAGCGGACCAAAAGCTGGAATCATTCTATTACAGGCGGTCTGAGATGTATTTTCCCGTTACGGTCCTTTCCACTCCGGGGATCAATTATCAGTCATCACTTGTCAGGGTTTCAGATGATCCCGGTCAAAGATTATGCATCCAGTGCCATTCACCGAATGCGTTTAATATGTCAGGCACTGCTGATGACCGGACACCAAGGGGAGTACATGAAGGGATCAGCTGCCTGGCGTGCCATGATCCTCATTCCAACTCTGCAATGGCTTCCTGTAAAAATTGTCATCCTGCCATTTCCAATTGCAAGCTGGATGTTGAAAAGATGAATACGACCTTTGCCGACCGGTCAAGCACGAACAATATTCATTTTGTCGCATGCACCGACTGTCATGTAAAGGGAAGGCCTGCCAAAAAGCTTTGAACACGGTGTTCAAAATCTTCATGGAGACGCTCTATGGCGGGTCACAGGTGGTCCAGGCTATAGGCCCGGTAAGTCAGGATCTCTGCGGGGAAGGAGATTTTCCCAATGCAATGGCATGGTAACCAAACCAGATAAAGAATGCAAAATGGAGGAAGACTATACTCCAGCCAAGCGAGTTCATCATGCCCTTTAACTGAGCAATTAAAAGAACAATTGTGCTGGCCGCCAGGTAAACCAGGGCGCAATAAATTACACCCTTCTTGAACTCCAGGTTTGTCGATTTGTGTGCGAAATAGAGTAAGAATGGGATACTTATTATAAGCGATCCAAACATCCGTGCCAAGTTTATTGATGTTTCATCAAGGGTTACTCCCATGGGGCCCATCAATAAAGCAGGCAGGAACAGGAAGCCAAGGCCAAACAGGGCTTCCACGACCAGGTAGGTAAGAAAGAGTGTTTTCATTTAAAAGAAATTTGTTGAATTAAGTATAAAGTGTTAACTGTCTTTGTGCAAGTTATTCAACAAAAGACCCGAAGTCAAATTAATCTTCGGTCAGTCTGCCCCGGCCGGGAGTCGTTAATTAAGCCGGCTTTTCAAATAATGCCTCAGCTTAAAGAATAAGATGCCTGAAGGGCACTTAATTTTATTTTCGAAAACGGAGCGCGCCAAAATCCTGGCAAAAAATGCTGCAATACATACACCTGCAAGAGTCATTGAAACATCTTCAGCCTCATGACCATGATTATAATACTTCACCAAATAATCTATTCCCGTGAACACCAGGATCAGGAACACGACAACTGAAACCACATCAAGTACCAGGTAATAAACAGGTCTTCCCCAGGGGCGCAACGCGCCATAGAAAAACAAGGCACATCCGGTGAAAAACAGGATTGCTGCAAATGAACTGTCCTTTGCTAATCCAATGAATAGTGAAGCAATGATCATCAGGATTGAAATGGCCAGATAGATCATTGCTTTTCTCAGATTCTCACTGTCAAACCGGGAAAGTAATTTACCCTTCATAATGTCAGATTTTGGTAATTAAATTTACACCTCCCGTAAGGCGAAGTCAAGTTTATTTTTGCCTCAATAATCCACTGCCACCTAAACCCCGCTTGCCAGTTGGCAGGTTTCAAGAAATAAAATTTTACCACTAAGGTTCACTAAGGCCACACAAAGGTTACCGAAGTACTATATAGACTGTGTTCGTTGATTTTGTATTTCCCCCTTGGGGGAAAATAAAAGGGGGTGAATACCGCTTAGTTTGGTTATTGAAATGTCTTGCCAAAACTTCTGAGGTGAAACTTATAATGTCAGGTACTATCTGGGCTTTGTACCCACCTCCCGGTAGCGACAGAAATCAATGTTCCGGTACATTCCGGAGAATTGTGAGGTAATTTGATCAGGGAGAGGGCTTCAGGACAAGGAAAACCCGGACAAAACTCCTATTTTTAGAAAAACTCTTTTATGAAAAGACCTGCCTGTTTTTTATTCACCCTGTTCTTTCTGATAAATCATGCTTTTTCACAGGACAAGACATTCGCGAGGCCAAACTTCCTGATACATTACGAGGAGTCTGCCGTTCCTTCAAACACCGATCCGGCATATGTATCGCTCCAGGCCAGTCATCCGCGAAAAGATGTGCCGTATTATATACAGGATATGGGACTCTATCTCCAGACCGCATTTGACAAATACTCTTCCATGGGCCTGATAGACAAAATGGACAAGTCCCCGTCGTACGCAAAGGAGCTGAAGGAAAAAGCTCCCGATCCTATACCCCGTATAATCAATATTTATGTCGAAAGCATAAAGGATCCGAACGGGAGATCCATCGACGGAGTGACGGGCCTGTCGGGAATCACAATAAACAATCTCGTTCCCCCCGATCGCGGCATGACCTCATCGGTAGCACTCCAGAAAACCTGCTGTCACGAGCTGTTGCATTATGTTACAGAGAGTTACTATAGTGTGATGGCTGCCAATATTGCCACAAAATGGTGGTGGGAATCGCTGGCTGTGCAGGCCGACAGGATCGTTTATCCCAAAACGATCCCTTATGAGGCTGAACAGTATGCCGGTGAGAGCAGCATGAACCTTTCGTCGCTGCTTCACCGGTCGTGGGACGACTGCAACGAGGAGCCGAACTGGTACACGTCGGGAGGCTTCCTTGCCTACCTGTTGTACCATTCGGGCAAGGGCGTTGATTTCAGGGAGTTATTCCTTCGCCCTACCGGGAGCAAAACATCATATACCCGGTATGTTCTCGATACATATTTAAAAGAGCTGGGATCAAAGGGAATAGGCTGGGAATATCACGATTACATCAAATGGTGCTATGACAGGAAGGGCTTCGCAGCAATCGACACCTCACTGGCCGACCTTGCGGGAAATGCCCATTCGGTCATTGTCAGGCTCGACGATAAATTCACCGCCGACACCGTGACGACCGGGATTCCCTATATGGCTGCCAAAATATTCAGGATAAGGAACATGGAGATCAAGCCAAAGACGGTAATGGTCAAGAATCTTTCAGGATCGGATAATGTTGCGATGTATGTCTATTCATGTCTGCCCGGCAACAGAAGCCAGCTGGCAACACTCGATAAAGGAGACAGCGTCTTTTTCGAATACAAGGATAAGAAGCAATGGCTCGACGTAGTGACCATCAATTTTACCAATAACCAGGCTGCCAATCCGAGGCTCGTGGTGGCTGATGCCATACTTGCGGAGGGGGATTACAAAGGAGCAGTGGATTTCTCGGATGATAACGACAAGATGAGATCGAGGTATAAGATAACCATATCGGACCTTCACATTGTCATCGATAAAAAGAACAAGGCAACCGGCAGCATTGAGTTTCACATGGAATATCCCAAAGACGGAATGCTGGCCACCTGCACCGATTTTTCCGGCAAGGCAGATGCCAGGGGGAACTTTTCGATGAAAGGGAGGGTGCAGGAAATCGATTATCCCAAGTGTCCGCAGGGTTGCTGCACATACGAGCTTATCAAGCAGGGGAGCAAGTGCATGAAGGTGACTAAATTCCTCTACTGGCATTTTACCGGGAAGGTCAGGGTAAACGGTGACAGGAAGGATATCGATGGCAAAATAATCGTGGCACCATCGATTGCGATCCCTAAAAAGGAGAGGGCAATGCTGAAATTTTCAGCAAAGAACTATTGATGCCCTGGTACATGGGTTGATCATGGTTATTCATCCTTCAGGATCTCAGTCGTTCTCACCCTCAGGGCACGCAGGATCTGGTAACTAATGGTTGCCGCCGCAACAATGAAAATAATGACAGTTGCAAGGAGGAATTCCCAGATCTGGACCCCATACTTGCTGGCGCCGGGAAGGATCCTGTAAACATAATACGATGCGGGCCATGCGATGGCGAGCGAGACAAGCACCAGCTTAAGGAACTCTGATGAAAGGGTGTAATAGAGGTTGGCGGGTGAAAATCCAAGAACTTTTCTAATGCCGATTTCCTTCATCTTTCTCTGGGTAAGGAAAAGTATCAACCCGAACAGGCCGACTGAAGAGATTATTATCGTAAGGATTGCGACAAGGCTCGTGATCTGCCTGAAGTGCCGGAATGCAGTCACTGCATCTTCATTCTGTACCAGCAGCTGAATGCTGCTGAATTCGAATGCATCATCGGGCAGGAATTGTCCGAACTCCTCCTTCACGGTCTTCATGGCTTCCCTTTCCCTCCCGGCGGCAAAGCTGACTGCGTAAATGTGATCCGAAAAGGTGGAATCGGGCAGAAGCCTGTAAACATGCGGTTCATTGGCGCTGAAGACGGATGAGACTATATAGTCTTTAATAACTCCTATGACCTCATAATAACGATTGGAGATCTTAATCCTTTTAGTCAGGGGATCCTGCCACCCAAAGACCTTCGTTGCCGTCTCATTGATAAGGCACTTGTTCCTGTCGGCAGGAAATTCCCTCGAGAAATTCCTTCCGGTCATAATTTTCATATCGAAAGTGGGGACAAAGTCATAGCTGACATTGCTGTATCTTACAAAAACCTTCTCATTGGGTTTGCCGCCTTC
>JGI20214J51088_10003339_pt1 | contig 10580 bp, 13 predicted proteins | sample WetSurMetagenome_FD_51088 | JGI IMG/M metagenome (IMG submission 51088) | reverse complement strand
AAAAGCAAAATAAAAAAAGCATCCCGTTTAAACAAGATGCTCGATTTTAGTTCGATAAACTTTTTCGGGAATTTCAATTTAGTTACGGAGTCTTATTTTCTTGTTGATTATTATCTCCTGTATTTCCCTGGTTATTCTGTTCACCACCCGGCGATTGCTGTGTCGGAGGAGTAACAGGTGTCCTTTGAGGCATTTGTTGATTCTGGCTGTTTTTTTGAATAATACTCTCAACATCTTTGCTACTTTTGCTAATGTATATATTCAGCAACAGTGATGCTAAAAGAAAAATAACAGCAAGAACAATTGTGGATTTCGATAAGAAATCCGATGTTCTTCTTGCCCCAAACATTGTGGATACACCCGACCCACCTACCAATCCCGATAGTCCGCCACCTTTCGATGCCTGCATAAGAACCACAGTAATTAAAAGTATGCAAACTATAATCAATAATATTATAAAAAATGATACCATAGTTGTGAAAAATACTTTTCATTTATAATATATTCAAGTCAGAAGAAGGAAAATTTATCTTAGCACAAAAATAAAACTATAAATAACATGGGGTTAATTATTTATTTAGTATCATTTTTCTTGTTTCTTTAAAATTATCCGTTTTCAAAGTATAAAAATAAATACCGCTCGGATAATAATAACAATCAAAATTTATCTCGTAAGTTCCAGCAAATTGCTTTTCGTTAACTAATGTTTTGATTTCTTTTCCGTTTATATCATATATTTTTAGCAAAACATATTCGTTATTTTTTACTTGGTATTTGATTTTAGTTGATGGATTAAATGTGTTAGGATAATTTTGGGATAATTTATATATCTCTGGTTTTTGATTACTTGAAAAAATGTTTGTAACAAGTGAACTATTTATTAACCAACCACCATTACATACAGNTCTACCGTAACAGATTGTATTACGATTATAATAATATAAGCATAATATATCATTATTATTAATACCTACTATTTGATTTACCCAAGTATTACCGTCATCTGATGTAACCTTAAAATACTGATTTTTTGAAATAGTTCCAATATTTGAATTTCTAAATTTTATATTATAAGCCATCTCTGTCCAAAATAAATTTTATTAAAAATATCTTGAACAGCATAATAGTGTTATTTTGGATTCCATATATATTATAGTATCCTTTAAAAAGCTTATTCTATAAGGTCTCCAAATGATGTTATTTAAGAAAAAATAAATAAATTTATTTGGACAGCAAAATAATGGAATAAAAATCAATTGGGGGATACTTTTTTAAAATTCAATAAATTTTCTTAAATATGTTTGAAAAAACGCAATTTTCGGTGTTTTTATTCAAGTTCCATTTTTATTTTGGACAGAGNTGAATAAATATATATTTTTCATAACAGATATAATATATTTATAATTTTTTTAAATTAATTTTTGATATACAAATTTCAAATGCCATTTTAATCTTTCAAAGCTATATTCGTCTATCATCCGTTGACTTGTTATAAGTCCGGAAAGAAATACNGGGATTTTTTTATTATCAAGAGTGTAAATATAAGTTCCCAAATCAGTATCAAATTCAGGTTTAATATTATCTTTAATTATCTCTGATGCAGTTTTGTTATTTACAAAAATAATCTTTGGATTGATTTCATTTATAATTTCAATTGTAATTTTTACTTGTTCTTTAATAAAATCAGGATACTTAACTTTTGCATCCTTGATAATTTTTGATTTCGTTTCATCCATATATAAAAGATCAATATGTTCAAAACATAAACCAATACTATCCGATAATTCCCTCAATTTACCAAAGTATAAACCATATGTATTAAAAGAAATAGATCTTCTTTTAATCAAATCTGCAATAATATTTGAATCTAAATTTTTACCTTTTTTATAAATAAAATCGTCTTCTTTTAAATTAAATCCAGAGTTATTAATAAAACTATTTACCCCATTTTCTGTATATGATGGGTTTAATCCTATAAATAACATTAAATTATTTCTTTTATCAAATTTATCCGGAACTAATAAAGGAATTCGTTTAAAAAATTCATATTCCTCGGTATAATATTTATCCCACAAATCCATTATTTTTTGATTTCTATTCATAATATTACTTATTTAAAAGATTTATATTAAAATTTTTTATATTTTTATAACTTTGAATNTTCACTTTTGAGAGTGTATTTAATCGATTTGATTACTCATATAAATCAAAATTTATTTATCTATTCTATTTTTATAGATAATTTCCCACCTTTTGGCTTGCCTCGGATTTTAAACAATATATAGAAAAAAAATACACAATAATATTTTTTCCTCATATTTTTGACGATTAAAAACATTTAAAATACTATTTGTAAAATATATTTAGCATAAAGTAGTACTATTTGTTAAGTATATTTATCATATAGTATCTATTTAATAAAAAAATCATTATATTTGTATAAAAAATATATGTTCATAGATAGAAAAATATACCCGGAAATTCACTCATACCTTAATAAAAAGCAAATTATTGTAATTACAGGAATGCGAAGGACAGGGAAAACTACAATTCTAAAAAAATTATTGGAAGATTCAAAAAATACAAATAAAATATATTTTGACCTTGAAAGATTTGATAACAGAGAAATATTTTCGGAGAAAAATTATGATAATATTCTTTTGGCTCTTCAAAACAGGGGTATGGATTTAAAAAAACCTGTAATCGTTGCATTAGATGAAATTCAATTTATTCCGAATATTCCAAGCGTTTTGAAATACTTATACGACCATTATAATGTAAAATTTATTGTTACCGGTTCAAGTTCATATTATATTAAAAATCTTTTTTCAGAGTCACTATCAGGAAGAAAAATAGTGTTTGAATTAAATACATTAACATTTGCTGAATTTTTAAGATTTAAAAATATAAAGAAGAAATTTGAAAATTTTATAAATCTATCTTTTAATAAAAATGAGTACGAAAGAATTTACCCGTATTATGAAAATTATATTAAATACGGTGGATTTCCTGATGTTGCTTTATCAGAAAATGATGGCAAGATAAAAAATTTTTTAAATGACCTGATAAGTTCATACATCAACATAGATATAAAATCAATCGCGGATTTCCGAAAAACCAAAGATATTTATAATCTTTTGAAAATATTGGCTTCTCGTGCAGGAAACAAAATTGATTACAGTAAAATTTCGATACTTACGGGGATTTCACGCTCTACTTTGGTAAATTATATGGAATTCCTTGAAAAAACTTATATAATAAAAAGAATAAATGTTCATTCAAACAATCCCGATAGAGAAATTACTAAGGCACAAAAATTATATTTCTGCGATAATGGAATACTTAACATTCTTGGTGATGTATGGACCGGACAACAATTTGAAAATTGTGTTTTTAATCAATTGAAAAACTCCGGTAAAATCAGTTATTATTCATTAAAAAAAGGAAATGAGATTGATTTTATTCTCGATAAAAAAACTGCATTTGAAGTAAAAGAAACTCCTGCCTCGTTTGATTTACAGTATTTAGAAAAAATCTCTAAAACTGCAAAAATAAAAAATCATAGATTAATAGGACGACATCGTTCTATTAATTTTGATAATTATATCTGGGGCGGAGATATAGTTTAAAAAAATAAAAAATTAAAATTAATAATTATGGAAAAAGAAAAATTTTTAATAAAAAATGAATTTGTTTCGTCCAACGAGACTGTAAATATAATTAATCCATATTCATCGGATGTCGTAAAGCAAGTTTACAAGACTAATTCGGAACATATAAATGCATCATTAGATTATTTAACAGAGATATTTCCAAAATACAAAAAAACACCAGCATATCTGAAAGCCGATTTATTGAATTTGATTATAAATAAAATCAGAGAAAGAAAAGAAGAACTTGCTGAATTATTGACACTCGAAACGGGCAAACCGATAAAACTATCGCGGCTTGAGGTTGACAGGGCAATTTTCACTTTTCAAACCGGAGCAGAAGAAGCAAGAAGAATTGACGGTGAAACTATACAACTCGACCAGCTGAAAGGCTCGGAAGGGAAATTTGGAATTATAAAAAGATTTCCACTTGGCGTTATTCTTGCAATCACTCCCTGGAATTTTCCTATCAATCTTGTGGCACATAAAATCTCACCTGCACTTGCATCGGGAAATGTGGTTCTGTTAAAACCCGCTTCAGCTTCCATCTGTTGCGGATTGGAAATCGGAAAAATCATAAAAGAAGCATCTGAAGAAATTGGGCTGGATTATTGTCCTGTAAACGTTATTACTTCATCAGGAAGCGAAATAGAAAAATTTGTGTCTGATAATAGAGTGAAGATGGTAAGTTTTACCGGCAGTCCGGCAGTCGGATGGCAACTGAAAAAGAAACTTAATATGCAAAAGATTTCTCTCGAACTCGGAGGGAATGCAGGTGTAATATTAGATGAAGGAACAGATTTAAAAACTGCCGCATCTAAAATTGCTATAGGAGCATTTGCAAATGCAGGACAGAGCTGTATATCCGTACAAAGGGTTTTTGTACATAAAAACATTTATAAAGAATTTGAAAAATTATTGATAGATGAAACAAAAAAAATAAAATTCGGAAATCCGTTTGATGAAGATACTTTAGTCGGACCAATGATAAACGAAACCGAAGCAAAACGAGTCGAACATTGGATTCAAGAAGTTAAAGACACAAACGGAAAAATTCTGTGCGGCGGAAAAAGAGAAAAAGCAGTTATTGAACCAACTATAATTTCAAACACAAAGAAAGAAATCAATGTAAACGCAAAAGAGGTTTTTGCTCCTCTATTGACCTTAAGCGAATTCGATGATTTCAAGAAAGCAATTGAAGAAGTTGATGATTCGAATTTCGGATTGCAGGCTGGAGTATTTACAAACAATATTCAAAATGCTTTTTATGCATATGAAAATATAGAAGTCGGAGGAGTTGTAATTAACGATGTCCCGACATACAGAATGGATTCAATGCCATACGGAGGAGTAAAGCAATCAGGAATTGGTAAAGAAGGAATTAAGTACGCTATAGAAGAGATGACAGAAAGGAAAATATTGATAATATAAAGCTTAAAAAGTAATACGGAAATAAAATTATGTTTTAATCTTTTAATTAAATTCATAATTTAGCAAAAGGAATGGAAAATTATATTAATAATATAGATAATAATATTTTAATACAGGATTTAATAAATACTTTCACATTAAAATACCCGGATTTTAAAGGTGTTTATTTTATAGGTTCAAGAGCAAAGAATAAGTTCAATGAATCTTCGGATTATGATTTAGTATTTGTTTTTGACAGAAAAATAAATTCATACTTCAAAGATGAAATTAGAAGTCTTATTTATTCATTCGATTTAAAATACAATATTGTTATAGATTCAAAAATTTATAACTTTAAAGACATTTTAGACCCTATTACACCTTTTAGAAATAATGTCAGGAAAGAGGGAATTTATTATGCCGGAAGATAAAAATGCGTTAATAAAATATCGTTTTGATAGATGTAAAGAAACCATTCAGGAAGCAAAGTTATCATTAGATAATAAATTACTTCATAATGCAGAAAACAGAATATATTATGCAATTTATTATATCGTTTCTGCATTAGCGTTAAAATTTGATTTCACAACGTCTAAACACACACAACTTTTAGGCTGGTTTAACAAAAACATTATCCATACAGAACAAATCTCAAATAAATTCGGAGATATTTATAAAAATGCTTTTGAAAACAGGCAGGAAGCGGATTACGACGATATGATATTTTTAGAATATGAAAACGTTAAAAAGCATTTTGAAGATATGCTGTTGTTTGTAAATAAAATCGAGGAAAAATATTTTCCCGATTTAAACACAAAAAAATAAGATGGGATTCTTCCATTCCAATCTTTTTTGTTTTTAAACATTAAACTTTTAAACTAATTAAATTATATTTGAGTAAATAAAATTTTATAATATGAATACTAGTGATAAGATTGTCGTGTTTGGTGGTAACGGAATGCTCGGAAGTTCCGTAGTAAGAAGATTACAGAAGCAAGGCTTTAATAATATAATAACCGTTTCCAAAGGAGACAGGTGCGACCTTCTAAAACAGGAAAGGGTTGATGAATTTTTCAAAGATGAAAAACCGGATTATGCTTTTATGGTTGCGGGACTCGTTGGCGGTATTCAAGCTAATAATACCAGGCAAGCAGATTTTTTATATCAAAATGCATTGATGATTTTGCACGTACTGGAATCGATTAAAAATTATTCACCCAATACCAAATTACTATTTACAGGTTCAACTTGCATATACCCAAAGGAAAATCCACAACCAATAAATGAAAACAGGTTTATGAAGGGACCGCTCGAAGAAACGAATATAGGATATGCCGTTGCAAAAGGTATGGGAATTATGGGATGCCAACTTTATAGACAGCAATACGGAATCAACGCTATTGCGGCAATGCCGACAAATATGTACGGACCGAACGACAACTATAATATCGAAACCGGACATTTTATAGGTGCATTAGTAATAAAAATGTTGAATGCAAAAAAAAGCGGGGAATCTCCTACTTTCTGGGGAACGGGAAAACCAAGACGTGAAGCACTTTATGTAGATGACTGTGCGGATGCATTGATATATTTAATGAATAATTATAACAAACCTGAAATCGTAAATATAGGTACAGGATTCGATTATTCGATTAAAGAGTACGTGGATATTGCAAAGAAAATCGTTGGGTTCGAAGGTGAAATAAAATGGGACTCTTCCAAACCCGATGGAATGTACGAAAAAAGAACAGATATTTCTTATCTTCTATCAATTATGCCGGAATATAAACCGAGAACATTTGAGCAGGGACTTAAAGATGTAATCAATGTAGATTTTAAATCATATTTGTAAATATCTTTACCAATATAAAAGTTTAAAGTTTATAAAGTTTATAAGGGAATAAAAATATATTCTTACTTTACAAACCTTATAAACTTTATAAACTTTTAACTAAGAAGTTCTTCTTTTCCAATAAATATCTTCTTTGATTTTAAATTCCCGCAATGCATCGGCGGCTATCCACTTTGCAGATTTGGTTTCCTGTTTAGCGATTCTTTCGGCAACTTCTACAGCTTCATCGAATAAAATCTTACTTCGTTTGCCAAGTTGCCTTAAAGCCCAATTTACCGCTTTCTTAACGAAATTTCTTTCGTCGTATGCTTCCCTCTCAATTATAGGAAAAAAATCGAAAAGCTCGATATCTTCTAACTTCTTATTATGCACTGCCGTAGTTGCCATTAATACAAATCCGGCACGTTTAATAAATTCTTCTTTTGATTTAGTCCATTCGAAAATTTTTTCAAATGCATACGGAGTTTTATCGAACAGGTTGCTACAACACTGGTCGCAAATATCCCAAGATGCAAAATCTTTCACCCATTTATTCATCTGGGTTTTCGTAACCTGCTTATAGTCATCGATAAAAATAGCGAGGAGCATAAGCTCGTGTACTTTAGTCTCCCATAGTTCCAGAGCAAATTCGTGATTTGGTTTATATTCTTTTGCAAGTTTACGCAAGACAGGAATGTTCACTCCGTAAGCATCCTTAAACCTTATCCCGAAACGCTGCATACCTTCCCGGTTTTTTTCATTACCGAGAGGCTTAAGATATTTTTTTATTTTTTCAATCTGTATTGAAACTGATTCTTTTTTCATTCTTACTTATGGGAATAATTTATAAATATCTTTTCGGTGAGCAATTCTTTCGCATAGTATCTCTTTACTTTTTGAGTTAATAGTAATACCAATTCTATAATCACCAATACGTATTTTATATTTATCGGGATACCCTTTCATTTTTTCAATAAAACCTAATTCAAATGGATTATTTGTTACTAATTTTTCAAATACTATGTTCTCAATTTTTGATTGTATTTCAAATGGCAGTTTGGAGAGTTCTTTTAGAAATGTTTTTCTATAATTAATTATCCACATCTTTTTTTAAAGAATTGTAAAAACTCTTTGCATCTTTAACACTTAAAATTTCATCGTTTTTAACTTCTTCAATTAATTTTGCAAGTCCGTAATTTTCAATTATTTCTTCCAGCTTTTCGTATTCTTCGATTGGTATCTGTACAGCTAAAAGCTTACGGTTTTCATCGTATATGTAATTTTTAGTAATATTTATCATATAATTATTTTGTATTAATTTAATTAATCGATATTAATATATCAACTAATAATTTAATATTTATATTCTATCAAAAATCCACTTGGGTAATAGTTTTATTATATAAGCAAAAATGAGCCAGCGTTTTGTAATGTATGCAATTTTCTTTTTTCGGTTCAATGCAGAATAAATTTGCTTTGCGGCTTTTTGCGGAGTAGCAACCCAGAATTTCTTAGGAGATTTTGCCATAGCTGTATCCACAAATCCGGGACGAATATCGGTAACATAAATCGGTAGTCTTAAATTTTTCGCTTTTGCTCTTAATGCTTCAGTATAGTTAATTATAAATGCTTTAGATGCTGAATAAGCCGGTGCAGTTCTCCCTCCGCGCATTCCTGCAATTGAACTGACTAATGCAAGTTGACCATACCCCTGTTTACGGAAATAATTAAAAGCCCAATCTGAAATCTCGGTGACCCCAAGCACATTTGTAACGATTGTCTCTTTTTCAATTTTAAAATCGAGTTCATCATTACCGTTTCCCGTTCCGGAGTTTATAATTATTAAATCAAGTCCGCCGAGTTCATTTATAAGTTCGTCGAGATTTTTAACATTAATATCAGGAAGCGATATATCGAAAGATTTAATAACATATAATTCCGGGTTTTCATTTTTCAATTCCAGTAAAAGATTTTCTCTTCTACCCGTAATTCCCACTTTACATCCGGCATAAGAGTACATTCTCGCAAGAGCTTTGCCTATTCCGGATGTTGCTCCGATGATAATAACTTTTTTCATATTAATTTATATTCAAATATATCTAACATACGGTAATTAATTTGAAAAAGATACATTTTTAAATATTGTTATTATTTGCATTAACATTTTAGATAGAGTTTAGTAAATTATATGATTCATTACATTAATTAAATAGAAATAACTTGGCTAAAGTAGATATTACAGAAAAAATCGTGTCTCTTGCAAAAAGAAGAGGTTTTGTTTTCCAATCGTCGGAAATATACGGCGGATTAAATGGATGCTGGGATTACGGTCCACTCGGAGTTGAACTTCTGAAAAACGTAAAAGAGGCGTGGTGGAAAGAAATGACCTACCGCGAAAACATAGAAGGTATAGATGCCTCGATTTTAATGCACCCAAAAGTATGGGAAGCCTCCGGACACGTGGAAAACTTTACCGACCCGATGGTTGACTGCAAAGAGTGCAAAGCAAGATTCAGAGAAGATATACTCGAAGAATGCGAATGCGGTAACAAAGCCTACAAAGGAAGAAAAGCAAGCAAGTGCAGAGATGAAGGCAAATTTACCGAAGCCAGAAATTTCAATTTAATGTTCAAGACCTATCTTGGAGCAATAGAAAGCGAAGATTCGATTGTATATCTAAGACCCGAAACCGCACAGGGAATTTACGTGAACTTTTTGAATGTAAAAGAATGCTCGAGACAAAAACTTCCTTTTGGCATTGCACAAATCGGAAAAGCATTCAGAAACGAAATCAACACAAAGAACTTTTTATTCCGCACGAGAGAATTCGAGCAAATGGAAATGCAGTTTTTCATTAAACCCGGTGAAGACGATAAATGGTTCGAGTACTGGAAAGAAAACCGTATCAACTGGTTTACAAAATACGGAATAAACAAAGACAAGTTAAACATTCACGTACACGAAAAGCTTGCTCACTATGCCAAAGCCGCTGTGGACATTGAATATGCCTTCCCGTTCGGCTGGGGAGAAATAGAAGGAATACATAACCGAACCGATTTCGATTTAAAAAGACACGCAGAATTTTCAGGGAAAAAATTAGAATACTTCGATGACCAGACGAAAGAAAGATTCATTCCCTTTGTAATAGAAACATCAGCGGGAGCATCGAGAAGTTTTATGGCTTTCCTGATTAATGCATACGAAGAAGAGCAGGTAACACGGGAAAACCTTGACGGCTCGACAGCAAAAGAAGCAAGAACAGTTTTAAGATTTCATCCTGCATTAGCACCGATAAAAGCGGCAATATTTCCGCTTGTGAACCGCGACGGTATGCCGGAGATTGCCCGTAAACTCACAGAAGATTTGAGAAAAGATTTCAAAGTCTTCTATGATGATTCGGGAGCAGTAGGCAGAAGATACCGCAGGCAAGACGAATGCGGAACGCCGTTTTGTATAACAGTCGATTCGGATACTTTAAACGATAATACGGTTACAATTCGTGATAGAGACAGTATGGTACAAGAAAGAATTTCTATAGATAAAGTAAATGAATACCTGAAGAGTAAGCTATAATAATGAGTAATGAATAATGAGTAATGAGTAAATTTATGATTAAATTTTAACTTTATACTTTTTACTTCTTTATTTTCTTTGCATAAAAATTTCCTTTCGCGATTATTCCGAGCATA
>JGI20214J51088_10003337_pt1 | contig 10580 bp, 9 predicted proteins | sample WetSurMetagenome_FD_51088 | JGI IMG/M metagenome (IMG submission 51088) | reverse complement strand
GCGCCGATCACCAGTACGTGCGAGAAGTCGATCTGCCGTGGTCTTGTTTTCACTTGCGCTGCCATGATCCTTGCCTCCTGTGATTTGCCTTTGCGTCTTACCCTGGACCCTGGACCCGATACTCTTTCTTAGCCGATCAGGTTCTTCACCGCCTGGGCCACGGGGCTCGTGAACAGCGCCACCAGCACCGCGTACATCGCGAAACTGCCCATCGCCTCGCCCATGTAGATCTTCTGGTACTTCTGCTTGAGGGAAACGATGATCATGCCGCCGACGATCAGGCAGCCAAGGTGGAAGTAGGGGAAGTTCTCGGCGCCGGCTGCGGCGTACTCGGCGAAGCTGAAGGTTGCGGTGATGAGCACTACGACTGCGGTGAGCATCAGGGTGGAAAGCGTCTTTTTCATGGTGAGGTCCTCCTCGGAGTTTCTTTTATTTGCACTTATATATAGGAAGGAACGTGCCAGGATGGGGACCGGGGAAAAGATAGTTTGCAAGCCGTTGATCACAAAGCGGAAATGACGTGTCGGGGAGGCATCTGTATTCGCCTCGCAGCCCTCGAAAAGCCCCGTTTTTGAAAGAAACGTTCAAACAGAGGTGAACGAAACATCGAAGAAAGGGGGCAGGGTCCAGGGTCAAGGGTAAAGGGGAGGAGGAGGGGATTCGGGAATGAGTAATTGAGTACTCCACAATTGGATGGGATTCCCAATTACTTAATCAACGAATTATCCAATTACTGTTTTTGAGGGATGCCCGAATCCGGCTGCGGAGCAGCCAGCTATTTCGTGAGGTAGTTGGCCAGGGCCTGCACGACCCCGGGGGAAAATAGTGCTACCATCAGGATATAGAGGAAAAAGATAGAGGCGGCCGAGAAGATGTCCAATCCCCGGTATCGCCCGAAAAGGGAGACAAGCGTGATCCCGCCGAGGACAATCGCAGCGATTTGAACAGTCAGGAAGAGGCTGATGCCGGACAACCACGGGACTGCAACCACAAAGAGCACGGCCATGCCTGTCATGATGAACAAAAGTTTTCTGGTTTCATCCTGTCGTTTCACAATGCCTCCGCTATCCTTCCGCTGTCGGGTTTGGACCAATTCCTGAATCATCCATATCACACATGATGAGGCTCTGCCTCAGGACTTTTACGCCTTGCATCCTCGCCATGATCCATGTGAAAAAAGAATTCCTGTTTTTAATGCCTTGTGATATCGTGAAGGATCATAGACCCATACAGGTTGCGTGATGCCCTGTCACCACCACAACAAAGGAGATGTTGAGATGAAAAAATTATCGGCAGGCGCTCTGGTCGTCTTCATGCTTTTGTTTCTCTTCGGCTCCGCTGCGGCACTTGCAGCGGACAAAGCAAAGAAGGACGTGCTTGCGAAGGTCGGACCCAAGGAAATCACGAAAAGCGAAGTCGAAGCCTATGCAGGGCTCTACCCGGAGCAGCAGCAGGCCCTCATCAAGGCCGATCCACGGATGGAAGAAGTCCTGGTGAGGAATCTTGTCAGCATCATCGTCGTGTCGGACGTCGCCAAGAAGAAGGGTTTGGAAAAGGACCCCACGGTCCGCAAGCAGATCGACATCATGAAAAATGAGTACCTGGCGAGAACCTACATTCAGAAGGAAATCCTCGGCAAGATCAAACTCACGGACAAGGATTACGAGGCATACTACAACGCACACAAGAAGGAATTCGAGAACCCCGAGATGGTGAGAGCCCGCCACATCCTTATTGCCGTGAAACCCAACGCCACGGAAGAAGAGAAAAAGGCGGCGCTGAAAAAGGCGGAGGACATCCTCGAGAAGGCGAAAAAAGGTGATGACTTTGCAAAGCTCGCCTCCGAGTATTCCGATGATCCCGGTTCCAAGGCAAAAGGCGGCGACCTGGGATTTTTCACTGCGGGCAGCATGGTCGGCAAATTCGAGCAGGCCGCTTTCACCCTGAAGCCCGGCGAGATCAGCCCCGTCGTCGAGACCGAATTCGGCTACCACATCATCAAAGTCGAAGAGCGCAAGGCAGCCGAGCAGCAGCCTTACGACGCGATCAAGGAACAGGTCCAGGCCAAGGCCACCCAGGCCATTCAGCAGGAGCGCCTCAATGCATTCCTCGAGAAGGCGATGAAGGATGCCAAGGTGACCTTCTACGGGCCTGAGCCCCCGAAGGAGCAGTAACAAGGACATGGGGGCGGGAAATCGGGGATGGAAGACCTGACCAGGCCCAGGCTCGACCCGGGCCGATGCACCGGTTGCGGGCTCTGCCTTGATGTCTGTCCCTCCGATGTGCTTGCCCTGGCAGAGGGGAAAATCACTCTTGCCCGGGAGAGCTGTTTCGGCTGCGATCACTGCGCCGCTGTGTGTCCCGCAGGGGCCATCACGATCGAATCCGTCAGCACCGGGAATCTCGCACTTGCCACGATGGACACGGGCGGTCGTTGGCTCCCCTTCGGGGAGTTCGACACCGCCCTTCTTGTCCGTCTTCTCTACTCACGCCGATCCTGCCGCTGTTTTACCGACGATCCGGTCGAGAGATCCACGTTGGAGGACCTTGCCCGCATCGGCACCATGGCCCCCTCGGGGACCAACAGCCAGCGCTGGAGCTTCACGATCGTTCCCGACCGGCAGGCCCTGCTCGGTTTCGGCCATCTGATTGCCCGCTTCTATGAGCGGCTCAACCGCCTGGCTGCAAACCCGGCAGCCAGGCTCCTCTCGCGTCTCTTCATGAAGGACAAGCTGGGCCACTACTACCGGCGGTATCACGCCCAGGTGGAGGATGCCCTGCGGCAGTGGAGCGAGACAGGCCGCGACAGGCTCTTTCACGGCGCCACGGCGGCAATCCTTGTCGGAACCGAATCGGGCGCCTCCTGCCCGCGGGAGGACGCGCTGCTTGCAGCACAGAACATCGCCCTTGCCGCCCACACCATGGGCATCGGGACCTGCCTGATCGGCTTTGCCGTCGAGGCCATGCGGCGCGACCCCTCCATCCGGCGCGCCTTGGGCATCCCGGAGACGGAAGACATCCATGCCGTCATCGCCCTGGGAAGACCGGCTGTCAAGTACCTTCGCCCCGCCGGGCGCAAGCCGTCCCGGATCCGCTATGCAACCCTTCCGGAAACCCCATAGAATGGGAATACATTGTCCATTACCGGCAAAGCTGACATAATACCCTTATGGATACCGTCGTTCAGGCAGAAAACCTCAGGAAACACTACGGCGCCTTCACCGCCGTAGACGGGATTTCCTTCCACGTCCGGCGCGGGGAATGTTATGGCATCCTGGGCCCGAATGGCGCCGGCAAGACGTCGACGATCCGGATGATCTACGGCTTCTCCCCTCTTTCGGGCGGCTCCCTTCATGTTCTCGGCCAGGACGTTACCAACAGGCGGCAGCTCCGCAAGGTGAAGTACCGGATCGGCGTCTGTCAGCAGGAAAACAATCTCGACCCCGAATTTACCGTCCTTCAGAATCTGGAGGTTTTCGCATCCTATTTCGACATCCCTCGTTTGGAAGCCACCAACCGCGCCCTGGACCTTCTGAAGTTCATGGCACTGGATAACAGGAAGGACACGCCTGTCCCGGAGCTTTCGGGCGGGCTGATGCGCCGGGTCGTGCTTGCCCGGGCCCTGATCAACGAACCCGATCTGCTGATCCTCGATGAGCCCACGACGGGCCTCGACCCCCAGTCGCGCCACCAGATCTGGGAGCGGCTGGAAGGGCTGCGGGCGCGCGGGATCTCCATCCTGCTCACGACGCACTACATGGAGGAGGCCTCCCGGCTCTGTGACCGGCTCATCATCATGGACCACGGCAGGATCCTTGTCGAGGGCACACCGCAAGACCTCATCCGGGATCACGCGGGCCGGGACATCATCGAAGTCGGGGAGCCCGGCGAGGAAGTGCGCTCCTTCGTGCGGGACCGCAATCTGAGGCATGAGGACCTGGGCCACCGCCTCATCATCTACTGCGAGCAGCGCGACCAGCTGTATCGGGAGCTGAGCGAGCGCTATTGCCACGACGGCTGCACCCTGCGTACGGCCACCCTGGAGGATGTCTTTCTGAAACTCACGGGGAGGGATCTGCGGGAATGAACAGCACAGCCGCTCCGGTCATCTCCTCGCGGTTCCTCCGTATCTGGAATCGCAACTTCATGATCTACCGCAAAACCTGGAAGGTGAGCTTCATGCCGCCCCTGCTGGAGCCGCTTTTGTATCTTGCGGCCTTCGGCCTGGGCATGAGCGCGCTCGTGGGGGATGTCTCCTGGCACGACGGGTCGATGTCGTACATCGTCTTCATCGCGCCTGCGCTTGTTTCCGTCAACATGATGTACAACAGCTTTTTCGAGACCACCTACGGTTCCTTTGTCCGCATGTACTACCAGAAGACATTCGACGCCATGATGGCCACCCCGCTGTTCCTCGAAGAGATTATCACGGGCGAGATCATCTGGGGCGCCACCAAGTCCGTGATCGCCTCGTCCATCATGCTCGCCATTATCAGCCTCTTCGGCCTCATCCGCTACCCCGAGGGTCTGCTCCTCATCCCGCTTTCCTTCCTGGCGGGACTTGCCTTCGCGTCGATCGGGATGTACTTCACAGCCGTCGTGCGCAACATCGACCTGTTCAACCTGCCCATTTTCCTGTTCATCACGCCCATGTTTCTCTTCGGAGGGACCTTCTTCCCACTCGACACGCTGCCCGAATGGGCAAAGGTCCTTGCATACTGCCTGCCCCTCACCCACCTGGTGGAGATCTCCCGTGCAATCGCCATCGGTCCCTTCGATCCCTTCGCCTTGTGGAACCTGCTCTACCTCACCCTGTTCAGCGCCCTCTTCTTCCCGCTGGCAATCGTCAAGATGCGCAAGCGGCTCATCAAGTAAGGACAAAGGTAAAAGGTTAAAGGAAAAAGGAGGAAAGAAATTGGCCTTGAAGAGCCTTTGTCCTTTGACCTTTGTCCTTTATCCTGTTTCTAGCCGTGCTTGATTTTCATGTAGATGATGTAGGCGGCCATGGCGCAGGCGATGGCATTGCCCGAGATGATGGGCACGTCGCCGAGAAGCAGGCCGTAGATGAACCAGAGGAAGAGTCCGGAGAACAGGATGACATAGGATCCCAGGGAGAGGTCCCGGGTCATCCTGGTTTTGTAGATCTTGATCACCTGGGGGGCGAAACCGACGGTGGAAACAACCGCTGCCAGCAGTCCAATGATCGTCACTCCGTCCATGTCGCGGACCTCACCGTTTCACCGTCATGCTCGCCGCATGGGGAAGGAAAGAACAAATCGCTGAAATTATAAATACTTGAAAAATGCGACAGTACCCTTTTTGTTTGACAGAAAGCATTGGATTCCCTATACTTTGCATTCACTTTTCTATCAGGTGAGGCTTTTGGACACAAGCAAAATAGCCATTATTGGTCCGGGGCGACTTGGGACGGCGCTGGCCTACATATACGGCCGCAACGGCAAGCGTGTGACGATGTACTATCACGACGCCGAGGTGTGCCGCTACATCAACCAGGAGCACCTCAACCCGAAGCACCTCACCCATGACCTGGCCCGACTCTATGGCGGGATGGAAAAGGTCCCCCGCCTGGCACCCGAGGTGGAGGCGTCGAGCGATCTCGAGCAGGTCGTCCATGAAAACGATTTCATCTTCCTCACCATCACCATGAACCGCCTGTCGGGGCTGCTGGACTACCTGCGCCCCATGATCGCCAAGAAGCGCGGCAAGACGTGCATCATATCGGCCATCAAGGGCCTCGTGGCCGACGAGAAGACGAAGGAACTGATCACGCCCTCCCAGATGATCCGGGGCGATCTCAACCACATCCAGCACAAGTTCAAAGTTGTCGCCATGGGAGGTCCCTTCTTCGACGTGGACATCGCCCTCGGCAAGCCGGTGGCCCTGACCATTGCCGGCCCGCGAAGCGTGGCGCAGACCGTCCGGAAAGAGGTCCTGAAGTTCGACCGGCGCGAGATCACGTCCTACTACAATTTCGATATCGTGGGGATCGAGGCCTGCGGGGCCCTCAAGAACATCGTGGCGAACATCAAGGGGGTCACGGACCGCATGGACCTCGGGAATTCGATCCCCGGGACCATCTTCGCACGATCCGGCGTGGAGATCCGGTCCCTGGCGCGGCTCCTGGGGGGAAGCTTCCAGGCCTTTTACAGCCAGGCGGGTGTGGGCGATCTCTACGTTACGCTGTCCTCCGATGCCAGCAAGAATTACCGCTACGGGAAGCTCTACTACGATCTTTTCGACGGCAACCCCATCCAGACGGACAAGAAGGTGCTCGACCAGATCGATGGGACGCCGGAAGGGCCCAACACGATCCGCAACGTCTATCGCTACCTGGAAAAGAAAAACATGTACAGCCCGATGTTCTCTTGTGCCTACCACATCTTCAACGAGACGGGGGACCGCAAGCAGATCGAGGAAAAGCTCATCGAGTCCATCCAGTTCGACAAGCGCTCCCAGGAATACATCGGACCCGTTTCGCGGGTCTTCTACCGGTTCTTCCCGAATTGGTGGTATCGCAGGGACAAGGGCCTGCCGTCGATGCTGGATTTCTGAGGTTTTGCCGAAGGCGCCGCGAGCCACAAGCCGCAAGGCAGGAAAGCAGAAAAAGAAAACGGCGGGAATTCATCCCGCCTTTTGTTTTTCCTGTGCTCTCTGAAGCCTTTGTCCCTACACGACAGATCCTTCTTCACTCAGACACTCAGGCACTTCCTTTTCACTGGTCGCTGGCCGGCTTCGCCGGCTGCTTGCTGTTCGCCGTCTGTTGTTTTCCCTGTGCCGGCGTTTCCGGCGTCAGGGTGGCCGCTGCGGGCGGTTCCAAGGCCTTCAGCTTCTTCATATACAATCCCCTGTAACTGAGGTTCCGGTAGTTGACCANATCGTCCATGAGCTGGGCGACGGGGGGCCTGACGTCAACATTATGGCGGTTCATTTTCTCGCGGTTTGCCTTGTCCACGATCAGGACGGAATAGTAGGTGGCGAGAATCCGCGTCTTGGAGTCCCGCCTCCACAGGTAGGCCTTGCCGGACAGGGTGTTCAGGAAGAAGGCGGAGTACTCGTAGAGCTCCTTCTGCGTCATCTTGATCTCGGGGCTCTTCGTCTCGATGCCCTTGTTTAGCCAGTCAAAGACCATCTCCGCCGTCGACTCCATCATCTCCGTCTCGTTGGCGAGGATGTCCAGGAAGAGAGAAGCGTTTTCCCGCCCGATCACCCGCAGGAAGTGCTCCTGGTTCAGCTTGAGCTTGTAAGGGTCCGTCGACTCGCCGGTCACGATCGGGGGATAGGCAGCCAGGTCGTTCAGGATCTTCAGGAAATATCGATAGGTCCCCTCGGGGAGCTTGTAGGACTTGATGTACTCCCTTTCATCGAGGTAGCGGCAGAACCGGAGCATGTCCTGTTCGAGATCCTCGTAAACCTTCCACTCTTTCGGCGCCTTCTGGTTGCGAAGCTTCTTGCGATAGACCTTGTTGCTCTGGACGTCGGGGATCCCGCCGGGTGTGTGCTTTGCGATCTCGGATTGTGCAAACCCGCTTCGGACGACGCCCAACTCCTCGAGGCCGCCGCGCTCCAGGTACACCCAGAAACTGAGCAGGGCCACCAGGGCGAAGATCGTGCCGATTCCTGTAAAGATAGGGCGATTTTCCAAGGATGGAATCTCCGGCTTTCGGGTAAAGGACTGTGGGGGCAACAATTTCCTGTTTCCCCGCCGGTATAAAGAATGAGCAATTTTTGTGCCCGAACGGGCTTCAGGTTAAAGGTTCGATGACGAGTTTCGCCTCAAGCGTCTCATTGGCCTGTTTCAGCCGCTCCTCGCCTGCATAGACGGCCACGGAAGATGTTTTCAGGGCAGGCATCAGGACCTCCCGGGCCGTCCTCAGGAGATCGTCCGGGGAGAGGGCCAGGACCCGGTCCCGGAAGCTCTGGCGGTCGGAGTCGGCAATCCCTGCAAAGTGGCGGACCATGGAGAGGTAGCCCTTCCCTGCCGGGTCTGCCGGCCGGTCCAGGGATCCTATGGTCCCGATGATGGTTTTTTCCAGATCCTCCTCGTCGATCCCCGTATCCAGCAGCCATGGGGCGGCTGCATCGTAGACCTTCAGCGTTTCCGCCAGGTGGGGATCCCGGTATGACAGGAAGGAAAAGATCCTGCCGAGGGGGTCATAGAGGGACATCCCTCCGTAGGCGCCCCCCTGCACCCGTATCCGGTTGTAGAGGTAACCCTTCGAGAGTTCCCTCGAGAGAACCATGAGCGCCGCCGAGGGGGGATCGAAGTATCCCGGAGCGGCAGCCACCCGGGCCACGTAGCAGACCTGGGCGGCAATCGAGATTCCCATCCGGGCCGGGGCCGGCAACATCGGTGCCGACAACTCGGACAATGCCTCATCGCCAATCCGATCCGTCAGGCGCCCGATCTGAGACAGCAGAAGGTCGATCCCGGCCGCATCGCCCGTCACGTTGAGGAAAAGCCCGCCGCGACGGAAAACAAGCCTTTTGACGCGCTCGATAGTCTCGACAAGGGGTTCGGCCGCAAATCGTTCGGCCAGCCTGCTCAGAAGCTGCAACTGGATGCGGCCGCTCCATTGCTCATCGCGGCGGGAGGCCAGGCTCAGAGAAGACGCAGCCGTGCGCTGGGCGAAGAGGTGGCCCGAAGGGACGACGGCGGCATGCAGGCCGTTTCTCTTTTCCAGGACAAGGTCCTCCATCCGCCTGCGGTCCGAGAGGTCCGACGCTGCGAGGATGTCACCGAGAAGGGCCACCGCCTCGGGGACATTCCGATGGAGGGCACGTATCCGGAAGATCATCTTCTGCCAGGTTTGCTTNCCGTCCCGTCCGAAACCGGAGGCAAGCTGAACCCCGAGGCCGCCCATGGCCGTCGAGATCCGGGTGGCCATCTCNTCGTAGCGGCGCCCTGCGGCCCCCATGCCCCGGGCGAACTTGCCCAGCACCGGCAGGTACGGCTGNAGCTCATCGGGCACGTGGGACACGTCGAAGGCGCAATCCAGGTAGACGACCCCGTTGCTGAAGATTTCGTGTTTCAAGACGGGGATGCTCCCCACGCGGCCCTCCTCGGAAGGAATCTTCTCCACCTCGCGGGGGATGTCGGAGCGCTTCAGCCGGGGAAGCGTGGCCAGCGCTTCCGGGGATTCGGGCTGTGACTGCAGAGTCTTCAGGCGGGAGGCCTCGTCCCTGATTTTTGCACGGTCTTCTTCCGTGAGCGTTTCCTTGAGATCCGCCATCTCTTTCCGGAATTTCACTTCGCTCTCTTCCTGGCAGCTCTGGCTGGGCTCCATGACAGAGCGAAGCCGGTGCGGGTTTTCCAGGAACCACGTCCGGATCACGTCCTGGAACAGGCCGGGCTCCTTCTCCCAGCGGGTGCGGATGCGCTCGATGAGGAGGTTGAACTTCAGCGGTACCAGGGGATCCCCGTCATAGAGCCACGTGTGGAAGACGCGGCCCATCAGGGTGATCCCGTAGGGGTAGCCGCCGCGGACAATCTCCTTGCCGTGGAATTCCACCTGGTGCAGGGCCGCCTCGATCAGTTCCCTCGANAACCCNTTCTGCGCCAGGCTCTCCAGGGTCTTCACGACCAGCNCCTCNATGGTGTCGGCCTTGTCNGCGTCCGTGCCGCGAAGCCCCACNGCAAAGACGAGCTGCCGCAGATCGGCCTCGAGCCCCGCGACGGGCGAGAGGTCTTCGCCAAGNCCGGAGTCGACCAGGGCCTTGCGAAGGGGTCCTGCGGCAGTGCCGATCAGGGCATGGGAGGCAATGCGGAGCAGGAGCACCTCCTCGGGGGCCGTGTTCTCCGCCATCATCCAGGCCAGGTTGACAGCCGTTTTGCGTGCGAGGCTCTCGCCCCTGGCCACGGGGTAGCAGTCACGCGTCGAGCGTGGTCTTTCCCACCGGGGCTGCAGCGCGATGGTCGATTCGACCCGCACCCTCCCGAAGCCTCGCAGGACGTCCTCCAGGAAGACCAGGTGATCCTCCGGCGGGATATTGCCATAGAGGAAAAAATAGGCATTCGTCGGGGAATAGTACAGCCGGTGAAACTCCCTGAGCTGCTCCCATGTGAGCCTCGGGATCACCTCGGGGTCGCCGCCGGAATCGAAGCCGTAGGTGTTGTCGGGAAAGAGGTTCTGCTGGAGGGCCTTGAACATGAGGCTGTCGGGCGACGAGTAGGCTCCCTTCATCTCATTGAAAACAATGCCCGAGATGGTCAGGCCGCTTCCGGGATCGTCGGGCTTGACAAACTCCAGGTGATGCCCCTCCTGCTGAAACGTCTCCTTCAGGATCCGCGGCTTGAGCACCAGGTCGGTGTAGACCCGGGCCAGGTTGAAGTAATCGACGGGAACCTGACTGGCCACGGGGTAAAGGGTCTTGTCCGGGTAAGTGAACGCATTGATGAAGGTCTGCAGCGTTGCCCTCGAGAGCTCGTTGAAGGCATCTTTTACGGGGTAGGCTTCGGAGCCGGCAAGCACGGAGTGCTCGAGGATGTGGGCGATCCCCGTCGAGTCCCCGGGCGGCGTGCGGAACCCCACGGCGAAAAGGTTCTCGCTGTCGTTGACGTG
>JGI20214J51088_10003336_pt1 | contig 10585 bp, 9 predicted proteins | sample WetSurMetagenome_FD_51088 | JGI IMG/M metagenome (IMG submission 51088) | reverse complement strand
TTCTGCAACGAGGGTGATGCGCTGTGGTCCTTGTCGGATGAGGAACTCAAGGCTTTGGGCCGCCGCGAGATGGCAAAAATTGGCCTTCTCGACGAAGCGGATGTGGAAGACGCAGTGGTGATCCGCATGCCCAAGGCCTACCCGGCTTACTTCGGCAGCTATGCGCGCTTCGACCTTGTGCGCGAATATTTAGACAGCATCCGAAATCTTTTCCCGGTCGGCCGCAATGGCATGCATCGCTACAATAATCAGGATCACTCCATGCTCACCGCCAAAATGGGAGTCGATAACATCCTCTCCGGGATCACCAGTAAGGCCAACTTATGGGCGGTGAATGTCGACGACGATTATCACGAGGAAGTGAGTGAACGTCGACACCCAGACTCCCGTATGGTGCAGGGGCAGACAGTCGAGGCGGTAAGCTTGCGGTGAGCTCAACAAAATTTGGAATGCAGTCCTTGTCCGATGATTCCTGCGATTTGGCTGGTAACTTGCTGATGTGTGACCATGCCATCAATCGGAAGGGGTGATTTGATGCGTTCATCCGTGCCATGCATTGAAGCAGTACACGAAAATGAAGCGACGATTTTTGTCTCGGCTGTCATGCCTTGCCTCAACGAGGAAAAAACGCTCGGCCTGTGCATAAATAAGATCCGGCGAGTATTCGATGAACTGGGGATTGCCGGCGAGGTGGTGGTGGCCGACAACGGCTCGACCGACCGTTCCATCGAGGTTGCCGAGTCGCATGGTGCGCGGGTCGTGCATGAGCGCCGGAAAGGTTACGGCGCAGCCTTGCTGGCGGGCATCTCGGCAGCGCGCGGCCGCATTGTGGTGATGGCCGATGCCGACGATTCCTACGACTGGGCCGTGCTTGGCGATTATGTGCGCAAGATCGAGGAGGGCTACGACCTGGTCATGGGCAATCGTTTCAAGGGCGGCATCGAGCCTGGCGCCATGCCGTCGCTGCATCGCTACCTTGGCAATCCGGTGCTGTCGACCCTGGCGCGTGTGATGTACCGCATCCCCATCAATGATTTTCACTGCGGCATGCGTGCATTTACCCGCGAGGCATTCGCTCGGATGAGCGTACGCATGCCGGGCATGGAGTTTGCCACTGAGATGGTGGTGAATGCTTCGCACGCCGGCCTGCGCATCGCGGAGATTCCGACTCGCTTATATCCGGACAAGCGTGACCGGCCGCCACATCTGCGGTCGTTCCGCGACGGCTGGCGGCATCTGCGCTTTATTCTTACGTACGCGCCGGACTGGCTTTACCTGATCCCCGGCGGTCTGATGTTTGTTCTTGGCATGGGAGGCATGGCGATGCTGGCATCCGGCCCCGTGCTGATCGGAAAATTCAGCGTGGGCATTCATTTTCTGGCCCTGGCCAGCCTGCTGGCATTGTTGGGCGCGAACATCGTCGGGTTCGGGCTGCTGGCGCGCCTGATCAATGCCAAGCGCAATCCGATCAGTGAAGGCTCGTCTTTTGGCCGTCTGTTGTCCTGGTTTTCCCTTGAGCGTGGACTGATCATCGGCGGTGGGCTTGCTGTCGCAGGTCTGTCCCTTGATCTCTGGGTGTTGATCGAGTGGATAGCCAGAGGCTTCGGTGACATGGCAGGCACGGTTCATATTGCGTTTGTGGCCACGACGGTCATGCTGCTCGGCGTGAATGCCGCCTTTGCATCATTCCTTTTCAACATGCTGCGCGAGGAGCACCTGGATTAATGCAAAAGGCCTCGCCTCGGGTTTCCATCCTGACTGCCACATTCAATGCGGCGGCACAATTGCCGTATACCATCCGCTCGATACGCCAGCAGACGTCCCGCGAATTTGAGTGGATTGTAGTGGACGGCAACTCCACTGATGGTACCCAAGCGTTGCTGCGCGATAACGAAGATGTGATTACGCGCTGGATCAGCGAGCCCGATCGGGGGATCTACGATGCATGGAACAAGGCTTGTGCATTGGCACGTGGGGAGTGGCTGCTTTTTCTGGGGGCAGGTGACGAACTGGAGNACCCNCAAACCTTGGTGGATTGTTTAGATGGCCTTGAAGCCGTTNGCACGGACACGACGCTGGTCTATGGACGCCAAACGCTGCTAAGCGNGGTTCAACGAATCGCTATCGAAACATCAGGCGTTCCCTGGGCCAACATGCAAAATAAATGGGAAATTGGCAGACTCGCCTTGCCGCCACATGGCGCGACCTTCCATCATAAAAGCCTTTTTGCCGATTCGCAGACATTTGACCTGCGATTCCCGATTGCCGCCGATTCGCATTTTCTTTTGCGCGCAATCAGGCACCAAGCACCGGTGTTTATGCCCTTAGACGTTACACGAGCCCCCATCGGCGGCGTCTCATTTCGCCTAGACACAGCGAGACAGGTTGGCCGCGAAATTGCCGCCATTAACCGTGACCTTGGACTGACACCTCCACTGGCGGCGAGATTTCACGAAGGGCTGCGGCTCGCCGTGATTTCTCTGATTAACCTCTTGCCGCATAAAACCGCGCATCACCTGGCAGATTTAATACGCCGGATTTCCGGCAAACCCGCAAGATGGTCTTTCGACTAGATTGTCTTATTGGCAAGGCAAAGTGACCCAAGCCTGGCTCAAGTTTCTGCCTGCATGGGTACGTGCCAGAATCGAGCACCGCCCCCACTTGCTAAAGGCCATGTCCAATATGGGCTGGCTATCTGGTGACCACGCCATTCGCATGGGTGTGGGGCTTGTGGTCGGGGTATGGATGGCCCGTTATCTTGGACCCGAGCAGTTCGGCTTGCTGAACTATGCCATGGCATTTGTCTCGCTGTTTGGTGTAATCGCCAGCCTGGGACTTAACGGCATTGTGGTACGCGACTTGGTCAAGAATCCGGAATCAGCCAATGACACGCTTGGCAGTGCTTTCCTGTTGCAAATTATCGGAGGTCTGCTGGCACTTGTCCTTGCCATTCTCGCCATCAACTTTGCCCGGCCCGACGACAACTTGGCCAAACTCATGGTGTCCATACTGGGTTTTGTCATGGTGTTCAAGGCCACCGAAGTGGTGAAGTACTGGTTCGAGTCGCTAGTCCAGTCCAAATACTCCGTATGGGTGGAAAACAGTGTTTTCTTGATCTTCGCCGGCGTCAAAATAAGCCTCATTCTTACAAAAGCACCGCTTATGTCCTTTGTCTGGGCGATGTTTGCAGAAGGTTTGTTGGTGGCGATAGGGCTGTTGGGGATATGCGCCTGGCAGGGTGGGTGGCTGTTAGCTTGGCATGGTCATTACAAACGCGCTAGGCGCCTGCTCAAAGATAGCTGGCCACTCATTCTCTCCGGCTTGGCAACCATGGTCTACATGCGCATTGACCAGATCATGCTGGGACAGATGCTGGGGGATGAAGCTGTGGGAATCTACAGCGCGGCGGTGCGTATCAGTGAGATTTGGTATTTCATCCCTATGGCCATTGCGGCCTCTGCATTCCCGGCAATCATTGAGGCCAGAAAGTTGAGTGAGGCACTCTTTTATCAGCGGCTTCAGAAACTCTACGATCTGATGGTGATGCTGGCGTTTGCGGTAGCCATACCAATGACTTTATTGTCTGAGTGGGTGGTGACCTCCTTGTTTGGAAAAGGATATGCAAATGCGGCGCCCGTACTTTCAATAAGCATTTGGGCCGGAGTGAGTGTCGCAATGTCAGCAGTCCATAGTAAATGGCTGTTGATAGAAGGCATGCAGAAGTATGGGTTGGTCTATACGTCAACTGGGGCAGCTGTGAATGTTGTACTGAACCTATTCCTAATTCCATCTTACGGGGTGGTCGGTGCTGCATGGGCCACGCTTACTGCACAGATTGTTCCAATATTTATTCAAGTATTTCTACCCAAGGCCCGGATCAATTTCAGGCTCATGGTGTATGCGACATGGGCTCCGTATAGGTACATGTTTAACAAAACCAATAGGGGACTCGGATCATGAGTTGCCCCATCTGTGGATCTGCTTTTTCCAGCGATATTGGCGACGTCCATGATGACCGATATGGTTATTCAGGGTATTTTCTGCTACGTCGATGCCTTGAATGCAGCCATGTTTATCTGGATGCCGCTTTCACTTCAGAGAAATTGTCCGAGCTTTACTCGGATTTCTATCCGAGATCTTCGTTCCGGCTCGATGACTACCACCCCCACAAAGAGCGCACCGGCTTGATGGCTTGGCTGGATGGCACACGGTCATCTGCGTTTCGTTGGGTTCCACCCAATGTCAGCGTTCTGGATATCGGCTGCGGCTTTGGTGAAACGCTTGGCTATCACAAGGCAAGAGGATGTGAGGTGTATGGGGTCGATGCGGATCAAAATATCCGCCGTGTTGCGGACAGATTTGGATTCAAGGTGCATGTCGGATTGTTCAATCCTGATAACTATGAGCCATCTTCATTTGACTATGTAACGATGGATCAAGTGATGGAGCACGTACAAGAACCGATAGAGATGTTGCGCGGGATTGAACGTGCGCTAAAACCGGGGGGGATCGCGATATTAAGCATGCCTAATGTGGAAGGCTGGGGTGCGAAACTGTTTCAGCGCCGCTGGATAAATTGGCATGCGCCATACCACATACAGTTTTTTTCAGCCCGCTCCATGCGACATGGGCTTGAGAAAACGGGACTGATACTGGATCGGGTCGTTACGGTGACTTCCTCTCACTGGCTGCATTATCAGTGGCTGCATTTATTGACATATCCGCCCGAAGGCGTGCCTTCAAAGTTCTGGGCTAAGAATGGCAAATATGGTTTTTCACAGAAGATGGCGATTACGCTGTTAACCCTTGCCCACCGAACCAAAGTCAACCACTTGATTACACGCGCCTTTGATATGGTTGGCATGGGCGACAATCGGCTTTATTTTCTGAGAAAACCATGATGCCGAAGGTGTACATCCTTCTGCCTGTCCACAACCGTAGGCAGATCACCAAGGAGTTTGCCGAGTGTCTCTTGCTGCAGTCATTTAAAAACTACCATCTGGTGTTGATTGACGACGGATCAACTGACGGCACAGCGAAAATGATTCTGGAGATCCTGCCTAACGCCACAGTTTTGTATGGTCGAGGGGATTGGTGGTGGGCGGGGTGCTTACAGAAAGGTATTAATTGGTTAAGGGAGAATGGGGCCACAGAATCCGATATTCTCCTATTCATTAATGACGACGTGACATTTAAGCCGGACTATTTGGCTAATGCGGTCGCGTATGTCAAAGATAGAACGGGGTTACTTTTATTGTCAAAATGGTTTTGTGAAGAAGACGGGAATATTAGAGAGTCAGGTGTTACTGCGAATTTAAAGACACTGACCTTCGGGCCTGCGAGGTCCGGTGAGGAGATCAATTGTCTGTCCACCAGGGGATTGTTTGCTCGATTAGTGGATATTGAGAAAATTGGTAATTTCCATCCTCGCCTTCTCCCTCACTATCTCTCTGATTACGAGTATACGATCCGCGCAATCAGGAAGGGTGTGCGCTGTGTGACAACCGACTTTGTATATTTATGTCCGAAGTTCAGTTCGACTGGGTACCACAATTTCAGCGATCTTGGATTTTTGGGTTTTTTAAGAAAATATTTCTCGATCAAATCCGCCGCAAACCCCATTTATTGGAGTGCATTTGTGCTGCTTAGCGTGCCTGGATTGTGGGTCTTACCGAATCTTGTCAGGGTTTGGTATTGGGCTGCAACGGCGGTTGTCGGGCAGATGGCTATTTCCGTGAACAATGCCATGCGGGGAAAGCATTGGAAACGCTGATGCAACACAGTCTGGCTCCTGTAGTCCTGTTCGCCTATGCACGTCCAGAACATACTAGGCGTGCCCTTGAGGCGCTGGCCGTGAATGCGCTTGCCAAACAGAGTGACTTGATTGTCTATGCGGATGCGGCGCGTAATGAAATGGAAGTTGAGCGTGTTCAGGCTGTTCGCGCCATAGTGCATGCAGTATCTGGGTTCCGTAGCGTTACGGTTGTTGAACGTGAAACCAACTATGGATTGGCACGGAATATTATTGAGGGGGTGACGGAAGTCTGTAATTGCCATGATCGGGTAATCGTGCTCGAAGATGACTTGGTAACGTCAAAATATTTTCTGCGCTACATGAATGAATCCCTCGATTTGTATCAACACGAAGAAAGGGTTATGCATGTCTCTGGCAGCTCATACCCAATAGAGAAATTAGGGAGGCAAGAGGATACGTATTTTCTACGCGTTCCACTGTGCTGGGGGTGGGGCACGTGGCGACGTGCTTGGGCGGAATTTAAAAAGGACTTATCGGTAATGCAGCGCTTTGATGCTGCCATGATCAGATCCTTTAACTTCGATCACACATACAACTACTGGGAACAAATGGAGTTCAATCGAGAAGAGAAAATAAATACTTGGTTTGTTTTTTGGTATGCGCAGGTCTTCTTGAGAAATGGACTTTCATTATTCCCGGCTTGCTCAATGGCGCAGAATATCGGGCACGATGGCAGCGGAGTCCACTGTGGGTATAGTGATCTATTTGATGTGGAATTGTGTGCTCAACCAATAAAATTAAGCGCCATACCTATTGAGGAGTCTTTCGAGGCTATAGAGGCACATAAACGGTATTTCAAGCGGATATCGCCCAACATCGCTACTCGTATATTTCGACGAATGGGGCGACTAGTTCTTGCGATGGGGGAGTGAGTAAATGCTCAAGACCATGTTTATCAACCCTTTGTCTCTATGGCTATGGTGGCTGGCGCAGAAAGTATCACTACAACTGCGGAATGTTCATCTAAGTCTGGGCTACATGTCCCGCGTCAAGCATTGCTGTTTTGGTAAATACAATGCTATCTACGATGAGGCCGTATTAACAAACGTCACGTTGGGGGATTTCACTTACGTAAGCGCAGGGTGCAGGCTTAATAACACTACTGTCGGGAAATTTTCATGTATTGGCCAGGGAGTATTGTCTGGTTTGGGTCGGCATCCCTCAAGAGACTTTGTCTCAGTTCATCCAGCCTTTTACTCGCCGCTTGCGCAGAGCGGGATCACTTTCTCCCTCGATTCGGTATTCGAAGAGTTTAAGCATATCGTGATTGGACATGACGTCTGGATTGGTGCGCGGGCTATCATTCTGGATGGAGTTGTCATTGGCAATGGTGCCATCATCGGAGCTGGGGCAGTGGTAACTTCGGATGTTCCTCCCTACGCCGTTGCGGTTGGCGTACCTGCAAGCGTCATCCGATATCGCTTTACTCCGGAACAAATTGATACATTGGAATCAAGCCAATGGTGGGACTGGGATTTGTCTCTGCTGAGAGAGCGTTACCCGTCCTTCCGAAATATACAGATATGGAAAACCAAAGAGCAGTGATGCACTTCTCGGATGCATTGATGCTTCTTCACTTTGAGATGCCAAGCCTCAGACTGCCACATAGTATCAATCTAGCTCGGCCGAGCAATTTGTATGCTTTCTTTCCAAGCCAGCCCCTGTATTTTCTATGCTAGATGATTTTATTCGCCACCATGGAAAACTGGCAGTCCTGATACCTGTCTTCAATGATCCGGTTGGGCTTCGCGCCAGTCTCGACTCAATCATTGACGCAAAGCGCCCTGAAGGGATGCTTACAATCGTAGTCGATGACGGAAGTTCTCCGCCCGTCGTGTCAACTCTTCTGAATAACAGTGAGATCGGGCTGGTAATCGTTCGGCTGGCGAATAATCAGGGCATAGAGCGGGCGTTGAATGCCGGTTTGGAGGAGGCCTTCAGGTGCGGTGTCGATTACGTTGCAAGACTGGATGCCGGAGATACGATCTCGCCCGACCGGTTGGAGCGACAGTTGATGTTGCTTGAGCAAAACGCAGAGCTTGGAATTGTCGGCTCCAGCACACAGTATGTAGATAACGCTGGAAGCTTGCTGTTTGTTTTTCGTGCGGCAACGAAAGACGCCGAAATTCGCCGCCGAATGCACATTAACTCATGCCTGATTCATCCTAGCACGATGATCCGAATGTCCATCCTGAAACAGGTGGGTACATACTCAACAGATTACCCGGCAGCGGAGGATTACGAACTGTTCTTTCGCGTGCTCAGCGTAAGCCAAGCATGCTGTATTGATGCCCCGTTGGTAAATACGGTGGCCTCGGCAAATGGAATTTCAGGTTTGCGACGGCGGACCCAACTGATTTCCAGGCTGCGGATACAGTGGAAATATTTTCGTGCCTCCATTCCGGAGGCATACGTTGGACTATTCATTACGATGATCCTTCTCGTTACTCCAAGAGGTCTGGTTACGTTTCTTAAACACAAGCGAGGAACAACAAGATATTGATGGGTAATTCATTCAGATCGCCCACTCTTCCGGCTTGTAAATCTTGTGGCTAAGCATCTTGCTCTGGTGACGCACTACTTTTCCACTCACAGGGGNGGCGTTGAAAAAGTNGCAGCCGAACTGGCAAAAAGATTGGCCGAAAATCATGGCTGGGGGATTACNTGGATTGCAAGTGATGCTGATCTCGTCCCGGATAATTTGCCATTATCAATACGACTGTTTCCTGTTCATGCATGGAATGTCCTCGAGCGCCGTACAGGGATCCCTTGGCCGGTGTGGTCACCAGGCGCTCTGCGTCACCTTTGGCGCGTAATTGGTCAGTCAAATGCCGTTCATCTTCACGACGCCCTTTATTTTGGCAACGCATTCACCTGGCTGTTTGCGCGCGTGCGTGGCGTCCCGGTGATTATCACTCAGCATGTCGGGAGTGTCCCATTCCGCTCTGCTCTCTTGCGGGCAGTCCACGCCTTTGCGAATCGCACTCTCGGGCGGTTGGTGCTGTCGACGGCACATCAGGTGGTGTTTATCAGCCCTGCGGTCCGCCAGGAGTNNGAACGTTTTTGCAGGTTCCGTGCACTGCCTGTTTATTGCCCGAATGGCGTGGATACGGCAATTTTTACGCCGGACGGGGCTGCCGCTGCCGATAAGGCAATAGTGAACGCACGCCACGCTGGCAAGCGGGTGTTTCTCTTCGTCGGTCGATTTGTCGAGAAGAAAGGATTGAATGTTCTGCGGGAACTGGCAGCGGAGTTTTCAGATGATCTCTGGATTTTCGCGGGGCAGGGGCCACTCGATCCTGGGAATTGGGCTTTGCCTAACGTGCTTGTGGTGCGTGGCGTGAGCGGTGCCGCACTGGCTCGCTATTACCGGGCTGCTGATCTGCTGGTGTTGCCCAGCGTCGGGGAAGGCTTTCCGCTTGTCGTTCAGGAAGCCATGGCTTGCGGAACGCCCGCGATGGTGGGGGATGAAACAGCAGCGGGATGTCCCGATGCGCGCCGCCTGTTGCTCGTCGAAAATGTTGGCACGGGCAATACAGCGGTCCGCTGGGCACGGCGCTTGTCCGGATTGCGCGAGAATCCACATCCGCTACTGGCTCTGCGCCCTGAGGTGGCGAAATTTGCCCACCAATCCTGGTCGTGGGAAAGCACCACTGCCGTATACGCCAGACTGCTTGACGCTATCGAGCTTCGTAAATCCGCTTCATGAGTCTTTCACGCCTTGCCTTGCTGGGAATTGCGTGTTCGTTGCTCGTGCTGGTTTTTATCGAAGCCAACGCTTGGGCGCATAGCACAATCTTCTGGCATCTGATGGCAACACATGATCTAACAGCGGCATGGCTGATGGTGGGTATGTTGGCATTCGGCTACTGGTTNGGCACGCGGCGTTCGGGGAATGGCGAATCGGTTGAGCAGTTGCTGCTGACGCTGGATTGCCAGCGTTACGTGGTTGCATTGGTTTTATGGGTAGCTCTGTGCGCAGGAACGGTGTGGGTCTATGGAAATCACCCGCTGTCGATGGATGAATACGCGGCGGTGTTCCAGGCCAAGGTGTTCGCGGCGGGCGCCATGCACGGGCAGTTTCCACCCGATTTGTTCGACTACCTGATTCCGCCCGGATTCCAGAACCAATTTCTAATGATTAACCGGAGTACCGGCGCGGTGTTCTCAGCGTATTGGCCGGGTTTCTCGTTGCTGCTTGCTCCCTTTGTCTGGCTTGGCATTCCATGGGCCTGCAATCCGACGCTGGTGGCGGCGAGTTTTCTCCTGATCGGACGCATTGCCCGTGACCTGATCGCTTCACCCTTGGCGGCAGGATGGGCGCTGCTGTTTGCCTTGGCTTCTCCGGCATTTGTGGCAAACGGGATAACGTACTACTCGATGCCGGCTCACTTGCTATTCAATCTGGGTTTCGCGTGGTTGCTGTTGGCGCCCTCACCGCTGCGGCTGTTTCTGGCGGGTCTCGTGGGAGGCTTCGCGCTGTCGTTGCACAATCCGTTTCCGCATGCGGTGTTCGCCGTGCCATGGATTCTTTGGNTGGNAACNCNGCGAGGCCAGCGTTTGCGCAACATGGTTTGTCTGTTTGCTGGATATTTGCCAATGCTTCTGCTTCTGGTGGCCGGTTGGTCGCTTTGGCAGCAAAATATTTTGCATGTCGGGGCGCAGGCTTCAGATCTGGCGCAGGCAGTTAACAACGTACCGCCCACCATGTTGGAGCGCGCGCCTGGCTTGTTGCGCGGTTTTATGCGTGTTTTCAGTTGGCCCGATATT
>JGI20214J51088_10003334_pt1 | contig 10591 bp, 8 predicted proteins | sample WetSurMetagenome_FD_51088 | JGI IMG/M metagenome (IMG submission 51088) | reverse complement strand
AGGTCTTCAAGGCGGGTTATTTTGCTGGTGGCATGTCTTTCAAAAGCCAGCTCTACTTCATCAGCCGGAATACCGGAACCATTGTCCGTCACGCGCATAAGCTCGACACCGCCGCTTTTTATCTCAACTGAGACCTGTGTTGCCTCGGCATCCAGGGCATTCTCGACCAGCTCTTTTATTACCGAAGCCGGTCGCTCCACCACCTCACCGGCGGCAATCTGGGCGATAACTTCCGGCGGCAGCATCTGTATCGGCATGGCAGTATCCTTTTTGCTTAATAATACACGGTAACGTGTAGGTTGTCAAGGGATATTGAATACTACAAATACATACCAATACTACCAATAAATACCAATATTTCAATATCATATTAAATTATTTGTAGTATTTGACATTTGTAGTATTGGTAGTATTCTTAAGGTATTTTTTCTAGTTTGGCGAAGCTCAATAGCAGCTTCTTAATGCCGACGCCATTGAAGGCTACTGCCGCTTCGGCATCGTTCTTGAGCTGCTGGAAGCTTATTACAGTGCCTTCACCGAACTTGGCGTGCCTTACTCGGTCGCCCGCCTTTAGCTGCGGGATCTCGGTGCTCGGCGTAAAGACCGCCGATTTGTTCCAGGAATAAGCTGCGCTGGCTATCGCTTCCTCTCCGGAAAGCGAACCGCTCTTGTATATCAGGTGAGTGGGGATATCAGAGAGGAACCGGGACGCATCATTGACCAGGCTGCCGCCCATCAGGTTGCGGCGGAAAGCCCGTACCATGTATATCTTTTGCTTGGCCCGNGTGATTCCAACGTAGCAGAGCCGCCGTTCCTCTTCCATCTGAGCGGGGTCGTCGAACGACTTGATATGAGGCAGTACGCCTTCTTCCATACCGACCATGAATACCACCGGGAACTCAAGTCCCTTGGCCTGGTGCAGGGTTATTAGGGTTACCGCATCCAGGGTCTCGTTCAGACCGTCGATATCGGCTACCAGAGTTACGCCTTCCAGGAATGAGGATAGTCCATCCGGCGGCGGGACTTCTTTATACTGCTCGGCGACAGTGCGCAGCTCAAGAATATTTTCCCAGCGTTCTTCGCCGTCGGTATCCAGTGACAGGTATTTTTTATAACCGATCTTCTCGACAGCCAGATCAAAGAATGCCAGCATATCCATCTCTCTAGATTTGAGTCGCAACTCATCCATCATCTGGGCAAAGGCTACCATGGACTGCATGATACGCGAGTTGAAGGGGGGATGTTCGATTTTCTCGACTGACAGCTTCTGGATCAAACCCGGTTCGGTCAGGCTTAGAGACTTAGCCCAGTTAGACAGCTCACTCATGGTACGCTGCCCGATACCCCTTCCCGGGACGTTGATGACGCGGGTCAGGCTGACTCCGTCGCTGGGGTTCTGTATCAGTCGCAGGTAGGCAATAATATCCTTGACTTCTTTCCGTTCGTAAAAGCGAGTGCCNGCCACCAGTTTGTAAGGCGTGCCGTAACGGATAAAGGCTTCTTCCAGAGCTCGTGATTGGGCATTGGTACGGTACATTACGGCACAATCACCCGGTTTAAATTTGCCTTCCCGTACCAGTTTGTCCACTTCACTGACGACGAACTGGGATTCCTCCTGCTCGTTATAGGTCTCGCTGATGGTAACCATATCGCCGTTTTCGTTGTCTGTCCAGAGACCTTTTGCTTTACGTTCTTTGTTCGCGGCGATGATATTGCTTGCAGCCTCAAGAATAGTCTTGGTGGAGCGGTAATTCTGTTCCAGCAGGACTATTTTAGCTCCAGGATAGTCTTTTTCGAAACCAAGTATATTACGCAGGTCGGCGGAACGCCAGGAATATATGGACTGGTCGGGATCGCCGACAACGCAGATGTTGCGGTACTTGCCGCCTATAAGCTTAATGAGTTCGTATTGTACCAGGTTGGTATCCTGGAACTCATCTACCAGAATATGATGATAACGTTCCTGGTAATGTGATAATACCTTGGGATTAGTCTTCAACATCTGGACTGTTTTCATCAGCAGGTCATCGAAATCCAGAGCATTGCTCTGCCTCAGCATCTGTTCGTAGCTCTCATAGACACGGCCGACCACTTCTTCGAAGTAGCTGCGTCCGCGGGCCATATATTCCTGGGGGAATACCATCTGGCTCTTGGCAAAAGATATCTTGTTCTGGATTGCCGATGGGCTGTGCTGCTTGGGTTCCAGGTTCAGGGCCTGCAGGCTGCGTTTAATGAGGCTTATCTGATCGTCATCATCATAGATAACGAAATGAGGATCGATCCCGGCTGCCTGTCCGTCCTGCCGCAGTATGCGGGCGCAGATAGCGTGAAAAGTCCCCATGGTAATCTCTTTCACGGCATTGCTTACGAGCTTACCGAGGCGTTCTTGCATCTCTTTGGCGGCTTTATTGGTAAAGGTGACCGCCAGGATACGGCGCGGGCTGACCCCGCATGTCTTAATAAGATAAGCTACACGATGGGTGATAACCCTCGTTTTACCGCTGCCCGGCCCCGCTAAAATCAGTACCGGCCCGTTGATGGCTTCCACAGCTTCTCGCTGGGCCGTGTTAAGTCCGTTTAATATATCCACTTAATAATTATAGCATTTAGGGGAAGCAGCTAAAAGCGGGGCTACAAGATAGATTAATTAATTGATGATTTAAGAATAACGGTAAATAGATACCTTATTTAAATATAGAGGCTTCTTTAAAAACTGGTACTGGCTATTAATAATAGATAACTCCAGTCCATTATTTTTTATTTGCACGGTTCGGATATTGAAAACAAACCATGAATAGTGGACAATATGGTGTAATATTATTATTGCGTCAGGTGATGTAAAGGAATGGAATAACTTTATGAAACAGGCAAGAGCCGATATTGTTGTAGTCGCCGGAGGTACAGCCGGACTGGCAGCTGCTGTGGCCGCCGCGGAGAAGGGTGCCTCTGTACTCGTATTGGAAAAAAACGCCACTACCGGTGGTACCGGCAATATGGGTATGGGACCTCTGGGTGTGGAAAGCCGGATTCAAAAACAAAAGCTTATCGGTCCGACAAAGGATGAAGCATTCAAAGCTTTTATGGACTATATCCACTGGCGCGGTGATGCCCGTCTGGTCAGGACTTATCTCAATAAGTCCGGCGATACGATCGACTGGCTGCAGGATATGGGCGTTCAGTTCTGGGATGTTGCGGCGTATTTCCGCGGTGGTAACCAGACATGGCATATAGTAAAGCCGGACAAGGGCGAACCTGGTCCCGGCGCCTCCGCTACAATGATCCGCATCATGACGGAAAGAGCAAAAAAACTCGGAGTAAAAATATTGTTGAATACTCCGGCAACGAAGATAATAAAGAAAAACAACATGATAACCGGTGCTATTGCACGGGATGCATCCGGTGACGCTGTCGAGGTGACTGCGAAGGCCGTCGTTATCGCTACCGGCGGTTTCGGCGATAGCCCCGATCTGATCAAGAAAAATACCGGGTACATATGGGGCAAGGATATGTTTTCCTTCAAGGTTCCCGGGCTTACCGGAGACGGTATCCGCATGGCTGCCGAGGCTGGTGCCGCACCGACGGCAACGATGATGGAAATGATCTATATGATGCCGGAAGTGTCAGCTCAGAAAATAGATATGGGCCTCGGTTTTGCTTTTAATCAGCCGCACCTGCTGGTCAACCTGCTCGGTGAGCGGTTCATGAATGAAGAGGTCATGGGTAATACTACCTTTACCGGTAATGCCATATCCTTCCAAAAAGACAAGTGTGCTTTCCTGGTCTTCGATGAAAATACTAAAAAGCACATGGAACATGAGGGTGGCTTCGACTTGATCAACCGTGTGGTACCCGTCTCCAGCGTCCCCGATTTCGACGGGGCCATTGCCAACGCGCTTCAGGGTGGCAGCAAGAATATTTTTGTTGCCGGTTCCGCTGCTGAGTTGGCGGAAAAGACCGGCATCCCGGCAGAGTCGCTGCAGCACACACTCGAGGAATATAACGGTTATTGTGACCGGGGGCATGACGATGCTTTTAATAAAAGATATAATTTGTTGAGGTCGGTAAGAGTTCCGAAATTCTATGCGGCGAGGCTGTACTGCAGTGCTTATGGTACCCTGGGCGGTATTAAGATCAACTGTAAAGCCGAAGTTCAGGACGGTAACTGGAAATCGATCCCCGGCTTATACGCGGCAGGTGTGGATGCCTGCACCGTATACGGTGACAGCTACCCGTTCATACTGCCGGGAAACACGATGGGGTTCTCGATTAATACCGGGCGTATCGCCGGTGAGAACGCTGCGGATTTTGTGAAGGGAACGTAATACAGGAGTTCTCAGTGGTCAGTAATCAGTCAATATGAGGAATTTATTGAAACATTACTACAAAACAAACTAACAACTGTGAACTGTGAAAACTATAAACTATTTTTCAGCTATCAGTTTTAGCTTTGATCTTTGATTTTTGAACTATGAGTTTTATGTAGCGCCTGTTCCTTTCAACCGTTTTAGCTGCTCATCCCCCATGCCCAGCCATTCGCTAAGAACTGCGGCGTTATTCTCGCCCAGCTCCGGAGAAAATTTAACCGGGCGGCATGGCGTACGGGAGAACTTGAAGGGACTGTTGACCAGCTTGAAATTACCGGCTGATGGGTGATCGATATCGATTATCATATCCCTCGCGGCTATCTGCGGGTCGCGGGCGGTTTCCGGGATCGTGTTGACTGGTCCGCAAGGTATTTCCAGTTGCTCCAGCTCCGCAATCCATTCGTGGGTCGTTTTTAATTTCATGGCCTGACCGATTAACGGTTCCAGTTCTTGATAGTGCTGCGTGCGCTGCCAGCCGTCAATGAAGCGCGGGTCGTCGATAATGTCTACCCTTTCGATAGCTGCACAGAATAGCGGCCACTGGTCTTTATAACCGCCCCGCAGGGCTACTGCCACGTATCCGTCACTGGTCCGGAAGGCCTGGAATGGGGTGTATACAGGATGCCGTGTACCCATCGCAGCAGGTATTTCCCCGGTGTTAAGATATCGGGTGAAGGCATTTTCCTGGACGGTTACCTGGCTGTCCAGCATACTGATATCGATCATCTGCCCCTGTCCGCTCTTGTGACGTTCCTGCAATGCCGCCAGTATTGCCACGCACATAAATAACCCGGCGTCGATATCGCCATAAGACACCCCGGGGCGTACCGGCGGTCCGTTTTCTTCTCCGGTGATGCTCATGATACCGCCCATTGCCTGAATAATGACATCGAAAGCCGGTTTATCCCGGTAAGGGCCATTCTGTCCGAAGCCGGAGCCCAGAGCGTAAATTATCCGTGGATTGACCTGTTTTAACGTCTCGTAACCGAGCCCCAGTTTTTCCATGGTGCCCGGTAAGAAGTTGGAAATAACTACGTCTGCCTGAGTGCACAATTGAAGAAATAGCGATTTGCCGTCGGGAATGGATAAATCCAGCGTGATACTTCTTTTGCCGCGGTTAAGACTCAGAAAATAAGTGCTGACGCCGCGGACAACCGGACCGTTACCTCTCGCTATATCGCCGATACCCGGCCTTTCCACCTTAACGACATCCGCTCCCATATCGCTCAACAGCATTGTGCAGAAAGGACCGAACAGCACCTGGGTCAGATCGAGGACTTTGATACCGTCGAGAGCAAAAACCATTGCCAACTCCTTCTAATGTCCTGACAACAATTCTTACGCAATCAGGATAGAGAACTCAAATATTAAAGTTCAAAACTCAAAACCAAAACTGAGAACTCAAAACTTAGGTTAAGGGAATGATATACTCTTTAACTAATATCATAAGAAAAGATTTAAGTTTATACTTGTAGATTTGATCTTTGAGATTTGCCTTTTGAGATTCTACTAGCTTTTGGTTCTATCAACCTATATTAAATCTTGAGGAAGGTACTACTCAACCGACACGATATAGTTATAATGCGGTTGGCCGCCGTTGATAGTCTCGACTTCCAACCGTGGATAGGCTTCACGCAGGCGGCCGGTCAATGCGGCGGCGTCGGTTTCCCCGGTGAGAGCACCATAATAGATGGTAAAGATGCTGGCACCGGTAAGATCTAGCTGTGTTAGTATTTTGATGACGAGATCTTCAGCCGTATCTCCGGCAGCGATAAGTCTACCGTCCAGCAGTCCGATAGACTGCCCCTCTTTAATCTCCAGGCCATCGAGCCGGGCCGAGCGTGTGGCGATGGTTATTTCGATTGTTTTAACCTTATCGAAAGCCTCTGTCATCTGTGCCGTATTGACGGAAAAAGCGACTTCAGGAGAGAAAGCGATCATCGCGGTGACTCCCTGCGGTATGGTTTCTGTGGGGATCACCCTGATGTTTTTCCTCGAAAGTTTTTGCACCTGTCCGGCAGTGAGCACGATGTTTTTATTATTGGGCAGGATAATTACATTACTGGAAGGCACTGCCTCCACCGCCTGCAAGATGTCCATCGTGCTCGGATTCATCGACTGGCCGCCGGGAACGATAGCAGACGCTCCCAGGTCGAAAAACACGTTAGCCAATCCCTCGCCATTGACAACTGCCACGATGGCCGATTCAAGGTGTACTGTTTTATCCCGGTGCATTAAAAGGAAATCCTTGTGCTGTTCGTCCATATTACGGATATCGATGTCGGTCAGGCTTCCGTATGATGCTGCCAGCCCGGTAACACCATCAGGGTCCAGTGTGTGTATATGAACGCGAACAGCCGAACTATCACCTACTACGATGAGCGATTTTCCCATGTCCTGTAACTTGATGCGCAAGTCTTCGATATCGAGCAAATCGTCGTGAAGCAGGAACTGGGTGCAGAACCCGTAAGCTTCCTCTTCAGCTACCGGTACCGGATTAGTTGCGGGTTTAGTGTCCCCGGCAATGAGTTGCGGTTTATGGTCGACGGCTTCTCCTTTAACATATAGCAGGGCTCCCTCGAGAAGGGTGAATAAACCGTGACCGCCGGCATCGACAACCCCGGCATCTTTCAGCACGGAAAGTAGTTCGGGCGTTTTCACCACAGAAGCACGGGCGGCGAAAACGGTATCCTCCAGGACATTCACCAGGCTGCCGTTATTGTCGGCGGTCTGCCGGGCGGCTGAGGCGGAGTCCTTAATAACGGTTAAAATGGTACCTTCTACCGGGTGGCTCAGTGCCTTGTAGGCAGTACGTGATGCTTCTGCCAGAGCGGCGGCAAATAATTTGCCATCAAGAGTAGACTGGGATTTCAGTCCCTGGGCAAGTCCCCTCCAGATTTGAGAAAGGATGACGCCGCTGTTGCCCCGGGCACCCATCAGAGCCCCCCTTGCCATAGCTTGGGCTACTGATGAAACAGAACCGTTGGAGTGTTGTGTCGCTTCGGCCAGGCTGGCGCGCATAGTGAATAGCATATTGGTACCGCAATCACCGTCCGGAACGGGATATACGTTTAAAGCATTAATATCCGGTACCAGCTTTTCCAACCAGTTAGTGGCGGCGGTAAACATTTCCTTAAGTTCGGTGCCGTTAAGTGTGTTTTTCATTTTTTGCTATTCCAGTTGCGAGTATCGATTACAGAGTGTTCAGTAACGGTTCTCACCTCTCTACCTGATCCCTACCCATATACATCGACCCTCTAGGTATATCTTAACTAAAATATAATATTTGTCAAGCATATTGATTACCTGAACATTCGGTGTTATATTGGCATCAAGGTAAGTCGGACGGAATATTGTCCAAAAAGGAGCGATCGATGAGCGTCTATAAAATTGTCGAACTTGTAGGTACCAGCCCCGAGTCCTGGGAAAAAGCGGCCGCCGCTGCGGTAGCTACAGCTGCTGCAACTTTGCGCGATTTGCGTATTGCTGAGATAGTTGAGCTTGATATGCAGCTCGAAGAGGGCAAAATCGCCGCTTACCGGGCTAAGGTGAAGCTCTCTTTCAAGGTAGAAAGAGAGGTCGCTTAGTTTCTCGTTTACCGCAAGCATTTTAGCTGGGCATTTATACAGGTTCGTCACAATTAATCTCAATTTAATAGTCTACCGTGGCGTTCCCTGAGTGCAATAGTAGCCCGGCGGCTGGTAAGTTCTTAAACCGTTTGCGGCGAAAACCGCACAGGTGGCACAGACACAGGGTAGTCTGGCATTTAAGTCTTGGCAGGTAGCTGTGCCGGTAGAGCAATATACCTGTGGTATTTCCTCGCGCCGCAGGGGCTCTTTTTCCAAAGCTTCTGCAGTATGGTTAAGCTGAGATGCCGCACAGGCACTTTTAGACTGTACAGGGCATTTCGGGCACATGCATCTGGCGATATTTTCTCGTGTGAACGGTACTTTTATTTGTCCCTGTTTCATTATCACTTCCTGTAGCTCAACTGGATCATAGAAGATTACATCGTAAATTAACATACGTAGTCATACGTAACTTGAAACTGCCTACCTTTTTGTGATTAAAATGTAGTATGTCAATGACACCGGTACAACCCCAATCAGTTAAAGAGCTTGAAGTAGTCGCCAGAAGAATGCGACGCAACATCCTTACGATGATATCCCGTGCAAACAGCGGACATCCGGGAGGGTCGCTTTCCTCAGTAGAGATAGTGACAGCGCTGTATTTCAATATCATGAAACATAATCCGGCTGATTGCACCTGGCCGGAACGCGACAGGTTCGTTCTCAGTAAAGGGCATGCCGCACCATTGCTGTATGCCGTCCTGGCGGAGTGGGGCTATATTTCTGTAGAAGAGCTTTCCACTTTACGTCAGATTGATAGTCGTCTTCAGGGACATACCGAATGCCGCTTGGTTCCCGGCATAGAGATGTCTGCCGGTGCACTGGGTCAGGGTCTCTCGTTTTCCATCGGCGTGGCACTGGCTGCAAGGCTGAATAACGAAAAACACCATGTCTATACATTATTGGGTGACGGTGAATGCGATGAAGGCCAGGTCTGGGAAGCAGCGATGGCGGCCGCTCATTACAAACTGGATAACCTGACAGCGATCATTGACAATAACGGTATCCAGCTCGATGGCCGGAACAGGGATATTATGAATATCGAGCCGCTGGCACCCAAGTGGGCGGCTTTCGGCTGGTATGTTATCGAGGCTGACGGACATAGTTTTAAAGAGCTCATAGATGCTTTTCATAAGGCAGGTCAAATTAAAGGCCAACCTGCCGTTGTAATAGCTCACACCGTAAAAGGCAAGGGCGTGAGCTTTATGGAGAATAATCCCGATTGGCATGGCAAAGCACCCACGCCTGAAGAACTCGGCCGTGCCTTAAGGGAACTGGAATAAATATGGCAGACGTATCTTTACGTGAGACCTACGGTAAAACTCTGGCAGAGTTGGGTAAAGACAATGCTGATATTGTCGTCCTTGATGCCGACCTGTCAAAATCTACAATGACCAAGTTTTTTGCCAAAGCTTTTCCCGATAGATTTTTCGATGTAGGCATCGCCGAACAGAACATGATCGGTATTGCCGCCGGTCTGGCAGCCTCCGGAAAGATCCCTTTCGCCAGTACCTTCGCTGTGTTTGCCCCGGGACGCTGTTTCGACCAGGTGCGGATGTCGGTAGCACAGCCGAAACAAAATGTGAAGATAGTTACTACCCACGGCGGCATTACCGTCGGGGAAGACGGCATAACACATCAGGCAATCGAAGACCTGGCTCTGATATGCTCGCTTCCCGGCATGACCGTAATCGTTCCGGCCGACGCCCTGGAGACTGCTCTGGCGGTACGGGCAGCGGTGGAGACTGAAGGTCCTTTTTATATCCGTTTACCGCGCTTGAACCTGCCCGTAGTCCTGGATGAGAAATATAAATTTGTAATCGGACGGGCAGTGGAGTTGAGACCGGGTAACGATGTGACTGTTATGGCTATCGGCATTATGGTAGCTCCGGCGCTGCAAGCTGCCGATAATCTTAAAAGCGAAGGCATTGGCTGCCGCGTACTGAATATGTCCACCATCAAACCAATAGATGAAGATGCGATAATTAAAGCGGCCGGAGAGACCGGTGCGATCGTCACCGCCGAGGAGCACCTGGAACACGGCGGTCTGGGAAGTATTGTGGCCAGGGCTGTCGGCAAACACTATCCGGTCCCGTTGGATTACATCGCACTGCATACCTATGCCCAATCGGGCAAACCGCAGGAGCTATTACAGAGATACGGACTTACTGCCGCGAATATCGAGAAATCCGTCAAAGCCATCCTCAAACGTAAAAAGTAAATCCGTTCAGCACGCAACTGCATATGAATCAATAACCAAATAACTGTCTTGTTAAAATGTTACTCTTGTTCTTAGTCTCTCTCGATGGGCAGAGTATCATCTATAAACAGATTTGCGATGGCCAACTTTCACTATCCAGATTGTCAGTTGTTTATCCTGTATTGTATATAAAATACGATATTGTCCTTGTCGGATACGATATCTCTCCTGGCTGGTGAGTTTCTCACACCCGGAAGGTCGCGCCTCAACTTCCAGAGTCTTGATACGCTGTAAAATCAGTTGAATATCTTTCGCTTGTATTCTCCTGAAATCTTTGGTAACCGATTCCTTAAAGTAGATTTTATATTCGGCCATCTTTTTGCAGTCTTTTGACCATC
>JGI20214J51088_10003333_pt1 | contig 10591 bp, 2 predicted proteins | sample WetSurMetagenome_FD_51088 | JGI IMG/M metagenome (IMG submission 51088) | reverse complement strand
GAGCTTGTCGGGAAAAATTTTCAGGATATCGGGATAACGCTCGATATGAGTGATTTCCCAAAGGTAATGCAGACTTTAGACAATAACGGCATTATTAATTATGATGATGTTCCAATAAAAACAAAGTCCGGGCAGTATATCGACACGGACATATATATGGTCGACAGGGCAAGGCTGGCCCAATGCAATATTCGCGAAGTCACTGAACGCAAAAAACTTGAAGAGCAACTGCGGCAGGCGCAGAAGATGGAAGCCGTCGGGCTTCTCGCCGGCGGTATTGCGCATGACTTCAACAATATCCTGTCGGCAATCGTAGGCTATGGATATATCCTGCAAACAGGCATGAGAAGCGAAGATCCCCTTAAAGAACACGTGGACCAGATACTCGTGGCTGCGGACAGGGCCGCTGAGGTCACACACAGCCTTCTCGCCTTCAGCAGAAAACAGTTATTGAATCCAAAACCGGTCAATATTAATAACCTGATGAAGAGGTTTGAAAAATTTATTTCCAGGCTGATCGGTGAAGATATTGAGCTGAAGGCCGTTTATCCGGACAAAGATATAATCTGTCCGGCCGACGCAGGCCAGATAGAGCAGGCTCTTCTGAACCTTGCAACCAATGCCAGAGACGCCATGCCGCAGGGCGGTCAGCTGACGCTGGACACTCAACTTGCGGAACTGGATGAATCGTTTATTCGAGTTCATGGCTACGGTGAACCGGGAATGTTTGCGGTCATATCCGTGTCCGACACCGGCCTTGGTATGGAAAAAGAGATTATGAACAATATATTCGAGCCTTTTTTTACTACCAAGGAGGAAGGAAAGGGGACGGGGCTGGGACTTGCAATGGCATACGGCATAATCAAGCAGCACAACGGCTATATCAATGTTTACAGTGAACCCGCAAAAGGGACGACCTTCAGGATATTTCTTCCCGCAATCAAATCAACGGAGGAACTCATTGTCAAGACTGCAGTCGAGCCTCTTTACTCGCATGGGAGCGAGACGATACTTGTGGCCGAAGATGATGCAACATTAAGGGAACTCTTTACAACTATTCTTCAGTCTTACGGTTATAATGTCTTACTCGCTGAAAATGGAGAGGATGCCATAAGGAAGTTTACGGAGAACAAGGACAATATTCAACTCGTCATGCTTGACATGATAATGCCCAAAATGGGCGGCAAGGAGGCCTACGACAAGATAAAGAAAATCAAACCCGATATGAAAACCCTCTTTTCCAGCGGCTACACTGCGGACAGGATAGACAAGGACAGCATGCTTAATGAGGGATTTAATTTTATCATGAAACCGGCCTCGCCAAGGGATTTATTAAGAAAGATAAGAGAAGTTATGGATAAATGATGCAGATCGGATATATGGTATACTGAAAGAAGAGTGAAGCGGTTATTTTGGCAGTCTTCCATGAATTATTCCATTATTCCGCCATTCGTGGATACTCTCTCTTGCCCGACGGGTCTGCAGTCTCATATAGACCGGAAGTCCTCTTAATAACGGAAACCCACTTATTAACATTTTACATTGGGGGGTAGTGTCTTTTTTTGGGTCTGCCCGGTTTTGTTCGGAAAAAGATTGTTCCATGCGGGAAAAGATATTATTGCTGATTTTCAAAAAGACGGCATTGCTTACGCCGGAGTATAACTATTCAATAATACTGTTGGCCGTATCAGATCGCGGATATCCGGAAAGAAGGGCTCCTCACAAGTGAAAACAGGCGACAAGACAATACTCGGCAAACTGCCCCACTTGCGCGCGAATCTCCGGGAGAAAGACCTGGCGCAAAAATGCGCTGTTTACGAGCCTCCGCTACGGGCGGAACTGTTCAGCAGCGAGCAGATGGAGCAGCATGGCAAGACCCTTTCCCGCCTGCACAACCTCGGCAATGGGCATGCTCCTGATCAGCTTCTGGCGCGGCTGGACGACAACGAAGATGTCCTGACAAAAACCCGCAGCCTGCTGATGGAAGCGATCACTACCGACCGCAGGATTACCCCGGCAGGTGACTGGCTGCTCGACAATTTCTACCTTATCGAAGAACAGGTCAGGACGGCCCGGCGACATCTGCCCAAAGGCTATAGCCGGGAGCTTCCCCGCTTGAGGGACGGCCTTTCCGCCGGGCTTCCGCGCGTGTATGATATCGCCCTGGAGATAATCTCTCATAGCGACGGCCGGATAGACCCCCAGAGTCTCGGCAGGTTTGTTGCCGCCTACCAGACAGTCTCTGTCCTGAAACTGGGCGAATTGTGGGCCATTCCTATTATGCTGCGGCTCGCATTGATCGAGAATCTCCGTCGTGTCGGAGCGCGTATAGCGGCGGACAGGCTCAACCGGAACCAGGCCGATTATTGGGCCGACCGGATTACCGGGACCGCGGTGGAAGACCCGAAGAGCCTGATACTGGTCATCGCCGACATGGCCCGCTCAGACCCGCCGATGAAGAGCGCATTTGTCGCGGAATTTGCCCGCAGGCTTCAGGGCCAGGGCCCCGCCCTTGCAATGCCGCTCACCTGGCTTGAACACCGGCTCTCGGAGTGCAGTCTCACAATCGACCATTTAGTCCAGTCCGAAAATCAGCAACAGGCGGCCGACCAGGTCTCGATGAGCAACAGCATCGGCAGCCTCCGTTTCCTCGGCACAATGGACTGGCGTGAATTTGTCGAGACGATGAGCGTTGTCGAGCAGACTTTGCGCGAAGACATCGGCGGCATATACGGCAAAATGGACTTCTCTACTCGTGACCATTACCGTCATGTGGTGGAGAAAATAGCGAAGAACGGCAGGCTGTCGGAAACCGAAGTTTCTATTGCAGCCGTCCGGCTTGCGCGGAATAGCGCGGCAGATAAAGACATTTCACGCGCCGAAGCTGATCGCAAGGCCCATGTGGGCTATTATCTGATCGACAGGGGAATGCCGGAGCTTGAAGAACTCGCGCAGGTGCGACCGTCGGTCTCCGGGGTCCTGGGGAAAATCGGAGCCCGGGTCCCTTTGCCCCTCTATCTGGGCGCTATCGGGCTCCTTACGGCTATTTTCACCGTGGGATTGCTTGCGCATGCGCATAATGACGGCCTGTCCGGTGCGCCGCTCATAATAACCGCCATCCTTTCACTGCTCTGCGTGAGTCAACTATCAGTTGCACTGACAAACCGGCTTGCCGCTTTGCTTGCAATTCCGCTCCCCCTGCCGAAAATGGACTTTTCCGGAGGTATTCCGCCTGAATCGCGGACCCTTACAGTGGTGCCGGCCATGCTTACAAGCGCACAGGGGATCGAGGACCTGATCGAGGACCTGGAAGTCAGGTTTCTGGCGAACCGGGATGATAATCTGCTGTTCGGCCTTTTGACCGATTTCCAGGATGCGCCTGCTGAAATACTGCCTGAAGACGAACCGCTATTACTGCTGGCCAGGGTGAGAATTGAAGAGCTGAATGAAAAGTACGGCAGCGCAAACAACGATACCTTCTTCCTTTTCCACCGTCCGCGGCTATGGAACCCGCATGAGCAGGTATGGATGGGTTACGAACGCAAGCGCGGGAAACTTGCCGCATTGAATTCCCTGTTGAGAAACAGCGCGCCTGATTCGTCGGCCAATACCTTCTCGCTTATCGTCGGCAATACGGACATACTGTCCGGCATAAAATACGTGATCACGCTCGACACCGATACCCAACTGCCGCGCGATGCGGCCCGTAAACTGGTGGGCGCCATGGCGCATCCGTTAAACCGCGCCCAATACGATGAGGCCAAACAACGTGTTATTGCCGGATACGGCATCCTTCAGCCGCGCGCAGCCGTGAGCCTGCCGGGCACAAACCGTTCGTCTTATGCGCGCATGAACGGCTCTGATCCCGGCATTGACCCCTACACACGCGCTGTCTCGGACGTTTATCAGGACATCTTCCATGAAGGTTCTTTTGTCGGCAAGGGTATCTACGACGTCGACGCGTTTGAACGGGCGTTGAATGGACGTTTCCCCGACAACCTGATCCTCAGTCACGATCTTATAGAAGGATGTTACGCGCGCTCCGGGTTGTTGAGTGATGTAATGGTTTACGAAGAGTATCCATGCGGCTACAGCTCCGACGTGAGCCGCCGCCGCCGCTGGATTCGCGGGGACTGGCAGCTTGTGAACCGACTGTTTTCATATGCCCCGGGTCGCGGCGGGCCGCGCCAGAAAAATTCGCTTTCATTGCTGTCACAATGGAAGCTTTTGGATAATCTCAGACGCAGTCTTGCGCCTTCCGCCTTGACGCTTTTTCTGCTGCTGGGCTGGACGGTCATGTCCTCGCCATGGTTCTGGACCCTGTCGGCCCTCGGGGTCCTTTTTATCCCCTCATTGATATCTTCCGTCCCGGACCTTTTAAATAAGCCGGGAGATGTCCGCATAGGACAGCATCTCGGTTCGGTCCGGCATTCCGCTGCCGGACGTTTTGTCCAGGTTATCTTTACCATTATATGTCTTCCTTATGAGGCGTTTTTCAGCCTGGATGCGATTACGCGTACGGTCTGGAGGATGCTTGTTTCTCACAAAAGACTCCTCGAATGGAATCCCTCAGGCAATCCTGAGCAAAATATCGGCAAGTCCCGTATCAACGGGCTCGTATCCGAATTCAGGGCAATGTGGATTGCCCCCTTTCTTGCAGGATCAACCGCAATTTATCTCGCAAATTTTGGCCCGGCCGCGCTTATTGCCGCTGCGCCCATACTTTTCCTATGGTTTGCAGCACCCTTTATTGCATGGAGGATAAGCCTGCCGCTTGCCCGTGACGAGGCAAGGCTGAGTCAGGACCAGACCGTATTTCTCCAAAAGCTTTCCAGAAAGACCTGGGGCTTTTTCGAACGCTTCCTGGGGCCTGAAGATAATTGGCTGCCGCCCGACAACTATCAGGAAAGCCCTGCCCCGGCGCTTGCTCACCGCACCTCGCCGACCAATATAGGGCTTGCGCTGCTGGCGAATCTGGCCGCCCATGATTTCGGCTACATCTCCACACAGCAGTTAATTGATCGCACAAGTAATACGCTTTCCGCAATGGAGGCCCTTGAACGATACAGAGGTCACTTCTACAACTGGTACGACACGCAGACCCTGAAGCCGCTGCAGCCAAAATATATATCCTCTGTTGACAGCGGGAACCTGGCGGCGCATCTGCTTACCCTGCGACAGGGTATGCTGGAGCTTCCCGACCAGCCCGTCCCGGGGCCGAGGGTATTTGAAGGGCTAAGAGACACCTTGTGGATTCTCCTGGATGTTGCGGCGAAAGAACGTCATGAAGCGGATGTCGCCGCATTGCTCACTCAGTTGCAGAACGAACTGGAATCGGCGCTTACCGACCGACCGACTGCGCTTGCCGATATCAGGCTCAATTTTGACCGGCTCTCACTGCTCGCGGAAAAGGCCCTTGCCCGAATCGACGGGTTGGGCACGGGCACGGAGAATCAGGCGGGATGGTGGGCGCGCGCCTTTGCCTCGCAATGCCTGGCGGCTCTCGATGAACTCGCGCTTGTCTGCCCTGACACCTCCCCAGGCATTGATGAGATTCCTACGTTGCGCTCACTCGCAAATAATGGAAGCGATATCGCCGCGGAGAAGCTCAGAGCTATTGACATGATAGTGATGCAAACCGCCAAATTCAGCCGCATGCGGTATGACTTCCTTTTCGACAAGGCAAGTTATCTGCTCGCCATCGGATACAATGTCGACAACCGCAGGCGGGATACGAGTTACTACGACCTCCTTGCTTCTGAAGCAAGGCTCTGCAGCTTCGTGGCAATCGCTCAGGGACAGTTGCCCCAGGAGAGCTGGTTTGCCCTTGGCCGCCTGCTCACAAACGCAGGGGGAAAGCCTATTCTTGTCTCGTGGAGCGGTTCGATGTTCGAATACCTGATGCCTCTCCTGGTAATGCCCACCTACAAACGCACCCTGCTCGATGAAACCTGCAAGGCGGCGGTTGCCCGGCAGGTGGAGTACGGCAGGAAGCGCGGAGTCCCCTGGGGCATTTCGGAATCCGCGTACAATACCATCGACGCCCAGCTCACATACCAGTACCGCGCCTTTGGTGTGCCGGGGCTGGGGCTTAAACGGGGGCTTGCAGACGATCTGGTAATTGCGCCCTATGCCTCCGCTCTTTCTCTGATGGTGGCTCCCGAGGAGGCCTGCCTCAACCTGCAGAGGCTCGCAGCTGAAGGTTGTGAAGGCAGATTCGGCTTCTATGAGGCAATCGATTACACTCCTTCGCGTCTGCCGCGCAGGCAGGAGAGCGCCGTGATCAGGTCGTTCATGGCCCATCATGTGGGCATGAGCTTCCTCTCCCTTGCCTGTCTGCTGCTGGACCACCCGATGCAGAAACGGTTCGAGTCCGACCCTTTGTTCCAGGCAACCACGCTTCTGCTTCAGGAGCGTGTGCCGAGGGCCACGGCATTCTATTCTCAAACCGCCGACCTTGCTGAAACGCATACCTCTTCTGCCGGGCCTGAATCCTCCGTGCGCTCTTTCAGCAGCCCGGACACTCCGTTTCCACAGGTCCAGCTGCTGTCAAACGGCAGCTATCATGTGATGGTCACAAACGCAGGCGGCGGGTACAGCCGCTGGAAGGACATCGCAGTCACGCGCTGGCAGGAAGACGTTACCCGCGACAACTGGGGCCAATTCTGTTATATCCGTGATATGGAGAGCGGTGAGTTCTGGTCTGTGTCGCATCAGCCGGTCCTCCGACGTCCGAAAAATTATGAAGCGCTCTTCTCTGAAGGCCGGGCGGAATTCCGCTGCCGGGAGCGCGACCTTGACACACACACGGAGATCGCCGTTTCTCCGGAGGATGATATTGAACTGCGCAGGCTCACCATAACCAATCGCAGCCGGACACGCAGGAAGATCGAAATCACGAGTTACGCGGAAGTCGTGCTTGCGCCGCCTGCGGCAGACGCTCTGCATCCCGCGTTCAGCAATCTTTTCGTCCGGACGGAGATCATCCCCGACAGGCAGGCGATCCTCTGTTCCCGCAGGCCGCGCTCTCATGACGAGCGCTCTCTCTGGATGTTTCATCTGATGGTCGTCCACGGAGCGGAACCCGGAACAGTTTCGTATGAGACCGACCGCATGCTCTTTATCGGTCGCGGAAACAGCATTGCCGATCCCCAGGCGATGAGCGGAGACGCTCCGCTCTCGGGCAGTCAGGGCTCTGTGCTCGATCCGATAATCGCCATAAGGCATCGTATATTCCTTGACCCGGACAAATCGGCGACAATAAATATGGTCACAGGGGTCGGGGAAACGCGGGACGCCTGTATGGGTCTCATAGAGAAATATCAGGACCGGGACCTCGCGGACCGCGTATTCGATCTTGCATGGACGCACAGCCAGGTGCTGTTGCGGCAGATCAATGCGACGGAAGCGGACGCGCAACTCTATGTGGCCCTTGCGGGCTCCGTGATATATGCCAATTCCTCGCTGCGCGCCGATCCGGGTATCCTGACCGGAAACCGCAGGGGACAGTCCGGACTGTGGGGCTACTCTATTTCCGGCGATCTGCCGATCGTGCTCTTGCAGATTGCCGATCCGGCCAATATGGACCTCGTGCGCCGGCTGGTGCAGGCCCATGCTTACTGGCGTCTTAAAGGACTCTCGGTGGACCTTGTAATCTGGAATGAAGATCACTCCGGTTACCGGCAGCTTCTGCAGGACCGGATCATGGGACTTATCGCCTCCGGCATCGAAGCGAATGTGACGGAGCGGCCTGGAGGCATCTACGTCAGACCTGTTGACCAGATATCGGCTGAGGACCGCATCCTGCTGCAGACAGTCAGCCGCGCCATTATTTCCGACAGCCTTGGCCCGCTTGAGGACCAGCTGGACCGTCGCAGTATCGTGCCGCTCATAGTCCCGCGCCTTGCGCCGACCCGTAGATTCCAACCGGAATTCCAGGCCGAAGCTCCGATGACCCGCAGCGATCTGATGTACTTCAACGGACTCGGCGGATTCACCCCTGATGGCCGCGAGTACATTATAACCACAACGCCCGGGCAGTTGACTCCCTCGCCCTGGGTGAATGTGATTGCGAACGAGCGCTTCGGCACAGTCATTTCCGAAAGCGGGTCCGCATATACCTGGTGCGAGAATGCCCACGAGTTCCGCCTTACGCCCTGGAACAATGACCCTGTCGGCGATGCAGGCGGAGAGGCCTTTTACCTCAGGGACGAAGAAACCGGCCGGTTCTGGTCACCCGCTCCGTTGCCGCGCCGGGGTGCGATGTATTATGTAAGCCGTCATGGATTCGGATACAGCGTCTTTGAACACATGGAGGACGGGATAAGGTCCGAGATGTGGGTTTACGTTTCAGTGGACTCATCGGTCAAGCTGACGGTGTTGAAGGTAAAAAACGAATCCGGCCGGGCCCGCCGCCTCTCGGCAACCGGTTATGCGGAATGGGCTCTCGGAGATCTGCGTCCGAAAACGGCAATGCATGTCGGCACTGAAATAGATCCCAAAACAGGGGCGCTTTTTGCAAGGAATCCGTACAACAGCGAATTCGCAGACAGAACGGCATTTTTCGATGTTGATGACGACACCAGGACTGTAAGCGGCGACAGGACCGAGTTCCTGGGACGTAACGGCACGCTTCAGAATCCTGACGCAATGGCGCGCGCGCGGCTTTCCGGCAGATTGGGCGCAGGCCTGGACCCCTGCGCTGCCATCCAGATACCCTTTGATTTGGCCGACGGGCAGGAGCGGGAGATCATCTTCAGGCTTGGCGTAGGCCGGGATTCAAATGACGCCCGTCAGCTGGCGTTGCGCTTCCGCGGGCCTGCCGCTGCGCGGGAGACGCTTGAGAAGGTCTGGCATTACTGGAATCATACCCTCGGCGCGGTGCAGGTCGAAACTCCCGACCAAGCGGTCAATTTTCTGGTTAACGGCCGGCTATTGTACCAGACACTCGCATGTCGTCTTTGGGCGCGAAGCGGATATTACCAGTCCGGCGGGGCCTTCGGCTTCCGCGATCAACTACAGGATGTGATGGCCCTTATCCACTCCGAGCCGCGACTTGCGCGCGAACAGCTTCTGCTCTGCGCAGCGCATCAGTTCAAAGAAGGGGATGTGCAGCATTGGTGGCATCCTCCGTCCGGGCGCGGCGTGCGCACACACTGCTCGGACGACTATCTCTGGCTGCCCCTGGCAACCTGCCGCTATGTTCTGACTACCGGGGACACCGGAGTATTGGACGAAACCGTCCGCTTCATCGAGGGGCATCCGGTCAACAGGGACGAGGACTCGTATTACGATCTCCCCCGGACATCCGAAGAAACTGCGAACCTGTACGATCATTGTGTGCGCGCTGTTCAAATGGGCCTCAGCCGCGGCGAACATGGCTTGCCGCTCATCGGCTCCGGTGACTGGAACGATGGAATGAATATGGTTGGAGCGCAGGGCAAGGGTGAAAGTGTCTGGCTGGGGTTCTTCCTGTATAAAGTCCTTGCGGATTTCTGCGATATTGCGCGTCTGCACGGTGACCCGTCCTTTGCCGAAAGCTGTCTGGAAGAAGCCTCGCAATTGCGCATAAATATAGAAAATAACGGCTGGGACGGCAAATGGTATCTGCGCGCTTTCTTTGATGACGGCTCTCCGCTGGGATCGTCCGCCAACAAGGAATGCCGGATTGATTCAATTGCGCAAAGCTGGTCGGTCCTTTCGGGAGCAGGAGCTCATGACCGCTCGGGCATGGCGATGGAAGCTGTGGATAAACTCCTTGTCAGACGGGACAGCGGCCTGATTCAGCTGCTGGACCCGCCGTTCGATCAATCCGATATGAACCCCGGCTATATAAAAGGATATGTTCCGGGGGTAAGGGAAAATGGCGGGCAATACACTCATGCGGCCATCTGGGCTGCAATGGCATTCGCTGAATTGGGCGATAACGCCCGCGCGTGGGAACTTTTTAACATGATCAATCCGGTCAACCATGCCCGCTCTCCCGAAGAAGTCGCTATTTACAAGGTGGAACCATATTCCGTCGCTGCCGATGTATATGCAGTCCCACCACACGTTGGACGCGGGGGATGGACGTGGTACACCGGCTCGGCAGGCTGGATGTACAGGCTTATCCTTGAAGAGCTCCTCGGTCTGAGGCGTGAGGGCGCCAAACTGGCTTTTGCGCCGTGTCTGCCAAGCGATTGGGATACTTTCAAAGTTCACTACCGGTACCATGAAACCGTCTATCACATTACTGTGCTTCAATCGGGTGACTGCGGCGTTGCGGGTGTGACCGTCGACGGCGTTGAACAACCCGACAAATACATTCCACTTGCCGACGACCATAAGGAACATTCGGTCGAGGTGAGAATACCTGTTCCTGGAAAAATGGCGGGATAAATTGATCCTGTGAGTTACATACGCCGCATCTTCATCCGTCTCGCTTAGACAGTCGTGTTTATGGATTATCCGGTTCGCTTCGCAGGCGGTATCCCACTCCCGGCTCATTAATAAAGAAAATGGGCCGCGCAGGATCTGCTTCGAGCTTGTGCCTGAGCATTCCCATGTAGATCCTGACATAATGATTCTGGCCTGCATAAGCGGCGCCCCA
>JGI20214J51088_10003332_pt1 | contig 10601 bp, 10 predicted proteins | sample WetSurMetagenome_FD_51088 | JGI IMG/M metagenome (IMG submission 51088) | reverse complement strand
AGGGGCCAGCAAGGATTGATTGTTACAAGATTTGAAGGATCGTTATACGCAAAAACATTTATTAATGCCACTGGAGAGGCGATCGGTGACAAGTTTGACTCTGGCACTATTGCTGGGCTAACAGACAACTTCAACGAGAAAAAACCAAAGCTTCTGAAAGGATTAGTAATTGAACCTCTTGTGCCATCATCTATACTTTATATTTACGGAGCAGGCCATATCTCCCAACCAATAGCAAAAATGGCCAAAATGGTCGGTTTTTATGTCATCGTAATGGACGACAGGCGAGATTTCGCGAATCAGGAGCGGTTTCCTGAAGCAGATGAGATTGTTGTTGATGACTTTGATTTTTTGTCACAACACCTCCCGATGGATGCAGACCCTTACGCAGTTATTGTAACGCGGGGGCACAAACATGACGCTATTGTCCTTGAGGAAGTTCTCAAAGCTCCGCACCGATATATAGGAATGATAGGCAGCAAGAGGAAAGTGCACATTGAAGCAGCTGAATACACAATGGCCGACATAGTGAAGACAACGATCTATCTCACAGGCCTTAAAACCTTCCAGGAGGTTAACAAGGTGTATGAAACATTTTTTTCCGGTCTTTTCCTGCGAGGGCAACTGTCCAGGTAGCAGCCCTACCCCGCGGCGCCCTAGTGGAGATTGATGCCATTGCATGTAAAGAAAATTTACTTGACAAAATACTACCTTAATAAGTATATTAATCCTATTATATAAGTGGGAGTTTAGAATGAAGATCTCGACAAAAGGAAGGTACGGGCTGAGGGCAATGCTTGATCTCGCCACACATGGCTATGATGGCACTCCGGTTTTTCTTTCTGATATCGCAACAAGACAGGGGATATCCGAAAAATACCTTGAACACATTTTTGGCTCTTTGCACAAAGCAGGCCTCGTCAAAGCCCTCCGTGGTAGAAAAGGAGGTTATCTTTTAACTAAGCAACCAGATGAAATTACTATAAACGAGATTATCACGGTCTTAGAGGGGCCTTGTAACCTCGTCGATTGTGTAGTCGATGTAAAATCTTGTTCAAAAACAGATACGTGCGTCACAAGAGAAGTCTGGTCCCTGCTCGGTAATAAAATCGAGGAAGTGCTGACCGGTTATACCCTCGCAACACTAGCAGAACGTCAGATACAAAAGACCCAGCACAACATGCCCATGTACCATATCTGATAGGGCCCCGGGCGGGCTCACTCATCAGGTATCAAAACCATTTTCCAAAACAATACAATGAAGGGAGAGAGAAATCATGGGAACTTATAGACAAGATACATTGGCAATCCATGCAGGCCAGGAGACTCCTGAGCCAACGACAGGGGCACGGGCTGTTCCCATTTACCAGACAACATCCTATGTGTTCAAAGATACCGAGCATGCAGCAAACCTTTTTGCTCTGAGAGAATTCGGCAATATTTACAGCCGCATAATGAACCCCACGAACGATGTTTTCGAGAAACGAATTGCAGCCCTCGAGGGTGGCACCGGAGCCCTTTCAGTCTCCTCCGGGCAGGCAGCAGAGACGCTTGCGCTTCTTAACATTACACAAGTAGGCGATGAGATTGTTTCTGCAAACAACCTTTATGGCGGAACATATCAGCTTTTCCACTATACCTTCCCCAAACTTGGCCGTTCCGTAAAGTTTGTCGATTCTACGAAACCGGAAGAGTTCAAAAAGGCAATCAGCGAAAAAACACGGGCAGTATACGCCGAGACCATTGGTAATCCCAAGCTCGATGTGCCGGATTTTGAAGCAATTGCGAATATAGCCCATGATGCCGGCATACCCTTGGTGGTTGACAATACGGTTGGAGTTGGCCTTGTAAGACCAATTGACTACGGCGCGGATATCATATCAACTTCAGCAACAAAGTTTGTAGGAGGCCACGGGACATCCATCGGTGGCGTGATTGTGGATGCCGGGAAATTCAACTGGGGTAACGGCAAGTTTCCTGAATTTACCGAACCCGACCCAAGCTACCACGGGCTTAAGTTCTGGGATGTCTTCGGCAATTTCCCTGGGTTAGGTAATGTAGCCTTTATCATTAAGGCCAGGGTGCAGTTACTCCGGGACCTAGGTCCTGCGCTCAGTCCTTTCAACTCCTTTCTCTTCCTCCAGGGACTGGAAACCCTGCCACTACGTCAGAAAAAACACTCTGAGAATGCCCTCGCTGTGGCAACTTTTCTCAAGACGCACCCTTTTGTCTCATGGGTAAGTTACCCAGGCCTTGGGGACCATCCCAGCCATGCCCTTGCATCAAAATACCTGAAAGGAAATTTCGGCGCTCTTGTTGGTTTTGGCATAAAGGGCGGCCTGGAGGCAGGAAAAAGATTCATCAATGGGGTGGAACTCCTTTCCCACCTGGCAAATATCGGTGATGCAAAGAGCCTTGTCATCCATCCAGCATCTACAACCCATCAGCAGTTAACACGGGCAGAACAGGAAGCGACCGGAGTATCGGAAGACTATATACGCCTTTCAATAGGCCTTGAGGATGTGGAGGATATCAAGGATGATATCGATCAGGCATTGAGGAAAGCGGCAGTGTAAATGACCGAGGGATGAGAGACGTTTCAAAGAGTTGGAAGAAAAGTATGGAAAAACGTGATAAACAAATCGGCAGCGTAGAGACTCGATACTACACCTTTGCCCATCCACCTTCAGAACTTGAACTGGAGAGCGGCGAAAAGTTCGGCCCCATTACCCTCGCCTATGAAACGTATGGGAAGCTCAACAGTGAAAAGTCTAACGCCATACTAATTCACCATGCGCTGACAGGAGACGCCCATGCCGCCGGTTTTCATCCTGGCGACAAAGATCCTGGCTGGTGGAACAATATGATCGGTCCCGGAAAGGCCTTCGATACGGAGCAATACTTTGTGATCTGTTCTAATGTTCTTGGTGGCTGTAAAGGCTCTACAGGTCCTGCTTCAATCAATCCAATCACCGGCAGACCATATGGGCTTCAGTTCCCTGTCATTACCATTAAAGACATGGTGAACGCCCAGCGCCATCTCATCGACAATCTGGGCATTGACAGGCTACTGGCTGTAGTCGGCGGGTCGATGGGCGGGATGCAGGCCCTGCAGTGGGTAGTGTCATATCCTGACAGGGTGCGGTCAGTAATACCAGTGGCGACGACGGCGAACCATTCTCCTCAACAAATTGCCTTTAACGAAGTGGGCAGGCAGGCAATCATGGCCGATCCAAATTGGAATGAAGGGGATTATTATGGCAAGGACCTCCCTGCGAAGGGCTTAAGCGTGGCCCGTATGGTAGGGCATATCACGTACATGAGTGACGTCTCAATGAGCGAGAAATTCGGCAGGAAATTCAAGAATACCAAGCAGCCTTTTAAATTCAGCCCTGAATTTGAGGTAGAGGGATATCTCCAGTACAGGGGTGATAACTTCATTAAGCGGTTCGACCCTAACTCCTATCTTTACATAACAAAGGCCATCGATTATTTTGACCTTGCCAATGGCACGGGGCTTCGGGAACTGTTCAAAGGAATTACCGCTCCTTTTCTCATCATAGCCTTTAAATCAGACTGGTTGTATCCGGCATATCAGGCCCAGGAGATTGCCCGGGCATGTAAACTCGCTGGAATCGATGCAATCTATTGCGAACTAAACTCAAATTACGGACATGATGCATTTCTAGTGGAAGTTGATGAGCAGGCTCATCTCATCAAATATTTCCTGCAAAGGGTTGCTGGTAAACTCAAGGTGATCGATGAGCACAACGTCTAACGGGATCAGCCTTGATCATAAAATCATAAAAGACATCATCGGATCATCGTCATCCGTGCTTGATCTTGGGTGTGGCGATGGGGAACTCCTTGCCGTGTTGGTCCGTGAAAAGAACGTTAAAGCCCAGGGAATTGAGATAGATGACAAGGCCATTTTTGACTGCGTGGCCAGGGGCTTGAGCGTCTTCCATGATGATATCGACAGCGGTCTATCAGATTATGAGGATAAGTCCTTTGATTTTGTCATCCTGAACCAGAGTTTCCAGCAGGTGAAAAAGCCTGACGCGGTTTTGAAGGAAGCCCTGAGGGTTGGGAAAAAAGTTATCATCGGGATACCTAATTTTGCCCATATCAAAGCACGGTTTCAGATATTCTTCAGGGGACGCACACCAGTGACGGGCGCCCTCCCCTATGAGTGGCATGATACACCAAACCTCCATTTCCTGAGCATCCTCGATTTCATGAATTATTGCAAAAAACGCAATATGACGATCGAAGAGGCATATTTTATAGGCTCAAAGAGAAAAATAAAGCTCTTTCCTAACCTCTTCGCCCAAACCGGTATCTTTGTCATCTCGGGCACAAGTAACCCTGTGTCCTCAGACTCGTCAGAAGGGAGAGATTATGGATAACAATGCTAAAAATAATGATTTAGCAGGAGATCAAATATCAGTTCACGATGTCCATTCCCTGCTCCAGGCTGAAAGACCTATTACAGTAATCGACGTCAGGGGCGCTGGAAGTGTGCTGGGGCACATCAAAGGCGCGCAGTTTATCCAATTGGAGGAGATTAAAGACCACTCGGAGAGGCTGCCCGCTGAAAAAGATTCCACACTCCTTGTCTACTGCGCCTCCGGTATCATATCGCCTGGCGCGGTGAGGACACTCAGGGAGATGGGCTACAAGTCTGTGTTTTCCTTGCAAGGAGGATTTAATGCGTGGCAGGCATTGGGATACGAAGTGGCTACCGATGGCGATTTTACTCCAACTCAGCTCCAGCGTTACAGCAGAAACATCCTTCTTCCGGAGGTCGGAATAGAAGGACAAAAAAGACTTATCAACGCCCGTGTGCTCATTGTCGGAGCTGGAGGGCTTGGCTGCCCGGCTGCATTGTATCTCGCGGCAGCAGGAGTGGGTACTATGGGGATTGCAGACTTCGACATGGTGGAGCTGTCAAACCTGAATCGTCAGGTGCTGCACACCAGCGCCGACGTTGGCAGGATGAAAACGGAATCTGCTCATGATGCCGTAAAGAGAATAAACCCAGAGGTCACTGTCGTCACGTATGAAGAGCGACTGACGGCAAGAACGATCCTTGATGTCATCAAAGACTACGATGTTGTGATGGATGCCACGGATAATATCAAAACCAAACTCCTCCTGAACGACGCCTGCTACTTTGCCGGCAAACCGTATGTTTTTGGCGGAGCAGTTCAGTTTGTTGGTCAGGCAAGCGTGCTCCATCCAGCAGGTGGAGGACCTTGCATCAGATGCCTCTTCCCGCACAACCCTGAACAGAGCACGGCGCCAAGCTGTAGCGAGGCTGGGGTAATAGGAGTGGTGCCTGGACTTATCGGCCTCGTTCAGGCTACAGAAGTATTGAAGCTCATTCTCAAGATAGGAGAACCGATGATAGGCAAGTTCTTTTACTTTAGCGCCCTGGATGCATCGTTCAATACCATGATGTTCGAAAAGAACCCGAATTGTCCACTCTGCGGCGAGAATCCTGAGATAAAGGACCTCAGCGGTGACTATGTCCACCAGTGTGCTGTATAAGGGGGAAGGAGACACTCACCCACCAATGAATAAAGAGGCGGTTTCTTTACTCTCGGGCTGCCCGGATAGCTTAATTGCCACAAAAATCATTGTTGAGCAAGGCATCGACGTGGAAGCCCTGCATTTTACTTCAACCTTCTGCACCTGCAGCAGCAAGAGCAACAAAGGGTGCGGCATTCAAGCAGTTCGTACTGCAAATGAGCTCGGTATTGAAGTGAAGGTAAGAACGAAGGGCCTTGATTACCTCGAAGCGGTTCGCCCTACGGGTCATCAACCATAGCGGGCGACAAGGGAGAGCGGTTTCCGAGTGAAAATGAACTTGCGGCGGCCAGATTCCAGGGTAAGCATGTTGCCCTCATCGCATCGAAGCTCATTCGATAGGTTAGGTCAGCAATATCCGGAAGGAAATAGCTCAACAATGCCGCTCCGGAGCCGATTCTTAACGGAGCGGCAATAAATCCTCTTCGCGTACGATAATCCTCAATCCCACCATCCTCAAATACTTTCAAAGAGGGCTTGCACACGGGTTTTGATCATAGCACGGTCACTTTCTGTGAAGTCTGTTTCCACTTTTAAGAATGGCAAATGATATTTGTCCCGCACGTGCTGTTCAATCCTGTGGGACTCGATGTTGTAGGAATGGCAGGCCTGAAGAATAACATCGATAACCGTGTTTGGTTTGAACCGTTCAATCATTTCATCGAGGGTATCGAACCTGCGCTGGTTCGGGGTCATGCAGGAGCAGGGAATCTTCAAGTATGCCTTTGCAAGTGCAGAGATAGGGTCGCCGGTATCCTCGTCAATGTGGATCGAATATCCCTTCATTCCGCTGCATGCCTCCATGGCAACTACAACCCCTCCTGCTTCCTCGATAACCCTGAAAATCTTCGCTGCATCGCCTCCCACCGGGCATCCGCTCACGAGAACACGGGGTGAATGACCGTTGCCGATAAATTCTCCTTCCCTGATGCGCTCATCCAGTTTTGGCGTGATGTCTTCCAGGAGTCTCTGAAGTTCATCACTATTCGACACGAGTTCGAGACCGATCACATCGTACATCTCACTCCAACTGATTGCGGGAGGGGAGTGGGCAGTATACTTGAAGAAATCGGTCATGAGACGGTTTTTTTTATTCGTCTCCTTGATTTCTTCCTCGATGCGATCATTCGCAATCTTTGTCCTGAAGGTTTTTTCAAGCCAATCCCTCAATTTGTGCACCATTACGGTCCAGTTTGGGAGGGCTTCTTCTTCGTCAGGAAGCTGTGGCAGGTCCATGATGTGTGTAGGCTTGATATGACTGATGAGCTCAAACATCTTCTTCTTGCCATCACAGGTTGTCTCGCCGATGATTGCTTGCGAAAGGCCATAAAAGGGGCAAGTGTCTGTTATGATGAATCCGTAACTCGATTTAATGAGGGGACAGAGATTCGAAGGGAGGATCACCTCGGCTGCCGGTATCGTTTTCCGCGAAAAGGCGCATAGAAATATTGGCACCGCCCCCATTGCCCGAACCAGCTCGACGGGCGCATATCCACAGTACATACCGATGACAGGTACCCCGATGTTTCTCTTGGCAATAACGGAATCCAACACCCTGTCATTCGGATTGTCAGTGTATCGATCATTGATAAGCAACTTCATTCCAAACTTCACTCCTCTATTTTTTAAGGTGAACTGAGTAAGCGTTCGCGGGCTCCCCAGCAACTTTAACCAAGTACCCGGCGTGCATGCCTAAAACCCTGAGGTTTTCCAGTGCTGTTTGTTCATCCACCACAATGGTTATTTCATCATGCAATTCGAGCGCTCTTTTTGCTAGAATAACAGGCTCCGCACAGCCAAGTCCTTTCGCGTCGATCAATTCAGACATATTGCCACCCCGCGTCTTCCAGGATACAAAAAAAACGCATCATGGGCCTTGAGGTCAAGGCCCAAATCCGACCACATTTGTGTGTAATTTGACATGAAAACCTCCCATAAATAAAAAATCCGGTCGCGGATTTCCACGCCGGACTCCTGGGAGGCTAGTTGAGGATTAAGGCGGAGAAACTGCGAACACGGTCACAACGGGAAGCCACCCGGGCCCCCGATATGTTCCTCAGCCTAATGGAATAAATATATTTGCTATTCTGCGCACCGTATCATTACCTTTCTAAATGTGTGTGATAGAGTAACTGAATGGTCACCAAAATGTCAAGACTAACCGAGGTAACGCCCAAAAAATGTTTTAAAATTTTTTCAAGCGAAGTAATTCTGCAAAACATAGCTTGCATTGAGCCATCCGCCTCTAGTTCTCATTGCAATCGGAAGTCTTTATCTACCGGTCGCTAACCTTCTTGAAGAAGGCGTTAAGTGACGCAATCCAGTCTGAACCATCGCCTTCTGATGGAGCCTGGGGTGTATTAAGCTGGGTTTGACTGGACCATAGGCCTATATGCCTTCCCCTGTAAATGGAACAACCGATACAGGTTTTTTTCAGGAAAGGACAGACATGATTTTGTTTTGACATATTCATCTTACTCCCGACCGCTGTGGTCTATTTTTTCGTTTTTTGATTTGTGCTGCAGCCTGTTCGCGCTCAACCTTCTTACCCACCGGAAAGCATTGTGAAGCGAGGCGCCTCCATGAGCACAACCTCCTCATAACCCTTCTCCGCTTTCAGGTGCAGCAGGTTAAGCAGGCCTTGATAGCTCGTGATCTGCCATCCATTAACGATTCTCCAATACTCCGGATTTGCCCAATCCCATGTCTTTGTCTCAACCACCGTGCAGTACCTGTTTTCCCCTGTTTCCCTGTCGATCACTTTCAATTTGATCCTAAGAACCTTTTCTAATTCGATCCCTTCATTTGTTGTCAGACGATGTTCTGTCTCTGCCATTTCAAGCCCTCCTGTTACGATAATGTATGAGCAACACCCTAGACGTCGATCTGTCTTTGGTGTTCACTTACGAAGTGTTCATTATACAGCACACTTAACCTACTAATACTATATACTTTATACTATTTTTAGTCAATATTATTAATCATGATATTTTAGGATATTGGTCAAGTGCGTTTGACCGAGTCTTCTTTTATTACCACCTAAGAAATATTATAGTTCATAATAGAGAACAGTTTCTATCTCGGTGAGGGTAGCGCTAACATTAGCACTTGGGGACACCTATTCATAGCCTTATATGCAGCTACTTTATTCGTTAAGTTGGCTGTAACATACAAACTACATGTGGCGTCTCCTGGTACATAAATTCACGGTGAAGTTTCAGATTGAAGATTCATGCTGTCTATCCGGTAACCTTGCAGATCGAGTATTATATGCGTAAAACCATATGACTGTAATGTTTCTTAGATTCTGTCTTGATTGGCAATGACTTTCTCAAAATCCTTAACCATGACTTCGATACGTGCAATCGATCCATGGCAGCGCACTCTCACCTGTCGTATCCCTATGTCCTGGAGAAAATCCTCAGAACGCTTGATCTTTTTCAGGACATTTTCATCAATGACCACTCCGTAAGGTACCCGAGAAGACAGACATGCAAATGCAGGTTTGCCTTGCTTCAAGGAGCGGACTCTTGACGTTTTGCTCAGTACAAGCCTTCCGACCGGGTCTTAAATCGTCCATGTCATCGAGATTAGAGCCTTCTGCAATATTGTTAAATCCTTTTGTGTTTGCGACCTCTCATGCCTTATGGAAGAGATGGGTTTTACAGTAATAGCAACGGGATTTTGAATTTTGAATAAAATTTGGAACCTCCATCTCAGTGGTTTCTTCTATTACATATTTGGCCCCGATGAGTGCGGCAAAGCCCCTTGCATCCTCAATATTCGCAGTAAGTTCTTTTGCTTATCTTTAACAGAGAGGTGATCGCAATCAATAAAGAAGGTATGGTCCAGTTAGCCAGTGCCCATGTTATTCACCGTTCCATTCTCAATTTCACTATTCAAAGAGTGTGTGATGCATTAGATGACGTCCGTCTCTCGAAGACTCCGGAAAACTCTGCTCGTGTCAAAGAATATCTTGAACAGTCATATTGACTATTAAGCATATAAAGTATATAGTATTACTAGGATATCATAAAATAAGGATTTTTGTAAAGATTTTTTTCACGTAATGTTCATTTTCTTAGAAGGAGGTAACCTATGCCCATTAAAGTTACTCTTCATCCGTTTCTGAATGGCGGCGTTGAGCTAAAACTCGATGTGGAGGGAAAAAATGTTGGACAATGTCTGGAATCAGCAATAAACCAACATCCTGCTATAGAGAAACAGATGTTTGAGAAGAAAGGTATGCTGAAAAGACATGTGGAAGTACTTGTCAACGGAAAGAGCACCACACCTCAGGAATTGGCATACCCTGTGAATGATGGAGATTCATTGGCAGTCCTGGTTTTTCTGTCCGGCGGATAAAGAGCAAATACTATCCTAATCCTTGCAGAAATGCTGGGTTTTATAGTATAAATGTTGGATAAGTTATTACATTCAGACTGGTTTTCCGGCTTAGAAACAATCATATAAGGAGTGACCTATGTGGGAATATACAGACAAAGTAAAGGAACATTTTCTTAATCCCCGAAACGTGGGTGAGATAGAGAATCCCGACGGTGTGGCCGAAGTTGGCTCCATTGCCTGTGGGGATGCACTCAAGCTTACCTTCAAGCTAGACGAAAACAAAAGGATTAAAGACGCAAAATTCAAGACTTTCGGCTGTGCAAGCGCCATCGCTTCCTCTTCCGCTCTCACGGAAATTATCAAGGGGATGACCCTTGAAGAGGCGATGAAGGTGACAAACCAGAATATTGCCGATTACCTTGGAGGATTACCGGAAGAAAAGATGCATTGCTCGGTCCTGGGACAACAAGCGCTGGAGCAGGCCATAGCAAATTGTAAGGGCGCTCCCCAGAAGGAGCCCGGGGAAGAAATCATCTGTGAATGCTTCGGCATTACGGATCGAGAAATTGAACGGGCAGTGAAGGAAAACCACCTGACCACCATTGAAGAGGTAACCAACTACACCAAGGCAGGTGGCGGATGTACAAATTGTCACGAAAAAA
>JGI20214J51088_10003331_pt1 | contig 10602 bp, 7 predicted proteins | sample WetSurMetagenome_FD_51088 | JGI IMG/M metagenome (IMG submission 51088) | reverse complement strand
TCTGGGGCATCGGCGGCTCAAGGCCCTGGGAGGCTCTCCTGGCCGAGGATTTCGCCCGTTCCATGGAGGGGCTCTACGGCGGCCTCCTCGACCTGGCGGCGGAACTGCGCTCCCTCGTCTTCCAGAACGACACCGACGAGGTATTCCGCGAGAAGGTCGTGGCGCAGCTCACGCGCCCCGAGATCACCACGCTGCTCATCCGCGGCGAGTACGAGCAGGCCAAGACTCTCGCCCTCAAGATCGTGGGGACCACCACGCGGTCCCTGGAGTGAAGTGACGCACGGGGCGCGAGGCTCAAGAAATCAACGAAGTGAAGATGGTGTTGCATATTCGCCTAGATCGATCGCGCCTCGCTCCCTTGCGAGATAACCCGGTCTCCGAAGAGAAAGGACTCCCATGGCTGTTACCGAACAGGGCGTGCTCGACGCGCTCCGCCTCATCGAGGACCCCGACTTCCATAAGGACATCGTCACCCTCGGCTTCGTGAAGGACATCGTGGCCAGCGAGGAGTCCATCTCGTTGCGCATCGTCCTCACCACGCCGGCCTGCCCCGTCAAGGAGCGATTCAAGGCCCAGGCGGAGGAGGTGCTGAGCGCGGCCTTCCCCGGCGTGAAGAAGATCGACGTCGTGATGGACGCGCAGGTGGTGGCCGCCTCACGGGCGCCCATGATCGAGAACCTCCTGCCCCAGGTGAAGAACACCATCGCCGTGGCCTCGGGCAAGGGCGGCGTGGGCAAGTCCACCGTGGCTTCGAACCTGGCCGCGGCCCTGGCCGCCAAGGGGGCCAAGGTGGGCCTCCTCGACGCGGACATCTACGGCCCCTCCATGGGCGTCATGCTGGGCGTCCACTTCAAGCCAGAGATCGACGAGGCCACCAACCTCATCAAGCCCATCGAGGCCCACGGCATGCTCGTCATGTCCCTAGGCTTCCTCCTCGCGCCCGACGAGCCCGTCATCTGGCGCGGGCCCATGGTCATGAAGGCCCTGGAGCAGCTCCTCAAGGACGTGGCCTGGCCAGAGCTCGACTACATGGTGGTGGACCTGCCCCCCGGCACGGGCGACGCCCAGCTGACGCTCACGCAGAAGGTGCCCCTCTCGGGCGCCGTGATCGTGACCACGCCCAACGAGGTGGCCCTCATCGACGCGCGCAAGGGCCTCGCCATGTTCCAGAAGGTGAACGTCCCCGTGCTCGGCATCGTGGAGAACATGTCCTACTTCGTCTGCCCGCACTGCCAGGGCGAGTCGGACATCTTCTCCCGCGGCGGCGGGGAGCGCACGGCACTACAGATGGGCGTCCCGTTCCTCGGCGCCATCCCGCTCGACCCTTCGGTGCGCATGGCGGGGGACGACGGCATGCCCGTGGTGCTCGGTGCGCCCGACTCCGCCGTGGCCTCGGCCTTCCGCGAGCTCGCCGGCAAGGTGGCCCAGCAGTCCTCCATCGCCGCCGTCGCGAAGAGAGGATGAGAAGTTTCACCACAAAGACACCAAGGGCACAAAGGGATTCTGGTCAAGGGAATGACCATAGATTAGGTAACTATCCTGGCCCCTTTCCGATGGGTTTCTTTGTGCCCTTTGTGCCTTTGTGGTAGAGGTTTTTCTATATGGCTAGGAAGAAGAAAGAGACCGTCGAGGCGCCGCCGCAGGACGTCCACATCCCGATCCGCTTCGAAGAGCTGATCGGGCACGGGGCGCACGTGCACTTCATCGGCCGGAGCCTGGAGCGCGGCGTCCTGCCGCAGAGCCTGCTCCTGACGGGCCCCTCGTCGGTGGGGAAGACGACGCTGGCGAGGATGATCGGAGCGGCGTTCGAGTGCGAGGCGCCGACGCCCGGTGCGTGCGGCGCGTGCGGCCCCTGCCGCAAGGCCGAGCGGATGATCTACCCGGACCTGAAGGAGGTCCACCTCGGCCTGACGGACAAGGGCAAGCTCCGCAGCGAGATCGTCGTGGACCAGATCCGCGACGACGTCCTGGAGCCGCTGTCGCTGCCGCCCTACGAGGGCAAGAAGCTCGTCTTCCTCATCGAGCCCGCGGACGCCCTCAACCCGAACGCCCAGAACGCGCTCCTGAAATCCCTCGAAGAACCCCCCACGTACGTCCAGTTCCTCCTCGTCACGGCCAACGCCTCGGGGCTCCTGCCGACGATTCGCTCGCGGTGTCAGGAGATCGCCCTCCAGCCCGTGCCCGCTGCCGAGATGGCGCACGCGCTGGACGCCAGGGGTGTGATGGGCGAGGAGCGGGAGCTCGCCCTCGCCATGGCCGGCGGCTGCCCCGGCCTCCTGGAGGCCTACAAGAACGAGGACCTCCTCGCCCAGCGCGCGGGGCTCCTCGCCCTGGTCGAGAGCGGGCTCGAAGCCTCCGCCTTCCCCGACCTCAACCCCATCCTGGAGGCTCTCGCCAAGGAACCTTCCCGCGCGGTGGTGGGCCTGGCCCTGAGCCTGACGCGCGACGCCATCCGGACGGCCCTCGGGCTCGAACCCCGCATCCACCGCGACCAGGCGGTGGCCCTCGCCTCCGCAGGGAAAGTGCGCGGCCTGGGCGGCCTCCAGCGCCTCGCCGACCGCCTCGCCGAGGCGCCCTCCCAGCTCAACCGCAACGTCAACACGCGGCTCTTCCTCGACAGGTTGTTCCTCGTCTCCTGAGGCGCCAAGGCAGACCAGGCCGTGGCGAGGGGTGTGGGGAACGGGCAGGTTCCCCACGGCGAAGGACCACCCGCGTGAGGGCAGGGGGTCACAGGACGCGCGGCGTCCGTCCTAGGGGGCCGGCCGAGGCCCCCTGGGAGGAGCGCGGAGTCGCGCGACGGCCTGGGCGGCCTCCAGCGCCTCGCCGACCGCCTCGCCGAGGCGCCCTCCCAGCTCAACCGCAACGTCAACGCGCGGCTCTTCCTCGACAGGTTGTTCCTGGTTTCATAGGGACAGGGGATAGGGGACAAGCAAGGGACAGGGGACAGGGAACAGGGAACAGGAGCAAGCCACCCGAGGGCTCACTCCTCACTCCTCACTCCTCACTCCTCACTTCTTGCCTCTCCCGCCGGCACCGCATCCCTCTTGATCATGCGGATCTCGGTGCCGCCGCGGTGGTACTCCACCTCGTCCATGAGCTGGTTGATGAGGTAGACGCCCCGCCCGCCGCCCCGGTAGATCTGCTCGCCCTCGATGGGGCTGGGCACCAGGGCGGGGTCGAACCCCGAGCCCGGATCCCGGACGACCACGAGCATGCCGCGCTCGGGGTCGCACTCCACGCAGATATTCACCTGCTTGGTGGCGTCGTTACGGCACCCGTGGAGCACCGCGTTGGCGAGGGCCTCCGAGACGGCCAGGCGGATCTCGAACTCCTGGTCCTTGACGCATCCCATCTCGCCGATGACCGCCATGATCTTGTCCACCACCGGGTGGATGGCGCCCGTCTCGCCCGGGATGGTGGCGTTGATCTTGAGGGCGAGGGTCTCCGGGTCGAACTCGCAGATGTGCAGATGGGCGTCGCCGGTCGCGGGTGTGCCGCTATCATTCATGGTGAGTCTCCTGATCTAAAGCTAGCGCCCCCGCCCCCGGCGCGCAACCGGCATGGGCCACCGTGATAAACTAAATGTGAAGAGCCGTTCGGTCCCAAGCGCCGGTCCCCTGGGGGGTTCCGCCATGCGCTCCTCCATCCTCCCAACGCTCGTCCTCGCCCTGGCCCTGGCGCCACCCTGCCCTGCCCGGGGTTCGGATGGGAGTGCCGCAGCCCCCTTCCCCCCCACCGTCGGCGCTTGGAAGGCAGTGGCCCCCCCGTCCTCCTTCGACCGGAAGTCCGTCTATGACGAGCTGGACGGCGGCGCGGAGGTCTACCTCGAGTACGGCCTCAGGTCGCTGGTGGTTCAGAGATACGAGGCTCCCGGAGTCCCCGAGATCACCCTCGAACTCTTCGAGATGGACGACCCCGCGGGGGCCTTCGGCGCCTTCACTTTCGAGCGGGAGGACGAGGGCGCCGGCATCGGGCAGGGCTCCGAATACGGGGGTGGCCTGCTCCGGTTCTGGCAGGGGCGCACTTTCGGTTTCGTCCAGACGGAGCGGGAGACGTCCGCCTCGAAGGAGGCCGTGCTCGCCCTGGGGCGGACGGTGGCATCGAAGCTGGGGCCTCCCGGGAGGGAGCCCGCCATCGTCGGCGCCCTGCCGCTGAAAGACCAGCGGCCCCGGTCCCTGCGCTTCGCTCTCTCGCCGCTCCTCCTGGCAATCCTCGATCCTAGGATGCAAGGCAACCCGCTGGGGCTCCCAGCCCGCTGCGAGGTGGTGATGGCCCGCTACGGGGCCAAGGGCTCGCCCGAGAGGATCCTCGTGGCCAGGTTCCCCGATGTGGCCTCCGCACAGAAGGGACTCGAGAATCTGATCGCCATGAAGTTCCCGGCGGGAGCCAAGCCCGCCGATCCCTCGAAGGGGGCGGACGGCTTCGCGGTCGCGAGCCGCCTCGGTCCCTTCGTCATCGTCGTCACCGGGGCGCCCGACGCGCTGGCCGCGCTCAAGAGGTTGGAAGCGACCATGCACCGGGCGGAGGAGGTAAGGCCATGAGCAAGCGGGAAGAGGGCGTCTCCAGGAGAGAATTCGTCCAGCGTGCGGCGCTGGCGGCCGCGGGCGCGGCGCTCGCTTCCACGGGAGCGGTGGCTCAAGGGAACCCCGGCAAGCCCGCTGCGCCTCCGCCTCCGGCTTCGGCCGCGGAGCGGCCCGCTCGGGCCAAGGTCGTCCTCGTCCGGGACAAGGCCGCGGTGGGTGCCGACGGCGCGGTGAACGCCGCGGTCGTGGGGAGGATGCTCGATGACGCCGTGTGCGCCCTGACGGGGGCGGGCAAGCCGGCCGATGCGTGGGCGCGCTACTTCGGTCCGAAGGACGTGGCGGGCATCAAGACCAACGTCTGGAAATTCCTCGCCACGCCGCCCGAGCTCGAGGGGGCGCTGCGCCAGCGTGTGGCGGCCTGCGGCGTCCAGGGGTCCCTGCCCGTCACGGACCGGGGGGCGCGCGCCGAGCTCATCCCCTGCAACGCCCTCCTGAACGTGCGCCCCGTCCGGACGCACCACTGGGCGGGGGTGGGCGGGTGTCTCAAGAACTACATCATGTTCGTGGAGCAGCCGAGCGACTACCACCCCGATTCGTGCGCCAACCTAGGCGCCATCTGGAACCTCCCGAGCGTGAAGGGCAAGACGCGCCTGAACGTCCTCGTGGCCCTCACGCCCCAGTTCTACGGCAGAGGCCCGCACGCCTTCGACCCCCGGAACGTGTGGACCTACGGCGGGCTCTTCGTCTCGACGGACCCCGTGGCCGTGGACGCCTTGGGGGCCGAGCTCCTTCGATTGAAGAGGCTGGAATTCTTCGGCGAGGATAAGCCCATCACGCCCTGGACCCACATCGCCCTCGCCGACACGAAGCACGGCATCGGGGTCGCCGACCCGAAGCGTATCGACCTCGTGCGGATCGGATGGGAAGAGAAGGTGCTCCTTTAGCGTTCTGGGACGTTGACGGTTCCTCGGACGGGGAGGAGATGGCCCCGCGGGAACTCAAAGAATGGGGGGCAGAGATGAGAACGACAAGAAGGGCGGCGGCGTGGTGCTTCGCCGTGCTCGCCGGGTTTGCCGCATTGACCGGTCTCCAGACCCGGGCCCAAACGACCTGGTCGAAAACGTACGGCGGTCCCCTCGGCGACCGCTTCTATCGGGTCGTGCCCCTCCCCGACGGGAGCTACGTTCTCTCCGGCAGCGTCATGAACGCCTCGGGCGACTGGGACGGGCGGCCCGTGCGGGTGGCGCCCACCGGTGACGTCATCGGCGCGTTGACCATGGGCGGCCCGGCGAACGATTCCCTCTACCGCATGGTCCCCTCCTCGGACGGGGCCTACTTCATCGCGGGGACGACGGCCTCCTACGGCGCCGGCGGAGACGACGTCTGGGTCATCAAGCTCGACGAGCACGGCGACCTGATCTGGCAGAAGGCCTACGGCCGGGCGGGGAACGAGGAGCTCAGGGCCCTCGTGGCCACTCCCGACGGTGGGGCGGTCCTTGCGGCGGACGTCACCCTGCCGGGCCATGGGTACGACGCCTGGGTCTTCAGGATGGACGCCTCCGGCAACCTGCTCTGGTCCAAAACCCTCGGCGGCACGGGCAACGACTTTCCGAGGGCCCTGCTGCCGGCTCCGGACGGCATCTTCGCCATGGTGGGTTCGACCTATTCTGCGGGGCCCGTGGCCACGGGCTGGCTCGTGGGGTTCAATTCCGATGGGACCATCGAGTCCCAGGACGCCTTCGGCCCGCCGGGCACCGAGCTCTTCGGCGAGGACTTGGCCGCATCGAGCGACGGCAACTACTTCATCCTCGGCGAGGGCTACGATCCCCCCGGAAACGCGGCCCAGGCCTTCGTCCTCAAGATGGACAACCAGGGAACGATCTCCTGGCAGGAGTCCATCGGCGGGACCAACAACGACAAGCCCTACCGCGTGGTGGCCGACGACGCCGGAGGCTGCTACATCGTGGGGAGGACGGGCAGCTTTCCCGGTGGTGGCAGCACCACCGACGGGTGGGCCGCGCACCTCAGCGCCTCGGGACAGGTCCTTTGGCAGAACCGCTACGGCGAGGCCGACATGGACGTCTTCGAAGAGGCCGTGCCCATGCCCGACGGCGGTCTCCTCATTGCCGGTACCAAGGCCTACGAAGGCCTTGACCAGGGCGACGGATGGCTTCTGAAGGTGAGGGCATCGGACGGCGCCATGGATTCCTCGTGCAACTTTGCCAACTCCACCAGCTTCGCCGTCACGTCCACCTCCGCGGTGCCCACGGCCCTGAACATGAGCCCGGCCAACTACACGGCGCAGACCACCGTGACGACGGCGGTGGCCTCCGAGGTCAGCCTGACGCCGACGACCCTCTGCTCGGCGCACCTCTACTGCACCCTCGACGGATCGGCCAACGCCCCGTCGAAAGCCAGTACGGGCGCCTCCACCCTTTTCACCGCCACGGCCCTCGCCCCCGACTGCCCGAACCTGCCGACCTACGCGTGGAGCTTCGGCGACGGCGGCACCTCCACGCGCCAGAACCCGTCTCACACCTACGCCGCGGCGGGGACCTTCAACTGGTCGGTGGTGATGTCCACGGGCGGGCAATCGGTCACCAGGACCGGGTCCATCACGGTCGTCAACCCGCCGGTGGTCTCCTCCCTGAAAAAGGTGTCGCCGCCCTTCTCCATCGTCGTCTCGGGAAGCAACCTTCAGAGCGGCATCAAGGTCTACATCAACGGGCAGCTGTGGAGCGGCGTGCTCTACAAGGGTGCGACCAAGCTCAAGTTGACGGGCTCCACCCTCAAGACCGCCGTGCCGAAGGGCGTCGCGAGGACCTTCCGCTTCGTCAACCCCGACGGCGGATCCTCCGTTCAGACTTGGCATTGGTGAGGTCGACGGCCCCGTGGACGCCGGTCAACCGGTGCCGGGGTCCCTTGGTACCACGATGCGCTTGAGGATGACCAGGGTCCGGTCGTCGGTGTAAGGGACGCCCCCGACGAAGTCCGCCAGGTCCCGCTCGATGGCCCCCGCGATCTCTTTCGCGGACGACCCTCGATGCGCCACGGCCACGGTCTCCAGGCGCGCCGAGCCGTACTCCTCTCCCTCCGGGTTCCTCGCCTCCACGATCCCGTCCGTGAACAGGATGAGCGTGTCCCCGCGGTTGAGGTTCAGGGTCTCCGCGCTGTAGGGCGCGTGGGGAAACATCCCCAAGGGCACGCCCGTGGCGCGCAGGGCCTTGAGCGATCCCCAGGCACGGACCAGAAGGCCGGGGTTGTGGCCGGCGTTCGCGAACCGGACCGTCCCCGACTCGGGCCGCAGCGTCGCGAGGAGCGCGGTGGCGTACTTCTCGGGCGAGGTCCTCCGGTAGAGGAGCGAGGAGACCCGCGCGAAGACCCGGTCCGGCGTGCGGCCCACCTCGAGGGGCGCCGCGCAGAGCGCTTCGAGGGACGCGGTGAGGAGGGCGGCGCCGATCCCCTTGCCCGAGACGTCCGCGATGAAGAGGACGCACTCCTTCCCTTCCTTGCGCGCCATCACCTGGAAGAGGTCGCCCGAGACGGTCCTCGACGGGAGGTTGAAAGCGACGATCTCGTAGCCCGGCAGGTCGGGCAGGCTCTTCGGGTAGAGGGCCACCTGGATTCTCCGTGCCAGAGAGAGCTCGTCGTCGAGACGACGGCGCTGCGCCGCCTCCTCGGCAAGCGCCACGTTGCGGATGCGCAAGGCGGCGACGGCGGCGAGGGAGGTGAGGAGCTCCAGGTCGTCCTCCTCGAACTGCCGGGAGGTGGCTCGCGAGGTCAGCACGATCATGCCGAGGGAGGTGCCGTCGGGGTCCAGGAAGGGCGCGGCGATGAGGCTGTGCACGCCGGCCCTCATGACGCTCTCGGCATCGTGGAAGCGCTCGTCGACCTGGGCGTCCTGCACCAGGAGCGCGTGCCCCCCGCGGACGACCTCCTCCGTGAGGGTTCTGGAGGTGAAGAGGGCCTGACCCTCGGGTTCGATGGTGCGGCTGGCGGCACGGTAGACCTCGCCGTTCTGGCGGGTTAGGAAGACGGCACCTTCCTCGGGCTTCAGCTGCTGGAAGGTCCGGGTGAGGATGAGCTGGAGGAGCTCGTCCAGGTCGACCAGCCGGGACAGGGCCTGGTTGACCTCGATGAGGGGCTGGAGGCGCTCGGCGAACTTCCGGAGCCGCGAGAGCTCTGCCTCCGCGATGCCCTCCTGGCTCAAGCGTGCCGCCTTGAGGATGTCCGACGCTGGCCGTAGGACGGACCGCCCGCGGATGGCGCCGCTGGCCGAGGAGGGCGTCCTCATCTCCGTGGCGGCCGTTCCCACGACGACCTGACACCCCCCGAGCAGGAGGACGTCGCCGGGGGAGACGGCGCGAGGCTCCGTCAGGGGCTGCCCGTTCAGGCGCGTGCCGTTGCGGGAGCGCAGGTCCTCCGCGAACCACCCGCCCTCGGCTCGGAACAGGCGCGCGTGCTCCCGCGAGAGGAGGGCGTCGGACACGACCAGGTCGGCCTTGGACGAGCGGCCGATGGTCAGGGCCTCACCTTGGACGCGCCACTCGAAGGCCGGCCCCTGAGCCGGTTCGACGGTCAGTACGAGGAGGTCCTCAGAGTCTTCGAGCATGGTACCCATCTCCTCAAGTGCTCGGGCTGCTCCAGCCGGCCAAGCGCGGCGAGCGGCTACGCGCCTTCTGCGCGGCCTAGCACCCCAGGTCCCCCCAACGTGTCGTGTATCCAACCTAGCACGGTTGCCCATTCGAGGGGAGGGGGATCCCACGGGGGCCGGGTGCTTCCGGGTTGCAAAGAGATGACATGCCCAACGCCGGATGGGCGTCCCCATGGATACCTCCGGCCTCAGGTCACAACTTGGCGTCTGCAGATCCCCTCGTCCATCTAGGTGGCAGGCGTGCCCCAGGGGATGCAAAGCGATGGTCCATCAGGGCCACTGGATCGCTGTCCGGAGCACAGGGCTTCCTCCAGCCTTGACTTGAGCCATCCCAGACACGACATTTCCTCCAAGAATGGGGTAGTGACAGGCAGCTCGGTTCGGCACGGGGAGGTCTCGCGCCCGCGCTATGGGGCCGTGGGCGAAGGTGCTTGTCCGCGTGCGACGGAGGCTGGCCCGAAGTCTTCGTTGTGGGGGGAGAGGCTATGCCGCACTATCGGACGAAAGCGAGCTGGGTCGTTGTCGCCCTCGTCGCGCTCTCTTCGATGTGGGGTCGGGCCCAGACGACGGGAGGGTCCCTCGGGGGAAAGGTCGTCGACCAGGCGGGCGAGCCCATCGCGGGCGTCTTAATCCAGGTTACGGGCCCCAACTTGCAGGGTTGCCTGAATACGGCCACAGACGCGGAGGGTCAGTACTTCGTGGGCTTCCTCCCGGCGGGGCGGGGTTACGAGGTGAAGGCCGAGGCCCAGGGCTACGCCACCGTGGTGCGGAAGAGCATCGAGGTGCCCCTGAACACCACCGTCAACCTCCCCTTTACCCTGGGAGCGGGCAAGATGGACGTGCAGGTGACCGGCTCGGCGTCCATGGTCGACGCGAAAACGACCAAGGGCGGCGCCACGCTCTCCGACAAGATGATCCAGGCCATCCCCCTCCAACGCGACGCGAACCAGATCGTGTACCTGGCGCCAGGCGCCGTGGACGGCGGTCCCTCCACGCCGGGCATGGCTTCCATCCTGGGCTCAACGGGCGCCGAGAACACCTACCTCGTCAACGGCGTGGACGTCACGAGCACCGACTACGGCACGGGCACAGGCGCCACCGGCTGCATCCCCTGCACCCAGAGCGGCCCCGTCGTCGTGGCCGGGGCCGTCATGGGCAGCATGCTCAACTTCGACTTCATCCAGGACCAGGAGGTCATGGCGGGGGGGGTGCCGCCCGAGTTCGGCTGGGGCATGGGCGGCATCGTGAGCTCCATCACGCGCAGCGGCGGCAACGAGTTCCACGGCAGCCTCTTCGCCTACTACTGGAGCGACGCGCTGCAGGCCAAGTCCGAGACCTATCCGTACCTCAGCGAGTACTTGGGCAACGGTGGGTACACGCGCTACGACGTGGGAGGCAGCCTGGGAGGCTATTTCATCAAGGACA
>JGI20214J51088_10003330_pt1 | contig 10609 bp, 10 predicted proteins | sample WetSurMetagenome_FD_51088 | JGI IMG/M metagenome (IMG submission 51088) | reverse complement strand
CATCACCGGCGCGGGGATGCCCTGCTCCACCGCCTCCAGCGCGGTCCAGCGCCCCTCCCCGGAATCGGCGACGAACGGCTGAATGGCCTCAAGCGCCTGATCCTGCGCCAGAAAATCCGCCGCCAGATCGAGCAGCCAGGAGCGCACCACACTGCCGTGCCGCCACAGCTCGGCAATTTCGCCGATGTCGAGATCGAACCCCGGCTTGTTTTTCATCAGCGCGAAGCCTTCGGCGAAGGCCTGCATCATGCCGTACTCGATGCCGTTGTGAACCATCTTGACGAAGTGGCCGGAGCCGACCGGGCCGGTATGCAGCCAGCCGCTGCTCGGCGTGGGCGCCAATGCTTCCATGTAGGGCTTGAGGCGCGCTGCTGCGGTGTCGCTGCCGCCGAACATGATGCAGTAGCCGTTTTCCAGCCCCCACACGCCGCCGGACACGCCGGCATCGGCAAACTCGATCTGGCGCGCCGCCAGCAGGTCGGCGCGGTGCTGGTCGTCCTTGTAAAAGGCATTGGCACCATCAACCACCAGATCACCGGGGCTCAACAAAGGCATCAGCGTCGTCAGCGCCGCCTCGGTCGGCTCTCCCGCCGGCAGCATCAGCCAAACGATGCGNGGCGTCTGCAGGGCCTCGACAAGATCATGCAGGGTGACGCAGGCAAGGTGGCCGGTTTCCGCAGCGATGGTCTCGCTCACGTCATGACTGCGATTGCTGACCGCGATCCGAATGCCCTTGCGCGCCAGCCGCCGCGCCATGTTGCCGCCCATGCGGCCGAGTCCGACGATACCAAATTCCATGCCTTGCTCCCGATAGTGCATTCAAGTGGTTAAGCGGCGCATCAAGCGTACCCATAGGGCATAAATGCCANCTGACCATGCATGANAGGACGCGGGGATGACTGACACGTTGCTCCTGAAATGCGCCCAGTCGGTGCACCATGCGCCGATTCAGGCCAGCCAGCCGGGAAACAGCTTGCCCAGTCCGCTCGCGATCATCTCGATCGAGATGGCCGCGATGATCAGCCCCATCAAACGGGTGACGACATGGATCCCGGTTTTGCCCAGCCGTCGCGCAATCGCCGGTGCGGCGCGAAATGACAACCACACCGACAGTGCCACCAGCGCCACCGGGATCAGCAGCGTGGCCTGATGCAGCACCTCGCCCTTGGCCGCACCCGCTGCCACGATCACATGGGTGATCGCCCCCGGGCCCGCCAGCAGCGGTATCCCGAGTGGCACCACGCCGACTGCGTCGCGTTCTTCCGCTTCCATCGCCTCGTCCTGCGTCTGGCGTTGCGGGCTGACATGCGCCTGCACCATCGACAACGCCAGCAGTAGCAGCAGCAAGCCGCCCGCCACCGAGAACGCCGCGAGGCGAATGCCGAAGAAGCTCAACATGGGCTCACCCAAAAAGGTAAACAGGGTCAGCACACCCAGTACCGTCAGCGCTGCGATGCGCGCTGCCGCACGACTCTGCACCAGCGTATGGCCCTGGGTGGCGACGAGAAAAATCGGGATGACGCCAACCGGGTCGACGATGGCAAACAGCGCGAGTGCGGCCTTGACGAGTTCGGGGATATCCATGCCCGCATGATAGCCGCACGGAACCGCGGATATCTAGGCGCGGCGGAACACCAGGTCCCACACCCCGTGCCCCAGCCGGATGCCGCGCTGCTCGAACTTGGTAAGCGGGCGGGTCGCGGGTCGCGGCGCATAATCGGCCGAGGTATTGGCGAGCAACGGTTCGGCTGAGAGCACCGCGAGCATCTGCACGGCATAGTCCTGCCAGTCGGTCGCCAGATGGATNTATCCACCCGGCTCAAGCCGGCTGGCCAAAAGGTTCACCAGCGGCGACTGGATCAGGCGGCGCTTGTGGTGGCGTTTTTTGTGCCAGGGGTCGGGAAAGAAGATGTGGATGCCCGCGAGGCTCGCGGGCGCCAGCATGTGGGTCAGCACTTCGACGGCATCGTGCTGGATGACGCGGACATTGGCGAGGCTTCGCTCGCCGATCTGCTTCAGCAGTGCGCCGACGCCCGGCGTATGGACTTCGACGCCGAGGTAATCTTTTTCGGGATGGGCGGCAGCAATCTCGGCCAGCCCCTCGCCCATGCCGAAGCCGATTTCCAGAATTCGCGGTGCAGCACGGCCGAAAACAGCGTCGAGATCGAGCACCGCGGACTGGTAGGGCAGCATGAACTGCGGCCCGATCTCGGCCAGCGCGCGCGCCTGGCCGGAGCCGACTCGACCGGTACGCAGCACGTAGGAACGGATGCGCGGGTGCGTGCCGGTTTCACTCATGCTCACTTGCTGCCGGAGATGAGGCCGCTGGTGGGCGAACTGGGGCTGGCCTGATAGATCTTCTTCGGCATGCGGCCGGCGAGGAAGGCCTCGCGCCCGGCTTCCACCGCCTTTTTCATCGCCGAGGCCATCAGCACCGGATTGCCGGCGCCGGCGATCGCGGTGTTCATCAGCACCGCGTCGCAGCCGAGTTCCATCGCGATAGTCGCGTCGCTGGCGGTGCCGACGCCGGCGTCGACGATCACCGGCACCGATAAGCGGTCAATGATGATCTGCAGATTCCACGGGTTGAGGATGCCCATCCCGGAACCGATCAGGCTCGCCAGCGGCATCACCGCGACGCAGCCGATGTCTTGCAGTTGCCTGGCGACGATAGGGTCGTCCGAGGTATAAACCATCACCTGAAAACCGTCCTTCACCAGCACCTCGGCAGCCTTCACCGTTTCAGCCACGTTGGGGTAAAGCGATTCGGCGTCGCCCAGCACCTCCAGCTTGACGAGGCTATGGCCGTCGAGCAGTTCGCGCGCCAGGCGCAGGGTGCGAATCGCATCGTCCGCGCTGTAGCAGCCGGCGGTGTTGGGCAGGTAGGTGTACTTCGACGGCGGCAGCGCATCGAGCAGGCTGGGCTGGCTGGCATCCTGGCCGATGTTGGTGCGACGGATGGCAACGGTGACGATTTCAGCGCCCGATGCCTCGACTGCGAGGCGGGTCTGTTCAAAATCCTTGTATTTGCCCGTTCCGACCAACAGACGGGAAGCATAGGATTGTCCGGCGATAACGAGTGGGCTCATAAAGTTCAGTTGAGGCGTTAGGGGTGAAGGGTAAGGAGCAGAAAGTGAGGAGCGAAGGGTAAGGTACAGGCCGTGGGCTTCGCACTTCACCCCTAACGCCTCACCCCTCACTCACATCAGCCGCCGCCGACCGCGACGACGATTTCCAGGCGGTCGCCGCTGGCGAGTGGGGTGCCANCATGCTGGCTGCGCGGGACGATTTCACCNTTTCTTTCGATGGCAATGCGTTTTCCCATCAGATCCAGCGACTCGATCAGTTGGGCAAGGGTAAGCGGCGCGGGGAAAGTACGGGTTTCGCCGTTGATGACCAGTTCAATCACAACTTCTATCCGGACACAAGTTTCAGTATGATGCCGAATTCTACCGCGCGGGCGTCGTATAGTGGCATTACCTGAGCTTCCCAAGCTCATGAGGAGGGTTCGATTCCCTTCGCCCGCTCCAAATCCTTGCGAACACATCATTATTCCTGCTCATAGGCAGCAGCTCGATATTTCTTTTGGCTGGCCACACCCATATTTGTAAGCAGCCACTTACTTGNAAATCCTTTCCGGAACTTGTCTCACACATTTCATCCNGTCCTGTGTGAAGCTTTTTTACCAAAATACTTAAAGTTTTTTACTGGCGTTTCCGTTAGTCCAGTTGTGCGGTTGTGCGTCAACTTTCTGACACAATCGCCGACTACCGAACAGGGCAAACCCGCCGCGAGACGGGGACGCAAAGTTACCGGTCTCGTCATTCCTCCACGGACATTCGAGACAGCGGGACCGCCGGCAATTCTCCGGTCATGCACCTCCCACCCCGTTCTCATGTCGGCCAACCGCTAAAACCGCGAGGTGAGCCATATGGAGACCGAGATGCCTGACAATTCTGTCGTTGTTAACCTCAATGAATTCGAGCGTTCGCGCCGTGCACAGGTCTCTGCCGAGACCTTGACCATTCTTCATGGCTGCCGCAACCTGCTGATCGAGGGCGCGACCCGCGTCCTGACACGACAAACCGAAGCGATGGAAAGCACCTTGCTGGCAATGGCCGATCGATCGCCCCTGCTGGATACGCGCAACACCTATTACGGTGCCCAGAGCATTCTCAACAAACAGGCCAACGAATTACTCAGCGCCTGCAAGGACACGTATTGCCAGGCCTTCAATGACTTTGTCCATAACAGGCGCGAGAAGACCGCCTCGCCTGAGTCGCTTGAACTGTCATTGGTCGGTGACCAGGATTACGAGATCACATTGGCGGTCGACAAGGCCACCTCGCGCCTGCGCTACAACTGTGCAGAAGAAATGGTTGCGCTGGATGCCCGNATCGCCCAACTGATGGGGCGCTCTGATTTATCCGAAAATGACAATCCGCTGGGTCCACGCACGCTGTGCGAAGCCTTGCTTGACGGCATAGGCCGCATCCAACTGGAACAGAATGTGCGGATCGTGCTCCTCAACCAGTTCGATCTGGTGCTGACCACCGAACTCGCGCACATCTATCAATCCATCAACCGTTACCTGATCGACCACGGCATCCTGCCTGACCTCAAAGTCGGCCGAAGCAGTCGTGCTCACCATGCAGCAGGTTCCTCAAACGCTGCTTCTGCATCAAGTTCTGCAGCCGCCATGCCGGGACAAAAAATTGGCGACATGTTCAATCTGTTCGAGCAACTGGCAGGACTGGGCGGTCAGGCCCCTGGAGGCTCGGGTGGGCATGCCGGGGTTGGGGCTCAGTCAGGTCACAGCGGTTTCAACCTGCTTGATTCGCTAAGCCAGCTACAGGCAGGTGCCATGACGCTTCCGGGCGGCGGCCGTTTCGAGCTGCCCATGCTGGAAGCAACCAGCATCCAGAACGTGTTGCGCAGCCTGCAGCAAAGTCCTGTCATGCAAGCGGCAAGCCCGCTCGACGCGGTGCTGGTGGATGCTGTGGCGGTCCTGTTCGATGTGGTATTCGACGTGGCAGCCATTCCCGATCGGCTTAAGGCGCAAATTGCCCGGCTGCAAATTCCAGTGTTGAAAGCGGCCATGCTGGACCGCAAGTTTTTTTCGCAGTCCAATCATCCAGTGCGTCGCATGCTGGACGCGACCGCCACACTTGCAATCCACCTGCCCGATAACGAAGCGGGCAATGCCCGCCTGGAAATCGTTTCCCAAATAGTCAGCCGGGTTCTCGACAACTTTGACCAGGATCTCGCTGTGTTCGAGTCCGCCGCCACCGAACTCGAAGCGATGGGCTCCAAGCTGGAAGAGGCGCTGGAGGAAACAACGGACGTCAGCCTGCAGCAGGATATTGCCCAGATCAAGCGTGCCGAGCGTGCCGAACTCGCACCGGTCATCGTGCATGACTTTATCAACCGCGCGCTCAGCGACCAGCCGGTGGCGGAGGCCGTGCGTGAGTTCCTGCGCCGCGACTGGGCACAACTGCTGATGACGGACTACATCAACGAGGGTGAGGAAGGCGCGCATTTCAACAGCCATGTCGAGACCATGCGCGAACTGGTGTGGAGCGTGCAACCCAAGGCCGACATGGACGCTCGACTGATGCTGGTGCGCATTCTGCCGGGCCTGTTGAAGCGCCTGCGCGAAGGATCCGCCGAAATTGATTTGCCTTCCAAAATGGCTGATCGATTCTTCGCAAACCTGGTCATCCTGCACGCCAATGCTGTACGCCCCAACGCGCAGCCGGTACCCCTCCCTGAAATCACACCTGAAGAAATTGAGGAAATAGCGGCACTGGAGGTGGCAGCAGTGGCTGCTGTCGAAGTCGCCCCTGAGGCCGTTGCCAGAGTCGAAATCGTCGTACCCGAAGTTGAAGACGAATTCACCCTGCGTGCTCGCTCCTTGAACAAGGGCGACTGGGTGGAGTTCCATTACGAAGACGGCACGTTCCGCTGGGCGCGTCTGGGGTGGGTTGGCGGCGTAAAAAACACCTACCTGTTCTCGGATCAGGACGGCATGAACAGTTTCTCCATCGGGCTGCACCGCCTGGCCGACAAACTGCGCCGTGGCGATGCGGTGCTGGTCGAGCGCAAATCCATCACCGAATCGGCGTTTGGCAAGCTGATGAAGCTGTTCCTCCAGAAGCTCAGCCCCGCCTGAGACGCAAACAGCCGATTCATCGGCTTCACAGCAACAGCCCCTCCTTGCGTGGACAATCCTGGTCCCCGAGGAGTGGGCCAGGCCCGACCCACCCTTTGAGGGGATCCCAAGCCCCGCCATTGATTCACGACCTCACCCCGGCTACCCTGTCGGGGTGAAATCGTTTGCATCCCGCATCATCCGCTGGCAACAGTTCCACGGACGCCATACCCTGCCCTGGCAATCCAACCGCGATCCTTACCGCATCTGGCTGTCCGAAATCATGCTGCAGCAGACCCAGGTTGCCACGGTCATCCCGTATTTCGAACGTTTTGTGGCCCGCTTTTCCGATCTGCCCGCTCTGGCTGCTGCGCAAGAGGATGAAGTGCTCGCCCTGTGGAGCGGGCTGGGTTATTACAGCCGTGCCCGCAATCTGCATGCTGCCGCACGCGCAATCGCCCAGAGGCATGACGGACGATTTCCGACCACGCACGATGTCATCGAACAACTTCCGGGCATTGGCCGCTCCACTGCCGCTGCGGTGGCGGCCCTCGCATTCGGCCAGCGTTGTGCCATTCTCGACGGCAACGTCAAACGCGTACTGGCGCGCCACGGCGGGTTGACGGGCTGGACGGGCGACAGGAAAGTCGAAACCGTGCTGTGGCAACGGGCGGAATCACATCTGCCCACCAGGGAAATCGAGACCTATACCCAGGGCATGATGGACCTTGGCGCGCTCGTCTGCACCCGCAACCGGCCAGCCTGCACGGACTGTCCGGTCAGCGCCGACTGCGTCGCCCGCACCCAGCGCCGCACCGCCGATTTACCGACACCACGCCCCAAGCGTGTTTTGCCCGAAAGGCAGGTGCAGATGTTGCTCATGCTCGATCGTGGTGAACTGATGCTGGAAAAACGGCCAGCACGTGGCATCTGGGGCGGATTGTGGAGCCTGCCCGAAATCCCACCCGGNATCGATCCGGCCAGCCATTGCNATGAGCATTTCGGCTTCACAGCCCGGGCACAGCAGGCCTTGCATCAACTCAGCCACAGCTTCACGCACTTCAAGCTGCACATCCAGCCGGTGCAGTTGCAACTTGCCCCGCGTCACGCCAGCCCGCCCGGCCGGATCTGGTTGCCCCCCACCGACGCACTGGACGCAGCCCTGCCGGCGCCGGTACGCAAACTGGTGNCGCAGCTAGTAGGCTGCTGAGCATCCCATGCATTGATTGCTCCATAAATAACGGCAGATGTGGCTGGCCCGGCCTGCAGCGTCGTGACTCGACCCTGGCCGAACGCAGGCGTGATGCTATAAATGGATTAATGATTGCTTGCCTCAGGANCGCCATGAATATGCCGAACGATGTGTCCGGACCGGCCATTTTTGACGAGGACGGTTTTTTGATTGACCCGGCGATGTGGAGCGAGAGTCTTGCAGACCGCATCGCGCAGAATGACGGTCTGGGAGAACTCAGCGAATTGCAGATTGGACTGCTGCACGCGTTGCGGCGCGAGTTCTCCAAACATGGGACGGTGACGGCACTGAGCCATGTCTGTCACCTCACCGGGCAGAGTGCCGACTGCATGCAGCATTTGTTCCCCAACCCGCGCGAAGCATGGCGCGTGGCGGGTTTGCCGAACCCGGGCGAGGAAGCGAAGGCATACCTGTAATTCATCCGGCAGTGCAGCCGCAGCCAACCATTCACTCAGCCGCCTTCAAGGCTGATCAGAAGCGCGACAACTCCTCCCGCGTAGCATCGCCCTCGGCAGTCGCACCTGCCAGATCATAAGTGCGCGCAGCCAGCGCCAGCCATCGTCCAGCCTGCGCCCAGTCGCGCTGGTCCCGTGCCAGCCAGCCGCGATAGCGTGCCGCAACCGCCAGCCAGTACTGGTCNCCCGCACGCTCGATCAATGCCGCGCCTTCGTCGAGCATGGCCTGGGCCTCCTCAAACCTTCCGGCTTCTCGATACAGGTTGCCCAGGTTCATCAAATGCTTGCCCAGATGGTGGAAATGGCCCTGGGCGCGGTTCAGCGCGATGGCCGCCTGCAGCCATTTTTCAGCTGCGGAACGGTCGCCCTGCGCCTGCAGGATCAGACCCAGATTGTTTAGACTGGCCGAACGTTCGGACAGGTCGGGATTGAGCGGGATGGATTCCTGGTAAAGCGCCTGGGCCATGGCCACATTTCCCTGCGCATAGACCAGGCCGGCCATGTTGTGCAGTGCGGTCGCCAGATTCTGCTGGCTGGACTCGCGCCTCGCCCACGCCAGTGCGGCCTGGCCATATTGCATGGCTTCACGTTCACGTCCCAGCCTGCGCAGGGTGACTGTCAGCCAGTTATAGGCGTAGGTGCGCAATTCCGCCTGCGGACGTTGCTGTTCGACCGTGCGCAAGTACTGCAATGCTTCGGCAAAGTGCCCGGTTTCATAAGCAGCGCGGGCGGCGCACATGCTCGCCACGGCATCAGCGGGCGATGCCACAAGTTGCGCCTGCGCCAATTGACTGGCGTGGACGTAATCAAAAGCGGCGATCGCGTTGTGGCAGTCATCGGCGTGTGCCAGCGGAACACCCAGGGCCAGCACCAAAACCGTCCAGTTCAGTTTCATTTTAATTTCTCTCCAGTAGCGAATCGTGCCATAGGGTTGGCGCGCACAATGACTCGTGGGCTTTCGCCCATGCTAATTCGGAGTTCACTTTTGTGAGCATCGTTGTGTCCGGAATCCGGTAAAATCTTCGCTTTCCATATGCAAAGAGATTTTTCACCATGTCCATGGCCGACCGCGACGGCGTCATCTGGTACGACGGCAAACTCGTACCCTGGCGCGACGCCACCACCCACGTCCTCACCCACACCCTGCACTACGGCATGGGCGTTTTCGAGGGCGTACGCGCCTACAAGGCCGAACAGGGCACGGCGATTTTCCGCCTGCAGGAACACACCGACCGGCTGTTCCGTTCCGCCCACATCCTCGGCATGAAAATGCCGTTCGACAAGGCCACGATTTTCGAAGCGCAGCGCACCGTGGTGCGCGAGAACAAGCTCGAGTCCGGCTATCTGCGCCCGATGGCGTTCTTCGGCTCGGAAGCCATGGGCATCTCGGCCAAGAACCTGTCGGTGCACGTCATCGTCGCCGCCTGGCCATGGGGCGCCTACCTCGGCGCGGAAGCGCTGGAGCGCGGCATCCGCGTCAAGACCAGCTCGTTCTCGCGGCATCACGTCAACGTCACCATGTGCAAGGCCAAGGCCAACGGCAACTACATAAATTCCATCCTTGCGCACAAGGAAGCCGAGACGGACGGCTACGACGAAGCGCTGTTGCTGGACGTCGATGGCTTCGTCGCCGAAGGCTCGGGCGAAAACTTCTTCATGGTCCGCAACGGCAAGCTCTACACGCCGGACCTCACGGCCGCGCTGGAAGGCATCACCCGCGACACCATTGTCCAGCTGGCCGCCGAAATCGGCCTGCCGGTGATCGAGAAGCGCATCACGCGCGACGAAGTCTATACCGCCGACGAAGCCTTCTTTACCGGCACTGCCGCCGAAGTTACGCCAATCCGCGAACTCGACAACCGGACGATCGGCGAAGGCACACGCGGCCCCATCACGGCCAGGCTTCAGGCGATGTATTTTGACTGTGTGCACGGCCGGGCTGCCGGCCGCACCGACTGGCTGACCCCGGTCAAGTAATCGAGCACCGCATGAGCGAACGGCACGACAGCACCCCAAAGCACCCTGATGTTCAGAAGGGTATCAATACCCAGCGCCTCATCGAGGTGACGGAAAGCGATCTGCCCCTGCACTGCCCAATGCCGCAGCATGCAGACTGGAACGCCCATCCCCGCGTTTATCTTCCGATCGAGTCGAGTGGCAATGCGCTTTGCCCCTATTGCGGCACGCTCTATCGTCTGAAAGGCAAACCCAGCGGCGGCTCGCACTGAGCGCCGTCCACCCAAGCAACAAGGAGATTCCCATGAAGCGTATTGCCATCCTCGCCACATTGCTCTTGCTGTCCAGCCACACCGTCTGGGCTGCCGACTCCAAGCAGGACATGCAGGCTGAAATGAAAAAAATGCAGGAAGCGCAGGCCAAGCTGATGGCCGCGATGATGGTGGAGAAGCGGAGCCGTCTCGGATTCAATGAAACCGTCGCCGCCTTGCAGGACGCTGCCAGGAAGCGGGGTTGGGAAGTGGGTCCGGTCATGGACATGCAGGAAGCCATGCTTAAAGCCGGTCAAAAGGGTGCCAAACCGTTCAAAATGCTGGTGATGTGCAACAAGGACCTCGCCGAGAGCCTGATCAAAGCCCAGGTCGCCCAAAAGGCCATGCCGTTCGCACCCTGTCGCCTGAGCGTCTTCGAGGGAGACGATGGCAAGGTCTACATAGCCAAGCCCAACACGGAATTTATGGCGCAGATGGCTGCGCCCGCCTTCGCTCCCTTGTTGAAAAAATTTGCCGAAGAAGA
>JGI20214J51088_10003329_pt1 | contig 10609 bp, 9 predicted proteins | sample WetSurMetagenome_FD_51088 | JGI IMG/M metagenome (IMG submission 51088) | reverse complement strand
CAACAAAGAAAGAAACATTCGAAGTATGTGTACGTAAATTGGGAAATGTTACCTCGAAACTACATCAACTCAATGTAGGCGATGAAGTTGGAATAAGAGGCCCGTTCGGTAATGGGTTTGACGTAGAAGCGCTAAAGGGCAAAGATCTTTTATTCATTGCAGGCGGCCTTGGAATAGCGCCTCTAAGATCGTTAATCAATTATGTTTTTGACAACAGAAAAGACTTCGGTCGCGTCTTTCTTCTCTATGGATGTAAAGAGCCAAAGGAAATGCTCTTCGGTGATGAATTAGCCATGATTACTTCCCGAGAAAATGTTGAGTTCAAACCAACAGTAAACTGGTGTCCTGAAAACGAAGTGTGGAACGGTAACATAGGAGTAATCACAACTCTTATTCCTCAAGTATCTTTTGATCCAGAAAAAACCATTGCGTTATTATGCGGCCCGCCAGTTATGTACAAATTTGTAATTTCGGATCTGAAAAAAAGAAATGTCCCCGATGATCACATTATCATGTCACTTGAACGAAGAATGAAATGCGGCGTAGGAAAATGTGGTCACTGCCAAATCAACCAAATCTACGTTTGCAAAGATGGTCCTGTTTTCAATTATTCAAAAATAAAAGGTGTCCCGGAGGCGCTCTAAATGAAACCTAAAGTTGCATTCTTTGATTTTGCAGGATGTGAAGGCGACCAACTTCAAGTTGCTAATCTCGAAGAGGATCTTTTAGCTCTTCTTGGTCAAGTTGAGGTTGTCACCTTCAGAGAAATCATGAAAGAACACAGCGAAAACTATGACATAGCTTTTGTTGAAGGTTCATGTACGAGACTGCAGGACGAAGATCGACTGAAACAGATAAGGAAAAATGCTAAAGTCGTCGTCGCTATAGGATCATGTGCTACAATTGGTGGAATAAATTCTCTAAAAAACTACAAAGATTTGGATAGCGTTAAGAAAGTTGTGTATGGAGAAAACGCGGGGCTTTTCGATAGTTATGCTGCTAGACCCATAGATGCAGTAATTCCTGTCGATGCTTACGTTCATGGATGCCCAATTGACAGGGATGATTTCTTGCAAGTCGTTAAATCACTTTTAATGGGGAAGAAACCAGAAACTCTGACTTACCCTGTTTGTGTTGAATGCAAGAAAAACGAAAATGTATGTGCTTTTGAGCGAGGCCAATTTTGCGTTGGAACAGTTACTAGAGCTGGTTGCAACTCCTGCTGTGTTAATGAAGGAACAATATGTTGGGGTTGCCGAGGTCTCGTAGACAACCCAAATGAAAACTCCCACAAAGAAGTTTTAATAAAATACGGTCTCACAGTTGATCATGCAATAGACAAGTTTCGGTTATATTTTGGTTGGCAGGAGGCAAAACGATGAACGAATCAAAAAATGTTGAAGTCCATCACATAACAAGAGTAGAAGGACACGGAAACATCAATGTCAGCATCAAAAACGGAGCAATAGAAAAATGCGAATGGAGCATCCCAGAGGCACCAAGATTCTTCGAAGCCATGGTTGTGGGAAGATCATGGAATGAAATACACCACATCACCTCTCGCATATGTGGCATATGTTCAATCGGTCATTCGCTTGCTTCTTTGAAAGCCACTGAATCAGCTTTAGGCATAACAGTAAGCGAGCAAGACCTAAAACTAAGAAAGCTGGCTTTACATGCGGAAAACCTGCAGAGCCATATTTTACATTTAGGCTTTCTCGTTTTACCTGATTTGATGAATGTCGGTTCAGTAATTCCTCTTGCATCCACCAATCTTGCAGAAGTCAAAATAGTTCTTCAACTCCACAGAACCGCAAANGAGATGTCGAATTTGCTCTGCGGAAGAACAACTCATCCTCAAAGGTTGATACCTGGCGGCTTCTCCAAAATCCCTTCGATTAGAGAATTAACTGCTCTTAGAAAGAAACTTCAGGATTCTATTCCAAGCATTCAAGCTGTGGCGGAATTGTTTAAGAGCTTGGCCGGTAAGTTGCCTAAATTTAAACGCGAGACAGAATTCATTTCTTTAACTGACCCCGGTGAATATGCACTTTACGATGGCAAAATCACTTCCTCTGACACAGGCGTTGCGCCAGTAAGAGAATATCTTGCATATGCAAATGAGTATGTCGTTACTCAATCTACTGCTAAATGGGCAAAGCATACCCGTGAATCCTACATGGTGGGCGCTTTAGCTCGGTTAAACAACAATTACAAGCGGTTGTCTCCGATGGCGTTGCAAGTCGCTGAGATGTTTAATCTTCTTCCAATGTGCCATAATCCTTTCATGAATAACATCGCGCAGCTTGTAGAAGTGGTTAACAGTGTTGAGGATTCGATACGATTGATAAATGAACTTGAGGCTGCAGGTTTAAAATCTCAACCAGACTACAATAACCCAGAAGTAAAAATAAAAGCCGGAAGCGGAGTTGGCGCAGTGGAGGTCCCTAGAGGGATTCTATTCCATGATTACACATACAACGACAAAGGACTNTGTACAAAAGCTAACTGCATAATCCCAACCAACCAAAACCACGGCAACATTCAATCAGACATGAAAGCAATTCTTCCACAGATCATCGATAAACCCCAAAAAGAGATTGAGTTAACTCTGGAAATGTTGGTAAGAGCTTACGATCCTTGCATCTCTTGCTCCACACACGTAGTAAAAGTCAACATAATTTAAGCGAAATCAATTAGACATACCAAAAATCCAAACTTGGTAAGTCCATCTAAGACTTGAAAAAGGGTCCCATTTAATCTGCGCAATTAAAGAATTAGTTACGAGGAATAAGTATGGGAATAGAAAATCTTAATTGCTTTTTCAACCCTCGTGCAATCGCAGTTGTAGGTGCAAGCGAACGCAATGATTCGCTGGGAGCTCGAATTCTTCACAATTTAATTAAATCGTATCAAGGTTCAATTTTTCCTGTAAATGCATTCAAACGAACTGTTCAAGGAATCACTGCATATCCTAACGTTGACAAGGTCCCTTCTAAAATAGACCTTGCAATCATTGCTACTCCAGCCCACACTATACCCCAGATTATCGAAGAATGCGGGAAGTCGGGCGTAAAAGGAGCCATCATTATCTCTGCTGGCTTAAACGAAAATGATGAAACAGGCAGGGTTCTGACAAGACAGATTCTCGAATATGCGCGTTTGTATGGAGTTCGTATAATAGGCCCGAGCAGTTTAGGCGTCATAAGACCAAAAAACAACTTATACGCCACGTTTGGAGACAAAAAAGCAATTCCTGGAAAAATTGCTTTTATTTCGCAAAGTGCAGCGCTTTGCGGGTCAGTTTTGGATTGGTCCTCAGAAACCAAGGTTGGCCTTAGTGCTGTTGTATCAATCGGATCTATGATTGATGTTGATTTAGGAGAATTAGTTGAGCATTTTGGAACAGACCCTCAAACTAGAGCTATGATGGTTTATGTTGAAGACATAAAGAATTTTCGAAGTTTTATAAGTGCAGCCAGAGGATTTGCAAGAACAAAACCGATTGTAATAGTTAGGGGCGGTCGATTTGATGAAAACCACGATTTCAGTTCTCGCAAAATTAATCAACTTAGCGAAGATGACATTTACGATGCCGTTTTTAGGCGCGTGGGTATTGTTCGTGTCGATACAATTAACGAGCTTTTTGATTGTGCCAAAAGCTTATCGATGCAGCCAAGTCCTTGCAGCCCAAATTTAACTATAATTACCAATGCAAGTGGGCCTGGACTTTTAGCCGCTGATCAGCTTCACCTAAAAGGCGGTAAGCTTTCGCATCTGAATAACGCTTCTAAAGACGAATTAAAGAAAATTTTGCCATATTATTGCATCGCATCAAACCCAATTGATATTCTTGAAGAGGCAAAACCTGACAGATACAAAAGTGTCCTGGAGTTCTGCCTGAAAGATGAACAAACAGAAGGAAGCGTTCTCGTAATCTATTCCCCTCAAGGATTAACTGACCCTTCCAGTATTGCTGAAACGGCAATCGATTTAGCTAAACAAACGAAGAAAACCCTTTTAATTGCTTTAATGGGAGAAGACCATAGCTGTCAAGAAGCCCGAAGAATGCTCCATCACAATAATATTCCATCGTTTAGAACACCCGAAGAAGCAGTCTCAACATTTTTGAACATGTATAATTACTCAAGGAACATCGAATTACTATATCAAACCCCTGAAGAGATTCCTTTACTTTTAGATAATTCAACCTGCCTTAAAGAAAAATTAAGGCATGCATTTAGCGAGGGCAGACAAGTTCTAAGTTTGCCTGAAACTTTGAGTTTCTTAGAAGCATACAACATATTGGCTGTAGAAACTCGAATTGCAAGATCAATCGATGTAGCGCTGGTTCATGCTTCTGAAATAGGTTTTCCAATTACAATGAGACCGTTGCACGTGCAGTCAACTTTAAAACGTGAGAACGAAGAATTCATTTTGAACGTTTTCTCATTATCTGAAGTGCCTGCAGCCTTTTCTCAAATAGCCAACAAAATCGAGCCTATTAGATCATCTGAGTTTCAAGGAGTAATTATCCAACCAAAGATGCATAGCGGTGTCAAAAAACTCTTTTTGGGACTGAGAAAAAATAGCAAATTCGGTCCAATAATTATTTTTGGAACACCTGGAGATGAACCTGAAATAATCAACAACATAAGCGTTGGTTTTCCCCCTCTTAATCAGGTTCTGGCAAAACAAATAATTGAACGCACCAAAATATTCCAGCCGAACAATAACGCTTTATCTTTAGATATTTCCCAATTGAGTGTTCTTGAAGAATTGCTGGTAAAATTCTCTCAGATGATTTTGGATTATCCGGAAATCAAACAAATCGACATTAACCCACTAATAGTCAGCAGCACAGGCGTTTACGCAGTTGATGGATCTATCTCTCTTGACGCGGGCAAAATGATGCGAGGGTCGGCTGAACATAATGAACATTTGGTTTTTCCGCCTTACCCCAGAAAATATGTTGCTAAGCGGACGTTGAAAAATGGAGTTGAAGTGACTTTGCGGCCGATAAAACCAGAAGATGAATCCCGTTTTAACGAGCTTTTCAAATCGCTATCTGAAGAAAGTGTAAGATTCAGGTTTTTTCAAATAATAAAAGAAATGTCCCATGACATCCTATCTCGATACTGCAATTTGGATTATGACCGAGAAATCGCCATAGTAGCTGAATTGCTGAACGAAAAGCGGATTATTGGGGTAGTTAGGCTAATTCTTGATTCGGAGAGAAAAAATGGTGAATTTGCCATCATGGTAAGCGATTCATGGCACGGACTAGGCCTAGGGTCAAAACTAATGGATTTTGTAGTTGACATATCCAAAGACCTTAAAGTAAATACAATTTACAGCCAAGTTAACAGCTTCAACACAAAAATGATTAGTCTATGCTCCAAAAAAGGATTTGAAACTGAACCAGTGGACGAATACACCATAAACATGCATATGACTTTCTAGTTTTTATTCCCAGTTAACCACACTTTGCCTAAATATTTAGGTCGTTTAAAAACTTCCAGAATTCTTCAATAGACCTAACAACTCTAATTTCTAAATAGTTAGAGCAAAAATTTACGATATCGCCAATTGTTTCTTTGAAAAAACCCACGGTATGAGGATAATTCTGTTCAAATTCAGTTGCATCAACTAGATCTTCCAAACAAACTTGGGAAATGCTTCCTTTCTTAGGATTTTTGAATGTTACCGAATAATAGAGGTATTTTCTCCCTTCATTTCCCGTGCTCGGAAAACAGATAAACCAATCCAATTCTTTGAAATGAAAACATTTTTTCGTCAATAATCTTCGAACCTTAAGGCCGGCGGTAACTGTTATTTATTTTCGGTTCAACTACCATTTGGCTAAATAAATATCACCGCTTATCGTTATATAACTATTCGATTTGCCGTTCGGTTCGATTGTTTTTTTTGATAGGTTACTTAGGGCTAATGCTAAATATTTTTAGGCAACCGAGCCAAACAGACTAAGAACATAAGCAGCCATTAATAATAGCTGCTTAGGGTGCTTTCAGGAAATGTTTGTCTACGCAATTGTGCCTGTAAAAAGAATTGGCGTTTCCAAGAGACGACTCTCTCAAAGCCTAAACCCGCAGGAACGCAAGTCTTTAACAGTAGCCATGCTACAGGACGTTCTGCAAGCACTCAAAGCCTCACTGGTTAACAAAATCTTGGTCGTTAGCAACGACAAAAATGTGGCGCCCATAGCAGAGCAGTTCGGTTCTTCCTTTTTAGCTCCTGCCCGCAAAGGTTTGAATTGTGCTATTGAAGAGGCATTTGCTTGGTGCATGCGAAATAAGGCAGATTCAGTGCTTGTATTACCCGCCGATGTACCCCTTATAACACCAAAAGACATTGATGCTTTGGTGAAATTGGGCTCAGATGGGTCACGAGTGGTTTTGGCTCCATCCAAAGACTGGGGCACCAATGCGTTTTTCCAGCATCCACCACATTTGGTTCACGCATGTTTTGGCCCCGATAGCTTCAAAAAACATGTGCAGCAAGCATGCAGTAAAAGAGTATGTTTAAAATTTTATTACTCGCTTAGGGTTGGTTTGGACATCGATTCAGTTGATGACTTACAGCTTTTACTCACGGTTGAAAACAACACACTGAGCAAACAGGTTCTGCAGAAGTTTAACGCAAAAAAAGATGGAAAATCTTAGTTTTCAGTAGTTAAGTTTGCAAGCCGACGATTCGGATGCTTGAACCCAAAACTTTGTAGCGTATGTTTATGGCTATTAGTGCAGCGGTCAAGGTTTCAATAGCAACCGCATTCTCTATTGTTCCAGCGTCGAAAGCATCAATGCCTGCTTTCTTGATTAAGCCTATAACGGTGTCACGTGTTTGCCTATCTGCACCAACGACAAGAACGTCCGCTTCAATTTTTTCATCAAATTTCATAAGCTGCTCAGGGCTGACATGTTGGAGCGCATCAACAATCTTAGTGTCTGGTCCAAAAAGATTTTGAAGTTCCATTGCAATCGAGCCTGCAGGGTTAATTTTTGCCCTGCTCTTCTTTTCAGAATCAAGGGATGACGCTATGTTTATAACTATTTTCCCAACAACGGCTTGTTTGATCTCAGTGCAAATGGGTGTGAGGCAGTCGCATGGAAGAGCAAGCAAAATTATGTCTGCTTTGCCCGCTNCTTCCATGTTGCTGTAACCTTCAACGTTCGCAATGTTGAATTTCGCGTTCATGGTACTGGCGACATTTTGCGCTTTTATTGGGTCTCGTGAACCGATAAGGATACGGACGCCTGCTTTTGCGAAACGTGCTGCTATTGCACNTCCTTCTCTACCTGTGCCGCCGATTACTGCAAGCGAAGGATTTGGGTTCTGCATTTGTGTTTTTCCTCTTTTACTATAATCAAATGTTTTCTAATAGTTAAGCATATGAAATCAAGAGCAGCCCGTTTGCGAAAAGTCAAGAGTGTTGAGGCGGCGCTGACATAAGATGCCTTTGGCTTTGAACTCCAATTTCGGTTTTGTTGCAAGAAAAATGGCTCTAAAGCAAATGAACTTATATCGCTAAAGTAAGCTGCAAAATCTGTCGTCGTTTTTTGTTTCAAGTTTGCTAATTTTGCCCTCGAACCAACTTATTTTTCTGGTTCTTCTGTAGTCAAACTTGAGCACGTAAGGTTTAATATCTGACTGGCGTGCCATCAACCATGTCTAAATCTTCGCATAATGTGTTATCTTCAATTACTGTTAATCAGACGGTTGAAATGCCAATGGCGTTTGGTTTACATGGCGAAAGGGTAGCAAATACTCCATGGAAATCGTCATCCAGAGCAGTTTATTTTTACAAATTTAAAAATCATAAAAACTTCTAAAAATATTTTAAAGTCATGTTTCAAAAAAGTAGAAAGACATCTATTGTTTTGAGCGGATGACCCCCACCTTAAAGAGTACCCCCCCTACACGCAAGGTCTTTGTCGATTGCACTGATTTCAAATAAGAGTTTTCAGGAAATCGCATAACCAAAAAGGGCGCACATAAGCCATATCTTAAAACTATAAAACAGGGGCGATTCGAAAATTAAGCATAAAATGCAAACGATGTCATTTTTGTTTTGTCTTTGTGTGTTTGATTCTATAAAGTTTGTATTGACGCCCAATTATCAGAAAGGTGAAAAAGCCAATTGTTGTGAATATGCCGACCAATGGGTCTCCTGATAGCCATTCTAGCATTAGTCTCCCTCCTTTTGATAAAACACTAAAGGTATCAAGTAACCTATGACAAACCCAGCGATAACTGCAGCTATCGTGAAACCAACATATTCACCAGTCTCTCCTAACTCAACGATGTGACCAAATGCAAGCCCAAGTTGCCTAGCTTGGTCCTCTATTACCGTAATGTATGCTGTTTGAAATATGCTGCTACCGAATATCATGTATCCAATGTACGTGCTGACCATCAGGATTACTACTATCACAAACATAGTTATTAGAGCATATTTTGTAAATCTGTCGATTTTCATTTATTCCACCTTCTAAGTATTTCAGGTCTACGAGTTGATATATACCGTATAGTTACTGCAGTAAAAAAGAACTCTGCAATCGATAATGGAATTTGTGTTGGCATGAACCCCGTCATGTACACGACCCAGTTTGATGCAGTGTTTCCTGGAAAGTTAAGCGCCAGTTGTAAAGCTGTTGTGGCATAAGTGAGTAAATCTCCAACNAATCCACCTAAGCCNGCTGATAACCAGAAAGAACCGCCGAGNTTTCTTGCAGCTAAGTAAACGCCAAAGCCGCTGAAACCTCCAACTACGCCCATTGAGACAGTGTTTGCTCCTAGCGCNGTTATTCCCCCATGACCTAGAAACAGTTGGAAAAACAGTGCTATTGCGGTAATTACTGCTGTTGGGAATGGACCAATTACAATTGCGGCTAGGGCTGTTCCGCAGGGGTGTCCAGATGAACCAGTCACAGGTACGGGTATGTGCCAAACTGAGATTATGAATACAACCGCTCCCATAAGAGCTATAACTGGCATATACCTTGGGTTTTCTTTGCGCCTTTTGAGAATTATTACTGTGCCCACAGCGATGAAGATTGCAGCTATTACATACCACACTATGATCCATGCGGGTGTTAATATTCCATCCATTATGTGCATATCTATCTTGCCCTCTCTGGATTTTTAGCCTAAAATTCTAATTAATAAACTTTGGTTTAACTAAAGTTAACTTCAGGTTGAATAGAAAAGAGCAGTGCACCCAAAAGTAATATGAACAAACCGCCTCAAATATTGACTTATAGACTAAAAACAGTTATTTCATTNAATGTAAAAAGTCGCATTGTTTTCCATGCTGTTTTTCATCAAATTGNAGTTAAGCGGGTTGTAAATCGCATTTCTNNTCAATTTTTACATTTCATGTTATACATTATCCAGAAATACCTTCAGACCCAAAGAAATAACAACTTAACGCTCACCAAAGCTGCAAAGGTTTCATTTTTTTTCGATTATGAGAGCTTCACAACCAGAAACCTGAAAACGCGTTCGCTTGTATTTCTTAGCAAATGTGGAATCCCTTTAGGACTCTCATCCAGTAATTTGATAATTCACCAATTTACATGTTTGTCTCAAACGCAAAAAAGAAAGACAAAATCGTAATGGTTTTGGGTTTTACGTCAAATAGTAGTGTGATTAATTACTGACTATTTCTCAGAGATTTCCCCGCGAAAAATGATCATTTGCATATTCCTATTACGTGCTATAGCGCTTGCGTCTTTTTTTGTATTTAGCGCGTGCACTGACCTCCCTTCTCATGGTCAACTTGATTCGCAAAAAGTTCAGTACTGAGGTATTTGAAGGCATGATCTCCCAGGATGGCCACAATTAAGCCCGTCTGAATTTCTCTAGCTTTTTGAATTGCCCCGTACATCGCAGAACCAGAGGAGATCCCAGCAAAAAGACCCTCTTTAACAATAAGATGTCTCGTTGTCCTTAAGGCATTTTCATCCTCAACCATTATCATTTCATCAACCACTTCATTGACTCTGCAGATTTCCGGGCAGAATTCTTTCAGATTAAGCAGTCCTTGTTGTTTGCTGTGAATCTTAGAAGGTTGCACTCCAATGATTTGAATTCTCGGATTCAATTCTTTCAGTCTTCTTCCCACACCCATTATAGTCCCTGAAGTTCCTATTCCCGCTACAAAATGCGTTATTTTTCCGTTGGTTTGCTCCCATATTTCTTGCGCGGTAGTTTGGTAATGCGTTTTCCAGTTTATGTCACTGGCAAACTGATCTGTCATTATATACTGCGGGTCTTCTGCAATTTTTCTTGCTTTTGCAATTGCCTCAGTTTCCGTATTGGTGAAGACTAAATCAGCCCCCAGCAAATTCAGGATCTTCTTGCGTTCATCTGAAACGTTTTTGGGCATTACAATGACGCATTTGTAGCCTTTTAGAGCTGCTACCCAAGCTAAAGCTATACCTGTGTTTCCAGAAGTTGCTTCCAAAATTATCTTGTCTTTAGTTAATCTCTTTTCTTGTTCGGCCGCTTCTATCATTTTTAGGGCTATTCTGTCTTTTAGTGACCCCATGGGGTTAAACCATTCAATTTTTGCGTAGATTTCAGC
>JGI20214J51088_10003328_pt1 | contig 10610 bp, 15 predicted proteins | sample WetSurMetagenome_FD_51088 | JGI IMG/M metagenome (IMG submission 51088) | reverse complement strand
GCGGGGCAGAAATCGTGGCGGGAGCCCTGAAGGATGCGCATCGGGCTGCGCTGGTTGGCGAGAAGACCTTTGGTACGGGGACGGTCCTCACACCCTTTCCCTTGTCCGACGGCTCGGCCTTACTGCTGGCCACCAACGAGTGGCTGACTCCAGCCGGATCCCTGCTTTGGCACAAGGGTATTGCCCCCGACGTCGTGGTGCCATCGCCTCCGGACCTGCGCCCATTGTATCCAAGCGCCGAGGCGGGGATGACCCCGGCGACCTTGCGGTCCAGCCACGACGGCCAACTGCGTCGGGCGCTGGCTCTGCTCTCACACTGAGAGAGTCGGTGGATGTCCGCATCGGGGTCGATGAGCAATCGATCGATCGATTGACAGCAGCTACAACAGCCACGACGAGGAACTGAGACCACGCGGGTCAGACTCAGCTTACGCAACAGCCTCTCCTCCAGCATGGCTCTCTTGAGAGTACGCTGCTGAGCAACCAGCGGCATTTGATGCTCAAGAGCGCGCCGCCACAGGTTGATGCCGGAACGCGGGGACGGTGCGCGAGCGTGCTATTGGGCATTATGGTGCTCGAGCGGGCAGGTGAGATCGGTTTCGGTATCTGCGCGCGTGCACAAACAACCCGAATCCCGCAAGAATGAACGGAATGCTGAGGAGTTGCCCAACCGTCAAGACAAAGCCGGCCTCGTATTCCGCCTGCGGCGTCTTCACGAATTCGAGAAGGAAGCGCGCGGAAAACACGAAGAGGAGAAAGAGCCCGAGGAGCCCGCCGGCTCCGAGCGTCGGTCCGCGGCGGCGGTAGACCCAGAGCAGCAAGAGGAATATGAACCCATACGCCAGTGCTTCGTACAGTTGCACCGGGTGCCGTGGGAGGGGATCCACCCGGTCGAAGACGACCCCCCACCACCCCGAGGTGGGCGTGCCCACGATCTCGGAATTGAAGAGGTTCCCCAACCGGATGAACGCACCGCCGAGGGCGGTGGGAATTGCCACGCGGTCGAGCAACCACAGGTACGGCGGGCCGCCTACCCGGCGCGTCAAAAGAAACAGCGCGATGAGAATCCCGACCGCGCCGCCATGGCTGGCAAGCCCACCCTCCCAGATCTTGACGATCTCAAGTGGGTGGGTGACGTAGTAGTGGGGATCGTAGAACACCACATGCCCCACACGGGCCCCGAGCACGGCCCCGAGAAGCATGTAGAGGAGCAAGCGGTCCAGGGAGGCAGGATCCGTGCCCTCGCGCCGACAAATCCCCCGCATGATCCAGTAGCCGACGAGGAACGCCGCCGCGAAGAACACGCCATACCAGCGCACGGTCAGTGGGCCGACCTGTACCAAGATGGGGTTGACGTCCCAATGAAAGGGGTGCGCAGGCGTCATGCTCATCCGCCATAGAGCCTTGGCTTCGCGATGCGGCTCGCGGCCGGCTTATGCCGAGGACCAGCTCAGTTCGTATAACGATAACAGCAGGATATGGTTTTGTCATCTGTGTCGCCCGAACCCGCCCTCTGCCAAGAGTATCCACTTCGCTCCGAGGCGCCGGCCGGCTTGGAGTTAGGCGACTCCGAACCCCTGGGGCGCGTCTTCCTTGGAGCGGCGACGACGCCTACCCGTAGCTCACTCTGGTCCCCGCCGAAGGGCACCACGTCTCTGTTTTCGACCCCTTATCCGGACTTTCTCGCCGGGTCTGGTTCCTTGGCACGCCGGATGCGTATCTGACCGGGCGTGGGTCAGTCTGTTGTCCGGATGTTGGTGCTGTTGGTGCGTGGACTCGTTGTAGTGGGCGCGGAGGCCGAACCATGTCCTCGATTGTGGAGTACACCGATAGGAAGCCGCCGGCGGACCTCTACCCGAAACGAATCATCTCCCCGCGAAAATCGGGCCCCTGCTGTTTCTCGGATATGGAGTTGGTCGGCGAACCCCATGTGGAAGGTCGCTGGGTGTTTCAATACCGCCGTTGCCGGAGGTGCGGGTTCGCTGTGCGGGTGATCCTGCGCCAAGTTCCTGACGATGCGCTGCTGGCCGAGGTGCGCAGGGAGTTTGCCACCTTGTTCATGCGCAGCGTTCCCGACTACTGACATCCAGCCGGACCGGCCGCATGCCTGGCCTGAGACACCTGTTCGAGCACTGGGGCTACGCGGCCATCTGCGTTTCCATTCTCCTCGGGAACCTGGGGGTTCCCGTCCCCGAGGAGTCCGCCCTTGTCTTGGCGGGGTACTTCGTGCGACAGGGGGACCTCCGACTCCCTTGGGTGCTCTTCGTTGGAATCATCAGTGCGATTGCGGGCGACAACCTCGGCTATTGGATCGGGCGGCGGTATGGGCAAGAGGCCCTGAAGCGCTTCGGACGGTGGGTGCNGCTGACACCCGCGCGCCTCGAAGGGACNCGGCGCTTCGTGACCCGGTATGGCGGAGTCGGTGTCTTCTCGGCCCGGTTCATTACCGGCCTGCGCTTCATGGCCGGCCCCTTGGCGGGGAGCACGGGGCTTCGGCCGCTGACCTTCCTTACAGCCAACACACTCGGCGCGCTGCTCTACGTGCCGCTCATGGTCGCAGCGGGCTATGGCGCGGCCTACGGACTTGGTGTCTACCTGACGCGGCTTGGGTGGGTCGAGCGCATGATTCTGATCGGCGCGTCGGTCGGGGGCGTGGCGTTCTTGGGGTGGCGAGTCGTACAGGCCGTCCGGGCTCGATGGAAGTTCTGACTCCCGGCGGTGGGCCGCCCGGGACGTTTGAGGCAAGCGGTGTCGGAATGGCGTCATCACCAGCCAATTTTGCTACACCCGGCCCGACACGGCGAGTGGGCGGCCGGTTCTCCCCAGCGCCTGTTTCACCATCTCCGTTGGAGCGCGCTCGGTCAGATGCGCTCGTCCTTCGACCTTTTCTTGCTCGCCCTGCGGCCGGTCTGGAGCAGAGAGAAAGGGGTTGGCCTGATGCGGGCAGTTGCGATCGTTCCGGACACGACAACCGTACATCTCGTGGATCGTCCGGAGCCGTCCATTATCGCAATCGATGAGGTAAAGGTGCGGGTCTTGCGCGTGGGGATCTGTGGCACCGATCGAGAGGAAGCCATGGGTGGTCGTGCCAGGCCTCCGGACGGCCAGCAGGAATTGGTCATCGGCCACGAGGTGGTCGGCCAGGTGGTGGAAGTGGGCCAGTCCGTGACCCGCGTGCGGGCTGGCGACTACGCAGTCTTCACAGTGCGTCGCGGATGCGGCCAGTGCCTGCCCTGTGCCATGAACCGCCCCGACATGTGCCGCACCGGCACGTATCGGGAACGGGGCATCTGGGGATTGGACGGCTATCAGGCGGAGTCCGTTGGCGCTTCAATCATAAGTACCGCCGCATTCCTGCGAGCACGCGCCTACGGATCGAACTGCTGGCGCCGGCTGTGATCCATTGGAGCATAGACGATTGGCGGACGACGCGGGACGTCAGAACGGCGGACTCCACATTGGGCATCGATGTTGCCGACCTGCCTACCGACGGAGTGCCCGCGCAATGCACGGTGGCTTTCACGCTCCTGTGGCTCGATGAGGCGCGGTGGGAAGGCGTGAACTTCGAGGTGACGGTCGGCGCGGCGAGAGGTAGACCGTGTGTCGTTCCGAACCAGCGCCTGCGAAACGTATCCACGAATCTCTCGGCCTCGACGATACGCGGAGTTTGAGATGGCGGCCCCGCCCGCTGGTATCCGTGGAGACGCCGTCACAGCCCAAGCGCCCTTGCAGTCGCCGGAACGGTCCGGCAGGCGCCGCTCAATCTTTGTAGACAGTTAGAGGGTGCCTCTCGGGGGACAGCGCGTGTCGGCGCGCTTCTTGCGTACTTGGAGAAGCACGAGTTACGGCACGGGGCAGTCGGTTTTCCCCGCGAGTGTCGCGGGGGGGTCGGCGTGGCAGGGGCTTCCGCGGGGCGCCCGTAGCAACCGTTGCTGGTCGGTCCACACAAGGCCTGATGACGGACGCCGTACGGAGAGGTGAGACGTGGCGGAGACGAGAGCGTCACAGATCCGCATCTTGGTCGTGGATGATGACCCGCACGCCCGGGAGGTCAGGGTCGCTGGCGTGCGAGAGAGCGGGTATCACGTCGCGGGGGCCGCGGACGGCCCACAAGCCCTCCAGTCGCTGGAGCGGGCACAGTTCCAGGTGGTCGTTACCGACATCCAAATGCCCCGCATGGACGGGACCGCCCTTCTGAAGCAGATTCGGCGGCAGGGATACCCACTCAGGGTGATGGTCCACGCGACGCTCTTGGATGCCGCCCTGCAGGAAGGCCTGCTCTGCGCCGGCGCGGCTAGCGTGATCATGAAGGGGGGACCGATGGCGGCACTCGCCCGGACGATCGAAGAAGCGACCCGGGCCGCGTCGGCTCCGTAGGCCTGAAGGTAGGCGTGGGGATGGGGCATGTCAACGGTGGCCGTGAAAGACTGGGCGGCGCTGGCACTGGTGATCCTGGCGCTCGGCATGACGCTGATAGAAGTCCTCGTCGCCGGCGACGCATCAGCCCAGCGGGGCACTCGAGAGAGCAGGCCCCCGGAGGAACCAGGTCCCGCCCACAGCCTCCCGAGTCGAGGGACCCCCGCCGTACCTCGGCCAGGTCGGTCCGAGCCAAAGAAGGAGGAAAAATGAGCGGCCGACCGGACGAGTGGGCAGCGAGTGGCTCTCCGGTCGTGTCAGCGGCGATGCATCCGACCCTGGTTGTAATGGGCGCGCATGTCCACGGGGCTGGACGCCTCTCCTGCTGAGTATCGCAGAATCGGTGCCGGCCCATGCCTCGTGCCCCGTGCGGATCGTCCGATCTGTTCCGGAGCTAGTGGCCACGGCTGGTGGGAACGACCAGCAATCCACTGCGGCCCAAGTGCATCTGGGACGGCGCGGGCTGCGTAAGGCACAGGAAGGGGGTGTCGTTTTCGTGGGGTGTCCGAAGTGCCAGATCGAGTTGTCGTTAAGGGGGTAGTCCTTACACGGAGGTCACGTCATGGTGCGATCTATTGGCAGGTTCAAGTGGTGTGTGCCGGCTCTCGTGGCTCTGGGCGTTGCCGCGTGCAGCCAGCAGCAGAGTCAATCCACGGTAGCGGCGGCGCAGCCTGTGGAGAAAAGTTACACGCTGGCGTCGGGCGCCCCGATGAGAGTGGACTTTCTGACGGGCCGGTTCGAGGGCCTCACCATTACGGAGCGGATCGATCCCAAGACGAAAGACGTCGTAGATCGACCAGAGCTGCGCGGAACCCTGAAGCTTAAGAACGACGCCAAGGACCAGTCCGCTCGGTTGCTCGGCGGGCGTCTGGTCTTCCTCGATGCCAAGGGACAGGTGATTCCAATCGCCAAAGACCGGGGCGACACCAGCTTCACGTTTAGCGCCTACGAGACGCAGCGCCTCGACCCAGGGCAGGAAACCGCGCAGACGATCGATGTCCCGTTCCCCCGGGCTGGGCTCCAGGCAGGCGAGATACACGCCATTCGCCTCGACTTGAACTATCTGCCCACCGCGTATCGGGCGCAAAGCGTGGATTACCCAGTGTCGCTGAAGGGCTAGGTGCGCACGTCGAGCGTTTCAGCGAGCGTTTGGGAGAGACCGGCGTGTGGCTGGTGCACGTATCACCGACCACGGAACGGATGAGGTTCAACGGGAGGTGAGACTTGGACAAAGGACCGCGTTTCCGCAGCCGTAACGTGACTTCCAGAGGAGGCTTTGGTCGCCGCGATTTTCTCCGCGCGGGCCTGTGCGGGGCAGTGGCAGGGGCCACGACCCTCTGGCTCGGGGACCGCGCGCTGGCCGCCGCAGCGCCAGGGGTGTCAGGAGCGGGGCCAGAGCAGGGGTTTGAGGCAGCGGCCAGGCCGGCACTCGCCGGCCTGGCCGCGCTGGCCGCAGAGGACGCACAGAACGGCGGCACAGCACCATTTCCCATCCCATGGCTCGACAAGAACGGCAGCTTGAACCAAGCGCCGGGGCCGGGGCAAGAGCCGTCGAATATTTTCCACTTCAAGGGCCGGATCGCGCGGGCGAACGGGTTTACAGGGGTGGGCACCGACAATCTCGGGCGACGCATCCCATTCGGGACCATCACCACCGACTACTCCTTTATGCAGGGCGAATACTGGGCGGGCCGATCCGAACGGCAGGGAGCCTTCACCCACACCTGACTTACGCTCTTCGAGGGGTCGGCGGCCCCTGCGAACCAGTTCCACGATATCCACACTCCTATCGCCCAGAATAACCTCTATTGGGTGACGGTCATTCCCACGGGGGCGCTCACGGTGAGCGCGGATGGCCGCCGGGCGACGCTTGAGATGCGCGCCGTCCCGGTCGTCGACCAGCCGCGGTGGCCCGCGCGGGACACGCCGACGCGACCGGCGCAAATTTCGTTTCGCGTAGAGTGGGTGGCGACAGACGAGCCGGCCACGTACGCGGACGCGGTGAAGCAATTCCGGTTTACGGGCTGGCGCGCGACCACGCGGCTCGAGGCGCAGGTGGAGGTGCCGTCGGCAGGCTTCAGCTGGCGGTCCGATCCGCTCAACACGTCGAGCGCGAGCTTCGGCATCATCGGCGAGGAGGTCAACGGTCGTTACTTCACGATGTGAGCGAAGCCCATCGGGCATGGGCCACATGTTGGACGACGTCGCAACCGAACGCGCGATTTCATCAAGCGTGTTATCGGCCTTCCGGGCGAGACCTTGGAGATTCGAGACAGGCAGGTGTTCATCGACGGGAGACCCCTCCAAGAATCCTACGCGGTGTACAGCGAGACCCCGCGGCTTGGCTCACCGGTGCCGTACCATCTGGGGCCCATCGTTATCCCACCCAGTCACCTTTTTATGATGGGGGACAACCGAGACAACAGCCTGGACAGCCGGTCCTGGGGCCTATTGGAGGATTCAAAGGTCGTGGGGGAGGCCTCCATTATCTACTTCTCCGTCCGGAGCGCGGCCATTCCGTACGAGACGCTCGTCCCCAGAATTCTCTACGCCATGGTTCATCCCTCCTTGATGCGCTGGGACCGGATCGGGCAGCTAGTGCGCTGAGAACGCACGAACCGCTGTGTTCTGGCTGACTCCGCAAGCGGGGCACGCGCGAATACCTCGACGTCGGCTGTGGTGTGTCGCTTTGTCTGTGGCCGCGTCGGAAGTATCCAGAGCTTGGGACCGCGCCCCGACGGGTACTTAGCGTAGCACGGATCTTTGACGAGGAATCGCTGGACACCCTGTCCCGCTTGAACGGACCCCTCCGAACCGGACGATTACGGTCATCCCTTCTCGCTTTTTCAGACGCTTAGCGAGACTTTTGCCTCAAATGCGTGGGCGGCACGCGGTGTGCTTCGTTTAATTACGGGGACAGCGACGAAGCTGAGGTGTGCTCTCGGGTCAACGGATGGCGCATGCGCTGTCGCGGAGAGCTCTCATGATGGGACGTAGACGCAGATGGCGCAGGACCGGTGAGTATCAGCGCATCTTGTGCGCGACCGACTTCTCCTCGGTGGCAGATATCGGGGTGGAGCGGGCGGGCCACTTGGCTGCCCGCGACCGAGCGGCGCTGGTACTCCTACACGTGCTTCCTCCCTTCGCCGCCTACGCGGTCCCCGAGGTCGCCGGCAGTGTCCTGATTCGCCTCGCGGAGGACGGGCGGGAGAAGGCCCAGCGAGAGCTCCGCCGCGTCCGCGATCGCATTCGCCAGACCGGGGTGGTGACCCACGCACTCTTGGTCGAGGGCTATCCCCCCGACCAAATTGCGCGCGTCGCCCGACAGCTCCGGTGCGACCTGATCGTCCTCGCGACACGCGGCCGGACCGGGCCGCGTCGTTTGCTCCTCGGCAGCAGCGTGGCCGAGCGCGTGATCCGCCGAGCCCCCTGTCCGGTTCTCGCCTATCACACGCCACAGCCTTCCCAGGCCCATGAACGCATGAAAGACCCCCTGAAAGCAGCGGCATGAGCGCCGACCTTCCTGCATACGTGGATCGGTCGTCGCGATCTTGGCGCTCGCGCTTCACGCCAACTCTGCGGGAGCGGCGGCCCTCCTAGAACAGAAGGTTTTGCCGCTGTCCGTCGCCACGCAGGCCGCCCAGGCAGCCGTGGCCGCCTGTAGACAGAAAGGCTTCCACATCAGTGTGGCCGTGACAGATCAAGACGGACTGGTACGTGCGCTCATGCGAGACGACGCAGCGGGTCCGCATACCCTGGACAGCAGCGTGAAGAAGGCGTACACCGCAGCGAGCCTCGGGGTGTCCACCGGTGTCCTCACGAAGATCCTGGCCGAACATCCGGACGCGAGGGGCCTCCGCGAGATGAACAATAGAATTCTCATCATGCAGGGCGGACTGCCCATCAAGGCAGGCGCCGAGGGGATCGGGGGGATCGGAGTTGGCGGAACGCCCGGGGGAGCCACCGATGGAGCCTGTGCCCGCGCGGGTCTGGAGCAAATCATGAATCGATTGAAGTGAGTGCGGGCCGCATTCGCAAAAGGGCGGGATCGACGGCGCGCTAGCGTCTGGCCAGAGGGCCCGGTGAACGGTGCTTTCGGTGCGCAGGTATGCCCGCGGGCCGACGGATGATCCGACGAGGGCTTGCCGGGTATGGACCGGCCTCAGCGATACTACGTGACGCGACATTGTCACCGGCCTTCGGGACGGAAATCGGGTGGTGATCGGTCGAACGTGTGGCGTGTGTTCGCTGGGAATCCGACTCGTGTCGAAGACGAGGAGTCATCCGACGGCGGCAAGGACCGGTCCATCCTCGAGCGACCGGGTCTCGGGGTGCAACGTCAGCCGGCGAGCATGAAACGTCGCCACCGCCGCCCGGTGCGCCACGGAGATCAGGGTCATTCCGGGGAAACGCTCGCGCAGCAGCCCGTAAAGTGCCCGCTCTGTCTCCTCGTCCACCGCCGAGGTGGCTTCGTCTAAGAACAGCCAGTCGGGGCGATACAGGAGCACCCGCGCGAAGCCGATCCGTTGCTGTTCGCCGCCCGAAAGCTCGAGCGACCAATTGGCGTGCTCGCCCAGGCGATCGACCAGATGCGGCAGGCGGACGTCGAGGAGGGTCTGCCGCAAGCTGGCGTCGCTGCGGCCGTCCGGCGGATCCGGATACCGGAGGACGTCGCGGAGAGCGGCGATCGGTAGGTAGGGCCGTTGCGGGAGAAACAGCACGCGCCGTCCCGCCGGGCGCATCACGGTCCCAACTCCATACGGCCAGATGCCGGCCAGGGCGCGAAATAGAGTGCTTTTGCCGGAACCGGAAAGCCCGCTAATCACAACGCGCTCCCCGGCGGCGATCCGGAAGGAAACGCCATCCAGGAGGCGGCGCCCGTCGGGCACTTGGAGGTCGAGGCCCTGGACGACCACCTCAGCGCCGGAAGAGGGCAACATCCGAATAGCCGGGTAGGCGGCCGACGCTGGCATGGCGCGCGCCAGCTCCTCACGAAACCCGATCAGCCGGTTGACACTTGCGGTCCATTGGGCGATGCGCGGGTAGGCGTCCACGAACCAGCTCAACGAGGCCTGCACCTGTCCAAAGGCCAGGGCGGTTTGCGTCAGGCCGCCGAGAGAAATCGCGCCCGAGAAGAAGCGCGGCGCGGCGACGAGGACGGGGAAGATTGTCGCAGCCTGGCCATACCCCGCCGTGAAGAACGTCAAACGCCGTTGGGCTTTCATCAGTCGCCACCAGGTGCGCCAGATTTGGCCGAAGGAGACTTTGAGCTGGGCTTGCTCGTCCAATTCCCCGCCATAGAGGGCGACGCTCTCGGCGTTCTCCCGGATCCGGATCATGCGGAACCGGAACTCGGCATCGGCGCGCTGCAGGTCGTAGTTGATCCCGATCAGTCTGCGGCCGACGAAGTGGGTGGCGACGGAGCCCAGGGCGGCGTAGAGGAGAGCCACCCACACCATGTAGCCCGGGATCGCCAGGGCGATCCCGGCCACGTGTACACGCAGCGTGCCGGACAGGGTCCAGAGTAGCACCAGGAACGAGGCCAGGGTGACGACCGCGTTGAGCAGCCCGGTCATCAACTCCAGCGTGAGCGTGGTGACGATGCCGATGTCGTCCTGGATGCGCTGCTCGGGATTCTCGACGTGCGTTGGTTTAAGTTGCAGCAGGTAGTAGGCCCGACCTGTCAGCCAGTCGCGGTAGTACAGCTCGGTCAGCCACCGTCGCCACCGGATCTGCAGCATCTGGTTGAAATACAAGGCGAAGACGGCGACCACGATGTAGGAGGCCGCGAGCACCGTGAACCAGCCTATGAGGCTCACGAAGGCGGGATAATCCTTGCCCTGCAGCGCATCATAGAATCGGCGGTTCCATTGGGCGAGCAGGACCGTCACAGAGACGCTCGCGAGATTGAGCCCGACGACCAGGCCTAGCAGCCCGCGCCCCGCCCAGCGGTCGTCGGAAAACCAGTAGGGGCGCAGCAGCGGCCAGAGCTTGGAGAATGCAATGCGTTCGCGGGGCGCGATCGGAGGGGGCGTCAGATCAGGGCTCGTGGGCATGAAGACACTCCTTACGTCCAGCGGAAGTCCCTCGGCGGGCGAAATAGTGCAATCCCGGGGCCATGGCGATGAGGTCCCCCGGTCGCCAGGCATTTCCTGTGGTGCCTGCAGCTCATCAGGCTCTGTGACAAACGGCGG
>JGI20214J51088_10003327_pt1 | contig 10610 bp, 7 predicted proteins | sample WetSurMetagenome_FD_51088 | JGI IMG/M metagenome (IMG submission 51088) | reverse complement strand
ATTAATCATTATAATTATCCATGCTTCATATCTTAATATGCATGCAAGAGAGAGTAATATAGAAGAGATTATAATTCTATTGTTTGTTATGGATATAATATAAAGTAATATTAATAAAGCAAAGAGCGGTTCAGGTTGTGCTGTAGTTCCCATCAGTATTCCAATCGGGAATAAAGCACATAAAATCGCTGAAACAAATGCTATGAAAATTTTATTTTCTTTTTGCTTTTTGTATATGAAAAAAAATAATATTAATGGAATCGATATCCAGATGAAAATATTTACAATGCGTATAGTATCCATATTAGCCCCAAGAAGAATTGCAGCGGAAGACAGATAATGAAAAAGTGGCAACCAAACCCAATGCAAGCTTAAATCTTTTGGATACATAATTATTTGTCTGGCAATTGAATGATGTACGTATGCATCAGTATCGACGTCCGGAATTTGTAAGACAAAAAACAATTGCCAGATAGTTATGATAATAACGATACTAATAAGAAATATTATGCTTGATTTGAAGTAATATTTAGGATTTATTTTCGAAATAATTATTTAATTAATTTATTTTTTTTAAGGTCGTTTATAATTGTTTGTGATACCGATACAGCAAGGTCTTCCGCTCCTGATGAATCTACGGTTTTTGTTGTTGCAACCCAAACATAATTTTCACTGACTGTTGAAAAAAGCCTGCTTTCTAAAATAATTGTTTTATGAGATTCAATATATCCCTTTCGTCTAATAGGTTTAAAAAATTTTCTGTAATATTTGTAATATTTAATTCCATCTTTTTTAACGTTCTCGACTATCGACCCTTCATATTTTATCATCAACAATGCATCAAAATTATTTTTTTGGAGCAGAGTATCAAAATCGTCTTTTGAATATTTTTCAACCGGGGATAATACTTTGAAACTTTGTACCGAAATTACACCGGATTTATTTAATTCTGATGTTATTCGGTTTTCTAACGATATTTTATATTCAAGGTCTTTTATTAATACCATTACCAGAATTTTATTAAATCGATTTTCACCGGAAAAGTTTTCATTCCAGCTCGAAATTGTAGTATCAGTAGAGCAGGATGTAAAATTGAAAATAGTAATAATAACTAAAACGTTGGATAATAATATTCTTATAATTTTTACCATCATAATTACATAAATTTATGAATAAATCCTTATTATTACAATATAAAAGTGTTACAATTTGTTACATACTTTTACTTTAAGGAGATTAACTTTAATTTTATTCAAATTATTTTTGTAATAACAAAGTTCTGTGAGTATTTACTGTAAAAGATGCGGTATTATGTATTGAATAAAAGTTTATTTGNTGATTTTATTATTATAGCAAATTATAACAAATGAAATTAGTTTAATACAAATTTAAGATTTTGAATTTACCGGAAATAGAATATGTTTTAACTAATAATCCCATATCCCTCAAAATGGCAGCAAAAGTCCTAACGGACTTTTGCTGTCTCTTTTTATAAAATCTTTTATTATTTTAATATAAAAATAATATATATATGAATAAATCAATTCTAATAATTGATGATGATACAAAATTAAACGAACTTCTCTCTGAGTATCTTACAAAAAATGGATTTAATTGTATTACTTCGGAAACTCCTTCGGATTCATTTGTGAAATTGAAGAAAAATAATTTTGATATAATAATTCTGGATGTTATGCTTCCTGAAATGGATGGATTTGAAGTTTGTAAAATTATAAGAAAAGAATATGATACACCGATAATAATGTTAACTGCAAGGGGAGAAATTACGGATAAAATAATTGGACTGGAATTGGGTGCCGATGATTATCTTCCAAAACCATACGAGCCTCGCGAATTACTTGCGAGGATATCTTCGATTGTGCGAAGAGTCGAAGGGAAATTAAAATTAGCTTCAAATATAAAATTTAAAAATATTACCGTCGATATTAATAAAAGAACGGCATTCTTTAATGATAAGGATATAGAACTTACTACTGCTGAATTTGAATTATTATATTTATTTGCTAAAAATAACGGAAAAGTGCTATCCCGGGACGATTTGATGAAAAATACAAGAGGTATTTCCTGGGAATCTTATAACCGCTCGGTAGATGTTATGGTTTCAAGATTACGAAGTAAATTAAAAAATTTCTCACCTAAAAAAGAAGATTATATTAAGACAGTGCATTCGGTTGGTTATATGTTTTTTGCCGAAGAAGAATAAATTTAAATCATGAATATTAACGAGTCTATATTTGCCAAAATATTAGTTTTGATTGTTCTGTATGGTATATTAATAAATGTAGCCGTTGTTCTTTTTTTAAATGTAAATCAAAATCCTGAACCTATATACCAAAACAAGAAAATTCTGGCTCAAATGGAAGAAAATTTAGCTGATGAACTTGGAATTCCGCCCGATACAGCATTGGCAAGAAAGTTTTTTGAGGATTATAATGTAAATATAAGATTCAAATATAATGATATTAATTGGGCATCGTCTGATGCTATCGCATCTGTAGAAGATATATCGAATTATGAGGAATATAAGGCAAATGAAAAAGATACTAATTATTTTTCGTTTTTTTATAAAGATAAAATTTATGGTGTATCAAAAATAACTGACGGGATAATTATTATATCATATTATTATAATCCAAATGAAGTTATTGATTCGGGACAGGTCATTCTTGCAATAATAATACACCTTGTTTTGTTTTTTGTTCCACTTTATTTTTTAATTAAATGGTTATTAAATCCACTTAATTATCTTGCTGATGCAGTAAAGCAAATTGGTAACGGAAATTTTGATGTAGAACTGGCAATAAATAGGTATGATGAGTTTGGAGTGTTGGCAAATTCATTAAAAAATATGTCTTCCCGGATAAAAGACACTATAAAAGCTAAAGAACAACTTTTAATGGATATTTCTCATGAATTAAGAACACCGTTAACACGTATCAAATTTGGTCTTGAACTTGGAATGCCAAAAGAAAAAATTAATGAAGATGTGGTGGAAATCGAAAATATGATTAAAAGGACTTTAGACTATTATAGAAATGAATTCTATTTCTTGGAAGCTAATTTAAGCGACACGAATGTAATCCCTCTATTGGAAAATGTAATATCTTCTTTCGATATTCAACAAATTAGAATTGGATTTTATAATTTTGCAAGAAACAAGAACCGGATTATTATACAAGCAGATGAAGAAAAACTTACAATTGCATTCAGAAACTTGATTAGCAATGCTCTTAAATATTCTCCTGCCGATAAAAATATTTTGGTAAGTATAGATGAAACTGAGAAATTTTATAAAATTGGTGTAAGGGATTTCGGTATAGGTATGAAAAAAGAAGATATGCGTAAAATATTCGAACCGTTTTCAAGAATAGACTCTTCTCGCTCCAAAAAGACCGGCGGGTATGGTTTAGGCCTTGCAATAGTGAAAAAAATAATTGACCTGCATAATGCTTTTATTGAAGTGAAAAGCGGAGAAAACGAAGGAACAGAAATGATAGTTGGATTTAGAAAATAAATATAAAATTGGAGGTAAAATGGATTTAATAGTTACGGATTTCAGTGAAAATATAGGTACTATAAAATTTAATAATCAAAAAAAGAGAAATTCATTATCTACCGGAATGATTCTTGAAATAGTAGATAGTATTATTGAATTTAAAAATAAAAAAGCAAGAGCTATAATACTTAGGGCAGAAAAGGGTGTCGAGGTATGGTCATCCGGTCATGATATAACGGAATTAGCAAAACCCGGAACTGACCCGCTTTCTTATGATAACCCTCTTGAGCTATTGTTAAGAACTGTGGAAAATTTTCCGGCTCCGGTCATTGCGATGCTTGAAGGCTCAGTTTGGGGGGGAGCGTGTGAACTTGCTTTTACTTGTGATATTTTGATTGGAGCTCCGAATGTTACATTTGCTATTACTCCCGCAAAAATCGGGGTGCCATATAATTCAAATGGAATACTCCATTTCATAAATATGCTTGGTATGTCAGCAGTAAAAGAGATGTTTTTCACCGCAAAACCTGTAAGTGCGGAAAAAGCTGAAAAGCTCGGCTTGCTAAATTACATAATTCCTCTTGAAGATATTGAATCATTTACTTACGATTTTACAAAAGAGTTAATAAAAAATTCACCTCTCGCAATTGCGGTTATAAAAGAACAATTAAATATATTAGGGAAAGCCCATCCGCTTACGCCTGCGGCATTCGAGAGAATTGCACAACTAAGAAAAACCGTGTATCAAAGCGATGATTATATAGAAGGTATAAAAGCTTTTCTGGAGAAAAGAAAGCCGGTTTTTACCGGGAAATCTTAATGTAAATCCGAATATAATAGATTATATGTTCTCTAAAATTGAAAATTGCAAAATGTTTTTCGCTTGACATTTATCAATGACTAAAATATATTTGTATTAAATAAAATGACGGAGGAAATTAATTTTTAATTTTTTATTACTTTTTAACAAAAAATATTAGCTTATAGAATAAATATTTAACCATTTTTTTAGTATTCTTAATACGGATTTTAATAAATGGTTATTTTTATTTTAAAAAAATTAATATTTAAAACAAAATGTTAAAAACCCTCTTCTCATTTTTAATCATTTTCACATCAGTTTCTTATTCGCAACAAAAAAATATCAACACTAATTTTAATAATAACGATAAAGAAGATTACAGAATTATTTCTTCGGATAACTCCTCTATAGTTATTGAATATTTTCCGAAATATATATCGAATTATAAATTCAATAATAGTATAACCGGTTCAAACTCAGGAAAACCCGATGTTGGTTCAAGGTGCTTTCCGTTGTTTCTACCGGTCGAAAAGAATAATAAAATCGAAATCATAGAGTCTAAATATAGTGAATTAAACGACATAGATGTTTTTCCCGTCCCGGAATATAAAAAAGAAAAGTTTAGTTATAGTTTGATTTACAAAAAGGATTTTAAAATATATTCGACAGATGAATATTATCCTGCAATAGTGGGTAATGTAATTGAAAGAGGAATTTTAAGGAATAAATATTTCGGTAATGTCTTAATTAGTCCTGTTCAATATAATCCCGTAAAAAGAGTTCTAAGGAAATATACTTACATAAAATTTAGAGTTTCTTTTGGTGGAAATCCTGTCTATGCAAATAAGTCTCAAAGTAAAGATGAATGTTCGTTATTATTAAATGTGGCTGTGAACTCTTTAACTGCAATGAACTGGTCAACAAGAGAATTCAATAATATAAAACCAAAGTTTCAAAGCAGTGTACTTGCTAATGGAGATTTTTATAAAATCGAGGTAAAAGAAAACGGAATATATATTATAAACAAAAATTTCTTACAGAGTGCGGGAATAAATGTTGCGAATATAGATCCTCGAACAATAAAAATATATAACAACGGCGGAAAAGAATTGCCCTATAATAACTCAATCGGTGTCGTGGATGATTTAATTGAAAACAGGATATATGTAGAAGGGGAAGCTGACGGTAAATTTGATGATAACGATTTCATTTTGTTTTATGGAAGTTCGCCTCATAAATGGAATTATTCTAATGAATCAACAGGGAAATTTTATCATTCTATACATAAATATTCCAATTCAAATTACTATTTCATTACATTTGGCGGAGTGAATGGATTAAGGATGCAAATTACAAATTCCCTTAATGTTACTAACGTTCAGTCACCCCTAACCTTTACAGATAAGTTTTTCAGTGACCCCGATATTAATAACCTGGGTTCAACCGGTACTTTATGGCTGAGCCAGAGAATTGGTGCGGGAGAGTCATTTGTAATTAATAAAAATTTACCCGGTTATTTAAATGGTTCGGATATATTTTACAGAACACGTGTAGGTAATGCTTCATCGATAGTTGATGATAATGCAACTTACAAACTTTCAGATGATAATTCGTTTTTTTCAGTATTGCTACCGGCTATTGGTTATACAGGAAATTTTAGTAGAATTAATCTCTTTACTTTTGAAGGCTTTTATCCTTTAAAAAGCGGTGTGAGCTCTATACAGCATAAAATGTCTTTACCTACACAGTCAAACTCATCTACTATTGTCGGATATTATGATTGGGTTGAGATTTTTTACAGCAGGCGTTTTAATAGCGTAGAAAGTAATTCGTTTAATTTTACCTCTCTGGATTCAGTCGGAATTGTAGAATATAATATTTCAAGTTTCAATACTTCTTCCGTAAAGATATTTGATATCACAGATTTTTTAAATGTTAATATTATAAATCCAATATCTTATGTTAGTGGAATTGTGAAATTTCAACAGCAATGTTTATTCCGTAATCCAAAAGAATATTTTGTTATTGGAGAAATGAATTATTTATCACCGGTTTCAATTTCGCAAAGGATTCCAAATCAAAATTACCACGGTATATCCGAAGGTTATACTTTTATAATAATTTCACCTACGGAATTTTTAAGTGCCGCAAATCGGTTAAAGGCATACCGTGAAGCTCCGGGGCAAGGAAGTCCGAATTATCTAAAAACAGGTGTCTTTGATATTAACCTGATTTATAACGAATTTTCCGGTGGAATTCATGACCCTGTTGCAATAAGAAATTTTCTAAAATATTCATTTAACAATTGGATTGAAAAACCCGTGTATGTATTATTTTTAGGTGATGGTAGTTATGATTATAAGAATATTTACAATTTAAATATTAATAATTATTTACCACCTATTGAAAGGTCATCTGCAACATCAAGCGATTTGGATAGTTACCCAAGTGAGGATTTTATTACGGATATTAATGAAAATTATTCGGAACCTACAAGATGTACTCCTGATTTTGCGGCTGGGAGGCTGTGTGTTAATACTCTTGCGGATGCTAATACTGCCATCGATAAAATTATGCAATATGAATCTCCCGAAAGTATTGGAATCTGGAAGAAAAAGAATATGTACGTTGCTGATGACGGATGGAAAACAGATGGAAATGACTTAAGTGAATTTGTTGATGACTCTGAGCTTATATCTGAAAATTGTACACCAAAAGATTTTGAAAAAGAGAGAATATATATCGTATCATATCCAACAGTAATTACTCCACAAGGAAGGAGAAAACCCGGTGCAAATGTTGACATTATTAAGGGTTGGAATGAAGGTAGATTGGTTATCAATTATATTGGTCACGGTAGCATTGATTTATGGGCTCATGAGCATATTTTCGTAAGAGATGAAAGCATACCTCAACTTTCTAATAAAAACCGCTACCCCTTCATTTTTATGGGAAGTTGTGACCTTGCAAGGTGGGATGACCCGTTTGCGATATGCATTAGTGAACAACTTGTTAATATTCCAAATAGAGGAGCAATAGGTGTAATTGCCGCAACAAGACCTGTATATGCTCCCGAAAATGCTTCTTTAAATCAGGTTTTATTCGAAAACTTTTTATACGATAAAGACACGCTTCATCTTCCAGTCAGGATTGGCAGAGCTTTTTTTAATGTTAAAAATTATGTAATTATTTCTGATAATGATTCAAAATATTTGTTAATCGGTGACCCGACTTTGCGAGTTAGTATTCCTCAGTATATCACCNAAATAGACAGCATAAATAATATTGCAGGTTCGGATACTGCGATAATTAAAGCTTTGCAAAAAGTAAAGATATCAGGCAGTGTATTGAAACCCGATAGTACTCTGTGGAGTGATTATAATGGTGAATTGGTCTTAAAAATTCAGGATGTTAATATTAGTATTAGAATTGTTGATAATGATGCTGTTTTTAATTACAAACTTGATGGTGGAACTATTTTCAAAGGAAAAACAAAAATTACAAACGGAAAATGGACAATACAATTTATTGTACCTAAAGATATTTCTTATAATCCGGGCAATGGAAAAATGGTTGCTTATTTTAACGATGGTATCACTGAAGGTTCCGGGTATTCCGACAGGTTTATAATGAACGGATTGGATACAACAGCAATAAAAGATACTATCGGACCTGTAGTTACATTGTTTATGGATAGTAGAAATTTCAGGTGCGGTGATTTGGTTAATCAAAACTCGAAGATTATTGCTGATTTTTATGATGAAAACGGATTAAACCTGACAGGTACAATTGGACATAAGATTGAGGCTATTATTAATGATAAAGAAGATAAAAAGATTGACCTTACTTCGCATTATAATGCAACAAACGGATATCAGTTTGGTTCACTCGAGTATCCTTTAGAAAATCTAACTGATGGAAAATATAATTTAAAAATCCGGGTATGGGATACTTATAATAATTTATCCGAAACCTCGACGGACTTTTATGTAAAAGGAAATTCGGTATTAGCTCTTGAGAATGTATATAACTATCCAAACCCGATGAAGGATTTTACTACTTTTGTGTTCCAGCATAATTTCGATTCACCTCTGAATGTAAATATAAAAATATATACCGTTAGGGGAGTGATGATAAAAGAAATTAAGAATGACGGAATTTCAAACAAATACGTAAATATTGACTGGGATGGAAAAGATAACGACGGGGATTATATTGCAAATGGTACTTATCTTTATAAAGTGCAAATTAAAACTCAATACGGAGCGTACTCAAATACAATTACAGGAAAACTTGCAAAACTAAAATAAATTTTTGTTCGTAAGGAAGTTCGGTTTTCTTGTTTATCCTTGATGAATAATATTGATTTCATTAAATTACTTTTTTAATAATTTAATTAAAAATATATGAGAAAATTATATTTTATTGCATTAATTCTTTCTGTTGTGATACTGATAAACGGATGTGGTAAAAAGAAAGAATCCGCAGATTCAAAAGAAGTAAAAACCGAGCAAAAGAAAGATATTTCTTATTCCGAAGGGGCTACATATCATATAAAATATGAAAGTAAGAGTCCCGACGAAAAAGGATTTATGGATTTTTATTTTAAAGATAAAAATGCGAAAATTGAGGTGAATATGGCAGTAGGCGAAAAAAAGAATAATGCTTCGATGTACTATGCTGATAAAATCGTATATATGATTACCGAAATGGAAGGGAAAAAAATGGGTATGAAGATGAATGTAGCGGATAATAAAGAAGCTGAAATCGATGTCGTTAACATAAAAGATAAATTAAAAGATTACGAAAAAACCGGGACTGATGAAGTACTTGGTTATAAATGCGATGTTTATAAAACAAAAGATGGTAGCTTAATATCAATTTATAAAGAAGCATTCGGTTTGAAAATTGTTGATAAAAATAAAAAAGAAGTTGTTGCAACTGCATTCGAGCAAGATGTTAAATTAGCTGACGATTTCTTTACACCCCCAAAAGATGTCGAATATATGGACCTCGACAATTTGAAAAAATAAAGAAATTTAATATAACAATTATATTTTTGAAAGACTTCAAATCTTTTTTGAAGTCTTTTTTATTAAATACTGAATATGTATTCGGAAAGATTTAATTATAATATCGAAGAAAATAAGTTAAGCGAATTGTTGAAAAAGAAAAAATCTATGGGAATAGATGTGCTTGATTTAACAGTATCGAATCCTACAGACGTTAATATTGATTACGATGAAACCCTAATTTTAAAATCTATTTCTCATCCCGATTCATTAAAGTATATACCGAATCCTAAGGGATTGCTCACTGCACGTGAAGCAATCTCACGGTACTATAAAGAAAAAAATGTTGAAGTAAATGCGGATAATATCTTTCTAACATCGAGCACAAGCGAAGCATATTCATTTGTCTTTAAATTACTTACAAATCCGATTGACGAAGTTCTGATTCCTCGTCCCGGCTACCCGCTTTTTTCTTATATAGCCGAAATGGAATCAATCCGAATTCAATATTATGATTTAGATTATTCTAACGAAGGTGGTTGGAAATTAGATTTTGATTCTTTAAAATCCCGCTTGACAAAAAAATCTAAAGCGATAGTATGCATAAATCCAAATAACCCGACTGGAAGTTATATAAAAGATAATGAGTTAAACGAATTGATAAGCATTTGCCGGGAGAATAATCTCTCGCTAATATGTGACGAAGTGTTCTTAGATTACGATATCGATATTGATAAAAAAAGTATTTTCTCTTTTTCCGGTAATAGTGATGTTTTAACTTTCACTTTAAGTGGTATATCGAAAATATGTGGCTTACCACAGATGAAATTGAGCTGGATAGTTGTAAGCGGTAACTTAATTGATGTCGAGGAAGCAAAATCGAAATTAGAAATTATTGCCGATACATATTTATCGGTTGGTACTCCGATACAACTTGGATTAAAAGAAATATTAGAAAATCGGAAATCTATACAAAATAATATTAAATATAGATTAACAGGAAATTATAATTTCTTAAAATCGGAAATATCGGGTTTAAGTAAATTTGAGCTACTAAAGGCAGAGGGAGGATGGTATTCGGTTCTAAAAATAAGAGGGGATATAGATGAAGAATCATTAGCATATTCGCTTTTGAAAGAAAAAGATGTTTATGTACATCCGGGTTATTATTTTGATTTTAAAGAAGAAGGATATATCGTGATTAGTTTATTAGTAACGGAAGAAATATTTATCGAAGGAATGAAAAGAATTCTAAATTATTTAAAGGGTTAAGAATTTT
>JGI20214J51088_10003326_pt1 | contig 10613 bp, 8 predicted proteins | sample WetSurMetagenome_FD_51088 | JGI IMG/M metagenome (IMG submission 51088) | reverse complement strand
AAGCCTCTTTATTTTATTAAGGTCTCCGAAATGTGTTTTTATTGTTGAAAGCATCGTCAGTCCCACTTGCCTGGCTGCTTTTTTTCCCTCTTCCGGATTCAGATCAGCACCGACCTTTCCCTTGATCATACTGCCGTCAGGCAGAATAGGTCCCTGCCCAGATACATAAAGAAATTTGTCCACCACAAGAACCGGTTTGTAAACACCTGCGGGTTTTGGGGCAGGAGGAAGGATAAGCCCTAGTTCAGTTATACGTAAATCAATATCCTGCTTCATTTTCAGTAAATTTTTATTTAATTATTCTTCATCCCCAAATTTACACAAATAAGCCGGCTTTGAAAATAGTAATTGCCTGACCCGAAATTTCAACCCTGTTTTCAGTGAGTGATACTTTAAGTATGCCTTCCCTTCTGGATATCTGGTGAGAATTAAAATGTTTTCTTCCGGTCTTTTCAAACCAGAAAGGTGCAAGTGCGCAGTGTGCAGAACCGGTTACAGGATCTTCATCGATTCCTACAGCGGGAGCAAAGCAACGGACACAGAAATCGAAGGCAGGATCATCAGATTTGGCTGTAACAATCAGATCTCCGAATATCGAGTTTTTCATGAGTGAAAAATCGGGTTTCATTCTTCTCACCTCTGATTCATTTTCCAGAAGAGCCAGAGTCCATCCGAATCCGGCTTTATACAATTCAACAGCCACTGCACCTGTAACTCGTTTAAATTCATCAGCCGGATCAAGTCTCTCGAGAGGATACGCCGGAAAGTTCATTTTTATCCACTCTTCCTCTTTTGTTATCNTAAGTTCTCCGGCTTTTGAGTCAAATATGATTACTTCTGTAGATTTTACCATTCCTGTTTCATAAAGTATATGAGAAGCAGACAATGTGGCATGACCACAGAGTTTCATCTCCGCTACAGGAGTGAAGTATCTGATTTTAAATGAGTTTTTCTGGGGTATTACAAATGTAGTTTCAGAGAGGTTCATTTCCATCGCTACATTCTGCATCCACTCTGCCTCAGGTTCCTTATCAAGAATGCAAACTCCTGCTGGATTTCCCCTGAATGGCTGATTGGTAAATGCATCGACCTGATAGATGATTTTTGATGATTTCATTTTTAAAATATTTTTACCGTTCAATCGTCTACGAATTTAAATAATTAAATCATTATCTCCATTCACCGGTGAATTTAGTGGTTTAGCAGAGTTTATCTGAAACTTAACAGATAAAACTATGAAAACTAAAATAGTTTACGCATTTTTGTATCGCTTATCTGAAAAGTTGATGGAAATTAAAGAAAGAATAATTGAGGGTGCAGCAACATCGTTTATGACCTATGGCATAAGATCTGTGACAATGGATTCTCTTGCAAGCCAGCTTGGGATATCAAAGAGGACCATATATGAGATCTTCAAGGATAAGGATGAGCTAGTGATAGAAGTTTTGGAAAGGATGGCCAGGCAACAAAGGGACCTGGTAAAAAAAGTCCTTGATGAATCTGAGAATTCAATCGTAGCAATTTTCAGAATGCTTGAGATAAACAGAGATAATTTTCAATATATGAGTCCTGCATTTCAATCTGACCTGAAGAAGTACCACCATGATGTGGCGATGAAAGACACTGAAAAGATAGAAATGCCTGATTACAGGAATCATTACGAGGTTATTGAAAAAGGGATTGAGGAAGGGCTCTTCCGAAAAGATGTCAGTCCGGAGCTTGTCAACCGTTGTCTTTATAATTTAGGGAAATCCATTATGGACAATGATCAGTATCCTTACGAGCAGTTCACAAGACGTGACGTAATACGTAATACTTTCATAAATTACCTTAGGGGGATATCTACACCCAAAGGTCTTAGTTTTATTAACCGGCTTGAAGAGAATTTTTAAAACCAGCAAAATATAATTTATACCCAATTGTAATAATTTTTGAAATGAAAAAGAAAGAATTTCTGACAGGACTGCTTCTTGTTATTCTATCCTGTGGATTAATTCAGGGACAGCAAGATAACGGAGAGCTAAAACTATCCCTTAAAGAAGCGCAGGATTATGCGCTTAAATTTAATCTGAGTGTTAAGACCTCAAGGTATGACATTCAGGCTTCCAGATATGCTCTTCTGGATGCCGTTTCTGCCGGACTGTTGCAGGTTAACAGCAATGCAACTGTGAATGATAACCTCATTATAATGACGAGAATTATTGATCTGAACGGTCAGCAGACCGCGTTTAAGTTCGGTACAACCTATGATTTGTCACTTGGAGTCTCAGCATCAACCACAATTTTCAATGCACCTTATATTGTAGGAATTCAGACCGCAAAATTGGGACAAAAACTTACAGGTCTTAATGTTGAAAGAACCGAGATTGAAACAAGAGAGTCTGTAATTATGAGCTATTATCTGATATTATTATCTGAAGAATCAATGAAAATACTTGATGGCAATATTGCAGCTCTTAAAGAAACGCTTAAAACAACCCGATCAATGCTTTCAGCAGGTATGGCCGAGTCAACCGACGTGGACCAGATGGTATCCAACGTATCGATGATCGAAAATACAAAAAGCTCAATGGAAAGAACCCTTGAGATGAACTATAACATGCTCAGATTCCAGCTCGGAGTGTCCCCGGCTACAAAGATCACACTTACTGAGACATTGGAGTCGATACTGGAAAAGACTGATATTAATAAAGTTCTGAATACAGGCTTTGACTTTAAGGAAAACATTAATTACAAGCTGAGCGCAAGTCAGGAAAAGATGTCGGCACTCGCCCTGAAAATGCAGGAATCAGCAGTGCTTCCGACAATATCAGGATTTTATACTTATGCCAAAGGAGGAATGGGAAATAAACTAAGCGGCCTGGAGTGGTTCCCAAACTCAATTGTCGGAGTTCAGGTATCACTTCCGATCTTCGCTACAGGCTCCAGGTATTCAAAGATTAAACAGGCTAAGATTAACCTTGAGAAAGCCCGTACAGGAAGTGAATTGGTTACAGAGCAATTATTATTGCAGGAAAAGCAATTAAGGTACAACCTGGTCAATGCACGTGATCAGTACAATTTACAGAAGGCTAATATTGATGTTTCAAAACGTGTCTATACTAGCACAGAAAACAAGTACAAACAGGGAATGGCTTCGAGTCTCGAACTTACCCAGGCGAATTCATTATACCTTCAGTCAGAGAACAACTATGTATCAGCACTCATGAATCTTCTACAGACAAAGCTTGCCCTGGATAAACTATTAAACAACATGTAATTATTAAAAAACCTTCAAAATATTAAAGAATGAAATACTTTAGAACAATCCCGGTAATCCTGATCAGCCTTCTCTTTCTTTCAGGATGTTCCTCAAAAACCAAATCAACTGCACCAACGACCGTAAGTGCTGCACCAGCAGCAGAAAAGGCATCAGTGCCGGTAAAAGTTTTAGGTCTGGCTAAGACTAAAATTGCGCGTACGGTGGACTATACATCAACTATACTACCTTTTGAAGAGGTTAATATGGCTCCTGCAACTCCTGGCAGAATTGATAAAATATATGTTGAGGTCGGTGATAAGGTCAGCAAAAACCAGAAGCTCTTTCTCATGGACCGTACCCAGCTATATCAGATGAAGCTGCAGTTAAGCAGTCTTCAGAAAGATCTGACTCGACTTGATACATTACTCAGGTCAGGAAGTGCAAAACAGCAGCAGTATGACCAGATGAAGACTCAATATGACGTTACCAAAACCAATGTTGATTTCATGGAGGCTAATACACTTATGGTTGCCCCATTTGCCGGTATTGTCACAGGCAAGTATTTTGAAGATGGGGAGGTCTACTCCGGTTCTCCTACAACACAATCCGGAAGATCAGCAGTGGTGACTGTTCAGCAGGTAAGTCCGCTGAAAGTTAATGTAAGCATTTCAGAGCAATACTATCCGCTTATAAAAAAGGGGATGAAAGCTGAAGTTATTGCTGATGTATATAAAAATGAAAAATTCACTGCTACTGTTTACAGAATAGCACCAACGATTAATTCTTCTTCGAGGTCATTTAATGTGGAGCTTGAGCTTCCTAACAGGAATGACCTTCTGAAACCAGGTATGTTCGTAAGGGTATCAATGGACATGGGAGAAGTAGAGACTTTTGTTGTTCCTGCAAACACTGTTTTGGTACAGGAGGGAACAAACATCAGGTTTGTGTATGTTGAGAAGGACAAGGTTGCTCAGAGAGTTGAAGTCGTAATCGGAAAGAGATTCGATGATCAGCTTGAGATTATCTCAGATAATCTTAAGGAAGGGGATAACATAGTGACTCAGGGTCAGGCTAAGCTTATCAGCGGTGACAAACTTGAAATAGTAATGTAATTATCAGAATTTCAACTTCAATACAATGAGTATATATAGTGCTTCCGTAAAAAGACCCGTAACAACCATATTGATTTTCGTCGGTCTGATGGTTATGGGTATCTATTCACTTACACAATTACCCGTGGATCTTTATCCTGAGATGGAATTGCCTTATGTGGTGGTATTGACCACCTATCCTGGCGCCAGCGCTTCCGATATTGAATCCAATGTGACACGTCCTCTCGAAAATGCTCTGAATTCGGTAAGCAAGCTTAAAGAGATAACCTCGACTTCAAGCGACGCCACCTCAGTCATATTTATGAACTTTGAATATGGCACAAACCTCGATGAAGCTTCAAACGATATCAGAAGTGCTCTCAGTTTCACTGAAAGAGCGTTGCCTGAAGATTGTGAGAAGCCCACAATTATGAAGTTTTCCACGAGTATGATGCCTATTGTCTTCTATGCCATTACAGCAAAAGAGAGTTATGCAGGCCTCGAAAAAATTCTTGATGAGAAGATTGTTAACCCACTTAACAGGATTGAAGGGGTGGGATCTGTATCGCTTGCCGGAGTTCCCGGCCGAAAGGTTTATATCGATGTTGACCCTCAGAAGATGGAGGCATATAACCTCACCATTGAGCAGATTGGCAATGTGATCAGGGCTGAAAACCTTAATATGCCAGCCGGTTTCATTGAGATGGGTAAAACCGATTACCCTCTCCGTATCCAGGGTGAATTTCCTGAGAGTGAAATAGTAAAGAACCTGGTTGTCAGCAATTACAATGGTAACAGTGTGTACTTGAAAGACGTTGCCGAGGTTCGGGATACTATAAGGGAATCCAAGCTTGATACCAGGATTAATGGCGCAAAGGGAATGAGCATGTACGTGATGAAACAGTCGGGAGGCAACACTGTTAAAGTAACAGCAGAAATTGAAAAAGCCTTGTCGACTCTTAAAAAGGATCTGCCTCAGGACGTAAAAATTGAGAAGCTCTTTGACAGCGCCTCCTTCATAAAGGGATCAATCAGCAATCTTACTGAAACACTGGGTTATGCCGGAATTTTTGTGGTACTGGTTGTACTGTTTTTCCTAGGCAGGTGGAGAGCCACTTTCATAGTGATCCTTACAATCCCCATATCTCTAATTGTTGCATTTATCTACCTGTTTATAACAGGAGCCTCAATTAATATTATCTCGCTGACTTCATTGTCAATAGCGATTGGTATGGTGGTAGATGATGCCATTGTGGTTCTTGAGAATATCACCAAACATATAGAAAGAGGCAGCAGGCCACGAGAAGCTTCAATTTATGCAACCAATGAAGTCTGGCTGGCTGTTATTGTCACGACCCTAACAGTTGTTGCCGTATTTTTCCCGCTTACATTTATTACTGGTCTTACAGGGGTATTGTTCAAACAGTTAGGTATGATTGTTACAATCACAATTGTGACCTCTGTTTTTGCTGCCATAACACTGACACCGACACTGAGCGCGCTTATTCTGAAGTGGTATCCGATTAAAAAGGATGCAAGCTTCTGGACTTATGACGGAAGCATCAGAAAATGGCTTGACAATCTTGATCATTTTTATGAAAGAACATTACGGTGGGCTCTGCGTCACAAAACCGTGATATCGATCGGAGCGACGGTGATTTTTGTATTATCTATGGGCTTATTCGCCGTGATAAAGACAGAGTTTTTCCCGCAGGCCGACGAATCTCTTATTACTGCAAGCATAGAGCTTCAGACAGGAACAAGAGTCGACCAGACTGTTCTTACCGCCAATTACATAGATGACCTCATCATGAAGAAGTATCCTGAAGTTAAGATTATATCAACATCTACCGGTTCGGATGACCAGGGCGGATTTGCGTCGATATTCAATGCCGGAGGTACTCATACTATTGCTTATAATCTCAGTCTTGTGCCAATAGAGGAAAGAAAAAAATCTGTATTTGAGATTGTCGAGGAATTAAGAGCTGATTTGTCAACAAGACCGGAGATAATCAACTTTTCACTGAGCACCTCAGATAATATGGGAAGTTTCGGAGGAAGTGCCGTTGATGTTGAAATTTATGGTTACGATATTTCTGAAACAAACCTTGTTGCCGAGGAACTGTCAAATAAAATAAAGGCAATTCCTGGTACAAAAGATGTAAAAATAAGCCGTGCAAAATCAAAACCTGAGCTTCAGATAATTTTCGATCAGAATAAGATGAGCGCCAGCGGTCTTAACACTGCAATGGTTTCATCAGCCGTCAAGAACAGGGTTGATGGTCTTACAGCCACACGGCTTCGCCAGTTTGGAGATGAATATGATGTAGTGGTAAGGTTTAAAAAAGAGTCACGAAGCACTCTTACCGATATTGAGAATATTGGGATTACTAACCCGATGGGTCAGATAGTAAGACTGGGAGAAATAGCCCAGATCAAAGAGTACTGGTCACCTCCCAGTATAGAGCGTAAACGTAAGGAACGTATCGTCAGAGTCTCATTCACTCCTTATAAGAGGTCACTTACCGACATCCAGATAGACGTGCAGAAGGCTATCGATGGTACAACAATGCCGGCAGGAGTGATGGTTCAGATATCGGGAGCAATCAAGGAACAGATGGATGCATTCATGGATATAGCTATGCTGATGCTGATAAGTCTGATACTCGTCTACCTGATCATGGCTTCCCAATTTGAGTCACTCAAAATGCCATTCATCATAATGTTCTCAATACCGTTTGCCTTCTCAGGGGTTGCAATTGCACTATTCCTTACAAATACCACATTGAGTGTTATATCAGGGATAGGTGCGGTAATGCTTATCGGAATTGTTGTGAAGAACGCAATAGTGCTGGTCGACTTCATCAATCTGATGAGGGAACGCGGCCACGAGCTTTATGAGGCAATTGAAATCTCTGGAAGATCGCGACTCAGGCCGGTAATCATGACTTCAGCAACGACCATTCTGGGTATGTTGCCACTTGCTATCAGCAAAGGATCAGGATCCGAGTTATGGAGTCCTATGGGAATTGCGGTAATCGGAGGACTGGTCTTTTCCACTCTGGTGACATTGGTTCTGGTACCGGTAGTCTATGCTATCTTCTCAAAGCATGGTGAACGTAACAGGAACCTGGCTGTTTATTCGGAATTTGATTTCATGAATGGCACAGGTGAAAATGGTAATACAAAGGCTTTAAATTAAATCTGATCTATGAAAGCAATAATGATAATATATAACCAGGCTCATACCGAAAAGGTAGAGTATATGATGGATAAACTGAATATGAAGGGTTACTCATTATGGGAAAATGTACAGGGAAGGGGAAGCCATACAGGTGTCCCCCACCTTGGAACCCACGCATGGCCCGAGATCAATAAAAGTGTTCTGACTGTTGTTGAGGATGATCTGGTTGATACAGTTCTCGAGAAGGTAAAAAAGATTGATGCTGTCAACGAAGATATTGGAATCAGGGCATTTGTGTGGGATGTGATGAAGATGGTCTGACCTCATCCCCCTATCCCATCTCTTCTTGTTTTGGCCCCCCTGCCCCCCTAAAGGGGGGTAAAAACCTATTTTTACAAAAATTTTACTTTTTGATAATAGCAGAAATTTTTGAAATGTAGCCCATTAATTTAGCAAGGTTCTCGCAAAATCTGCCAATTAACCCCCCTTCAGGGGGGCAGGGGGGCCTACAACGATTTGCACGGAGGTTATTCTTCCTCTTCCTCTTCAGCGTATGCCTTGATAACCTGATCCTGAACATCTCCAGGCACCTGTGCATACTCGGCAAATTTCATTGTATACATTGCACGGCCTCCTGTGATTGAACTGAGTGCTGTAGAATACTTGTTCATCTCTGCAAGGGGTACTTTAGCTTTGATTACCTCAAAACGTTTTTCGCTTGACATACCAAGTACCATTCCGCGGCGACCCTGCAGGTCGCTGATTACATCACCCATACGATCGGAAGGGACGAAAATCTCAACATCATAAACAGGCTCAAGAATTTTAGGGCCGGCAATCTTGAATGCCTGGCTGAAAGCGTTTCGTCCTGCAAGACGGAAGGAAATTTCGTTTGAATCGACAGGGTGCATCTTACCGTCATAGACATATACTCTGATGTCGCGGGCATAAGATCCTGTAAGAGGTCCGATCTCCATTTTTTCCATAATCCCTTTTAGGATAGCCGGCATAAATCTTGCATCAATAGCACCACCGACGATACTGTTTACATATACGAGCTTACCACCCCATGGAAGTGCGATCTCTTCTTTATCGCGCACCGAGATTTTAATTTCCTTGCCGTTGATCTTCTGCATTGAAGCTTCCTTTGATCCTTCTTCAAAAGGTTCAATTATCATATGAACCTCTCCAAACTGGCCTGCACCACCTGATTGCTTCCTGTGTCGGTAGTCTGCCTGTGCGGTTTTTGTGATTGTTTCGCGATACGGAATTTTCGGAGGATTGAAGTTTGTTGGTATTTTATAGATATTATCCAGGTGCCATTTCATGATATTAAGGTGATATTCTCCCTGGCCATGGACAATGATCTGTTTCAGTTCTTTTGAGTATTCAATAATTATTGTAGGATCCTCAAGATGAATCTTATTGAGTGATTCTCCAAGTTTCTCATCATCACTTTCGCTCTGGGCTTTGATGGCTGTTCTGAATTTCGGATCGGGGAACTTGATGCCTTCATATTTCCAGTCACAACCAGGAACGTTCAATGAATGTCCGGTCTTTGTGTTTTTCAGTTTTACAAATGCTCCGATATCGCCAACGTGAAGTTCAGTCACTCTTGTTCTGTTCTTTCCAGCACTTACATAAAGCTGGGCCAGACGTTCTTTTGAACCATTATTTATATTAACAACATCGAGGTTTTCTGAAATTTTACCGGAAAATACCCTGAAATAGTTAATCTCACCAATATGTTCTTCGATAGCAGATTTAAAAACATAAACAGATGCAGGTCCGGCCGGGTTTGGTTTTACCGCCTCACCTTTAGTATTAAGTACAGGGGGCATATCAGCTATTGACGGGGCTTCTGTAATAATGAATTCAAGGAGTCTGTCAACGCCGATATTATGTTTGGCAGAGAGACAGAGTACCGGGAAAAGACCTCTTGTTCTGATTCCTTTTGCAATACCTTTCTTTATTTCATCTTCTGAAAGCGTGTCATTTGTGAAGAAGAGTTCCATAAGAGATTCATCGCTTTCAGCTGCTTTTTCAACAAGGGCGCCATGAAGTTCCGCAGCTTTTTCTGCCTGATCAGCAGGTATGTCAAGTATTTCTGCCTTGCCGCCATCCTTGGCATAACGAAGCATTTTCATTTTCAACACATCTATTATACTGTTGAATCCGAGACCTTCGTTGACCGGGTATTGGATAAGGAGGATATTGCTGCTGAGTCTTTCCTTGAGCATCTCGATTGATTTCTCGAAGTTTGATTTCTCATGATCAAGGCCATTGACGACTAATATCAGAGGTTTATTCTCTTTTTCAGTATGTCTGAAATGAATTTCAGTTCCAACCTCAACGCCGTTCTGCACGTTAATAGTCATAACCGCGGTATCAGAAGCGAAGAGTGAGGANATAACACCACCGCTGAAATCATCGAGGCCGGGTGTGTCAAGGATATTAATTTTATTGTTCAGGAACTCAGTATACATTACAGTCGAGAAGATTGAGTTGCCGTTTTCATGCTCAATCGGACGGTAATCTGATACAGTATTATTTCCTTCAATTGTTCCTCTACGTTCGATAATGCCCCCGTTAAAAAGCATTGCCTCAGCAAGGGTAGTTTTGCCTGAACCCGAGTTACCCAAAAGGGCAATGTTTTTAATCTGGTCCGCCTGGTATGTTTTCATGTTTCGCTTGGAGATTATAGGTTATACTAATTTATTATACGTTGATTAGGAGGGGACAAAAATAATAATTTTTTAAAAACAGTATAAGAAAGGAGTGAGAATTCCAAATTTTTTATTTCCTTTGCAGCAGTTTTTTGAAAAGCAGGAGTACCGTTTTTTCTTTCATAGTAAGTATACAAAACGTTTTTCATAGGGAAAGATCGGGAAGTTACCTGTTAATAACTTACATTTTTAGTAAGATTTATTGTTTTTCAACACACTTAAAGGCCTGACTATTCATTGTCATCGGGCATTTTATGTATGTGTTTTAGGATGTTTTAAAAAATAATGCATTTTGAATTTGATTTTTTAAATAATAAGAATACCTTTGCAAACCATTTTTTTAAGTAAAATTTAATGCTAAAATAATTGGA
>JGI20214J51088_10003325_pt1 | contig 10614 bp, 13 predicted proteins | sample WetSurMetagenome_FD_51088 | JGI IMG/M metagenome (IMG submission 51088) | reverse complement strand
CCCGCCGTGTGAGTAGCAATAGAAAGGCTGTGCGCCTATTGCAGAGAACCAATGGAAATGGCCCTCGATTCGTTCCTCGAACACCGCTGCGTTGCAGTTCGCGGATGCCTCGTAGAGTTCGATGCAGTTGCAGTCGTTGTTGTCATCAGTCTTCTCCGCCAGCCATGTCTTCTTGATCCTCAGCAGTCGGAGGATGAGCTTCCGCGTATCTCGCTCGAACTTGCCCAAGGAATCGTTGATCGTCTGCTGCATCACCCGCTCTGCGGGATAGAAGCTCATGCCAACCTTGTCAACTCGCCAAGGGAACCAGGTCGGCGTGAATCTGTACGCGCTATATCTGGATGTCAGCAGGTTGTGATACCAACTATGTCCCTCAGTGCTGAGCACAATCGTGATATGGAGTATCGCCGTAGAGGGAAGAAGGCTCTCCAGATGCAAATCCAGCCACTCGATTTGCTCACGCAGATTGCGGCGCAGGCAGGCATGACCAAATCCTAAGAGTCCTGAGTGAGGCGGAAGAATGGTGCCAAGGTGGTACATGCCGCCCCCAAACAACTCGGTCACAGCTGGTTCCTCATCCTCGTGCGACAAAGATCTAGGGGCTGGGAATAGCTTCTGGACTCTTGTCAGCAGCTTTGGCATCTTCTCTAGCGAGACAGCGTGGAAGACGTGGAGTTCCGACAGAACCCAGGAAAGGTCACCCGGAGGTTCCGGAAGCTTCTCCTGACCCGCGCGGTACATCCAGCCATTCGCAGGATCCGCCATCGCTCGGGCAGCACGGGCTGATTTGCCAAGCCGACTGGGAAGACGCCCCGCCACAGCAAAGACCAGGTTGGACCTAGCCGAGAAACGAATACGCGACCGGGTTCTCACGAGTGCCCCCTCGCCCATCACGCCCACAATTGGCCCAATACTACCGCGGGACTCGACACAATCTCATGTTCCTCGGTCGGCTCCAGTCTCGCGGCACGCGGATCGTCAATCGGCTGCGGCGACCAGCTCGGCGATCTTGTCAGCCGCATCCTGGGCGAGAGCAGGGATGCAGTGGGAATACACGTCCAGGGTGAAGGACACAGTGCTGTGGCCGAGGCGGTCGGACACGACCTTCGGATGGATGCTCGCCCCCAGCGCGATCGTGGCGTGGGTGTGACGGAGATCATGCAGCCGGATCCGAGGCAGTCCGGAGGCCGAGACTGCCTCCTCGAAGAGTTTGCTGATCCGGTCGGGATGCCAGGCGATGCCGCTCTCGCGGGTGAACACGAGGCCCGTCTCTGTCCACAGTTCGGGTTTGCCCTTCCTCTCGCGATCCTGAGCTTCGCGCCACACCCTCAGCGCCTCGACCGTCTGCGCGTCCAACCAGATGGTGCGGCGGCCGCGCTTCGTCTTCGGCTCCGAGAAGGCCACCTTGTATCCGGCGGCGACGAGGGCTTGGCGTACCATCAGCGATGGGTTGGCTGCCTCGAGATCAACATCGGCCCACCGCAGGCCGAGCGCCTCTCCCCGCCTCATTCCCGTTGAGGCCAGCATGCGCCAGAGAGGGTGCAGCCGGTCATCCTTGGTCTTCTCCAGGAAGCTTTTCAGCTCCTTCGCCGACCAGGTCTTCATCTCGTTGGCCTCGGTCAGCCGCAAGGCCGGTGGGTCGGCAGCGTCAGCCGGGTTCCGCTGGATGAGTCCCCAGCGCATCGCGTCCCGAAGAGCCCGATGGAGGGTGGTGTGGATGTGGCGGACGGTGGTAGCGGTCAGGGGCTTGGGTTTCTCCGCCTTCTGCCTCTCGTCTTCCGGCTTCTTCCCCTTGTCTTCCACCTCTTGCCCGTTATCCGCGGGCTTCTTCGTCTTGTCCTCCGCCTTTTGTTTCTTCCGGCTCACCCGCGGCTCCGACAGAAGCTTCCCGTAGAAGGTGTTAATGGCCGAGGGAGTCAGCTTCTGAAGTGGGGTGCTGCCGAGGCCGGGAATTAGGTGAGCAGAGACGAGGCACTTGTAGCCGACAAGGGTGGTCGACCGAATCGTGGGGGTGATTGCCGGAAGCCACTGCTGCTCCAAGAACTCAGCGAGCGTCATCTTGGCCGGCTGCACGTAGGTCCCATTCTGAATGGTGCCCAGGATGTCGTTCAGCGCGGTCTCCGCGTCCTTCCTGGTCCTGAAACCGGACTTGCAGCCCTGGCGGCGCTCCATCCGATCCTTGAGCTCTCCGCCGCACTCCGGACACGCCCGGAGGCGCCGGCGTTCCACCCAGACCCGCTTGCCGCAGCCCTGACAGCGCTGCGCCTGCTGCTCCCCAAGCTCGTAGATCGCCTGCCAGGTCTTCATGCCAGCGGGCCTGCGGACGTGGCCTCTCATGATTCGCTCGCTCGCGGTCCTCTAGCCTTGCATCTTCTGCCGCCGGCGATGCGCGTCTGCTCGCACCCGACACATACTTGTGCAGTACCTCTGCTTGGTGCTCGCCGGCACAAACACCTTCCGGCAGTCCTCGGCCAGACACTCCCGTGGCTCAAGCAGCTGACCCCCCAGCTCAAGAGCAAAGAACACATAGAGACTGGCAAGGAGGGTATCGGGCACGAACCAGAGGCCTACCGCTCCCTCCTTATCGGGGAGAGTAATCACTGGATCCACGTGACCTTTCAGCTGCCTATTTACCTCCGCATGCAGGAAGGAGCGGGCCGGCCCCCGGCCCTCGCCGTCCGTCCAGTCAGCGAGCAGGTTCGCATCATAGGGATGTTCCTCGACCCCACAGGCCACGATCTCAGCAATTCCCCGCCAGCGTGCAAGGAGCGGGGGCCTGGGCTGGTCGCTTGGACAGACCAATTGCAGGCTGTTGACAAGTGCTTGAGCCCCGTCCGGGTCAAGCTTCCCCTCGCGAAGAGCGAGGTAGATAGACACCTGCCGCGGCTGGGGCGTCCAGCGAACATACGGGGACAACGCCTCCTCGTTCCTCGTCCGTACCAGCTCCCAGAGGGCGATGAGGCGCTTCATGTGGTCAAGTTCGCGTCGCCAGTAGGAAAGTGATTCGGCGTACCCGCCCGCGCCAAGCTCAAGATCGGATTTGCGGCCGAGTTGGCCCCACTTCTTGGCAAAGGCTCGGATGCCCGTCTCATTGCCGTCAAGAGAGGCAAACAGGCGATGCAGACCTGGATTCTGCCGGTCTCTACTTGAAGGGTCACGGATCGCATTCTCCGGGGGCATGAAGGTCGGCAGCCGTTCCCTGAGCCACGGTCCCTCGCCGGGATCGGTGTCCGGAATGGTCGACTCCTCGGGACGCTTCGCCACCCAGGCGTAGCCGTCCTTGGCCACGTATAGGCTTCGAGCAAACATCGCTTGAGCGATCCCCTTGAACGCTATTTCCTCTGACTTGGCCATCGACGCCCTCCGAAACAGACGATGTGTAATGTCTTTTGTCATCTGCATGGTAATGCGCCACTCGTCATCAGTCAAGACCGAATGGCACGCAAAAGACGATTTACTATTGTTTTTGTACGCTTTATGGCCTAGAATCATATCCCGGAAGGACCGGTAGGCACGAGGGGTGCTAGGTCACGGCTAAGCAAGGTCCGGGCGGACGCCGGCCTGCGTGCCAGAAACGGAGGGGAACACCATGGCGGAGAAGCACGAGCCGCGTCGCCTGACCGTGAGCGTCGAGGCGGCCGGCAAAATCTTAGGGATCAGCCGGGGCAGCGCATATCAGGCGGCCAGAAACGGAGAGCTCCCTGGAGTGCTTCGAATCGGCGGTCGGTACCTGGTGTCAGTCGCCGCGCTTCGCAAAGCTCTACATATCGATGATCAGCACGACGACTGAAACCTGCACCAGGAGAAGTCTCGTCCCCTCCAACCCAGGGGGCAGCCAAGACCGCCAGCAAGATTCTGACGGGACACTGGCGTTACCGTCGCAGACCCGCGGTTCTCAGGGCGACCGGATGAAGCATCAGTACAGCCTCGGCCTTCTTGACCAGCTCATGCGCGAGCTACCCGAGCCGGTAAGCCCGCAGGAGGTCCATCGGCTGGCAAGCGGCGTGGGCAGGGGCAGGTAGACAGTGGTCGATACGCCGCACGAGCCCTACGTGAGGTTTCCGAAGTACCTATTGGACGCGCTGCTGCGATCCCCGATGTCCGGGGTTCAGAAAGATATCGCCTTTGCCGTTGTCAGGCGCTCCATCGGCCACTACAACCTCAGCGCGGCTGAAATCGGTCTGCAGCTTTTGGTCGAAATGACCGGGCATCACAAGACACGGCTAAGCAAGGCTCGTCAGGACCTAATAAGAGAAGGCGTCCTCGTGGAGACGAGATCATCAACGTGCGCACGTGCGGCCGTACTCGCAATCAACAGGGACCCTTCGAAGTGGGGTGCCTACGCTGTGAAAAGGCTGTCAGCAGATTGCGAACAGGCAGCAGATCGCGGACAGCAAGACGCCGACGGGGAGTCTGCAGATTGCGGAGAGGGCATCAGCAAGACAGGGACAGACCTGTCAGCAGATGACGGCCCATTGAAGACTACAGAAGATATCTCTGAAGAACTCTCTGAATACCGACAGCCGCCTGGCGAGCAGGCGGCCAAGGGTGAGGGTGCCAAGGGTCGGGGCAGCGAACGCCACGAAGCAAAGACCCACAAGGACACCGGACGGGTCAACGCCGCCACGATCATGGCCGAGTGCATGGCCTATGCCAAGGCCCAAGAACTGCCCGTTGATGATGCGTACCGGGGTCATCTCGCTCGCGAGATCCAGAAGGCTCTCCAGGCCGGGCATACCGCCGAGACCATCGGACGAGCCGCTCGCCAGCTGATCAACAACAACCGAACCCCCGCAGACTTGCGCTGGGTGGCGGGGGACCTAGCGAGAGGAGGAACCGATGGCGGACGATCCGGAAAGCCTGGGTGCTCTGGTCGATCGATCGACGGGGAGTTCTGAGACGCGACCCTGCAATTCCTGCGGAGCGCCGGCACTGGTGCCGCCATACCTTGTCGGGCGTGCCAGCCTTCCGGTGTGGTGCCCGAAGTGCTCTGAGATCGAGGAACGGCGTTTCGCCGTCGAGGGCCAGACACTGAATGCAGAGGAGACCGCGCGCCGGGCCGAAGGGGCTCGAGCCAACTGGCTTAAGCAGAATGGTCCGGGAACTCGACTCGTCTCCGCTACGCTCGCAGCCTATCGGCTCACCGAGGAGAATCGCCCGGCCTTTGAGATCGCCAAGGCTTGGCTGCTTCGAGACCCGCGACCCAACCTCATAATCGTCGGCCCCATCGGCTCCGGCAAATCCTACCTGGCTGCAGCCCTGTTCCACGAGCTTCTCACCGGCAACTGCTGGGAGGCCCAGGCGCAATGGCCGATTTGGCTACGAGCTCAGAAGCTCCTCGCCATGATCAAGGACGGCTTCGGGGACGAGGTGGCCCGGAGGCAAGCGGCAACGCAGTGTGCTGCTGCGAAGGAGGTTCCTCTCCTCTTCCTTGACGACCTCGGCAAGACCCACCCCGGCAAGGACGCATCCTGGGTAGAGGATCAACTCTACGGCATCGTTGACGAGCGCTACTGCGAGATGCGACCCACGGTCGTCACCACCGAGTGGCGCCAAGATGCTCTCGCCGAGCGCTGCGGGGAGAGCGTCGTCTCTCGCCTTATTGACGGAGTCATGGTGGCCAACCTGCGTAGCCCGGCCAAGCCCTACCGGGACAGAGAGCAGACGACCAGAAAAGACCGCTCTTGACGCAAGGAGGGAGAAGAAGGTTGTGTCTAGGTCCAAGAAGAGCGCGTCCACGTCACTTGATATGAAGGTCAACGACGGTTTTCAGCCGGACCCCCCAGAACGCGAACAATGGTACCGATCGGTGCCGGGCGCTCGTGGTAGTCAAGCGCACCGATCTCCGCTTGGACCGACGAGCGAGTTTGCCTCAACCCTCGACGACTGCGATGTCCTCGGCTTGTTCGGAGACGAGCCTGAGGTTGGCCGGATGAATCCAACCGTTCGAGAGCTCCTCCACGAAGACCATGAGGTGGCCCCGCTGGGAGAGGACGGTGTAGATGCCGCCGAACTTGATCTCCCGGACCTTGTCGCCCTTCTTGAACGTACTGGTCGTGCTCACGGTCGTTCTCCCCTCCTAGTGCCAGAGGACCGCGATGTCGGTGACCTGGTCGGCATCGACTTCCTCGACTGCGAACTCGAACGCGTCAAGCTCGACGCTGGCAAGACGGTGCCCGTGTCCCCACCCGAGCGTCCGGCCGTCAAGAGTGACGATCCACATCAGCCGGTAGCCCAGGGCGCGCATGGCCCGGGCGTCCGGCTCGGTGATGCTGATGGTGAGTGTCCCTGCCATGGTGGCCTCCGACCCTGTCGTTTTCTAGACTTTGGCGATCGACCACAGAGCCAGGTCGTCGCCCTCGTCAAAGCTGAAGGTGGCTCCATCGGCGAGCCGGGCTACCAGGTGATCTGCGTAGCGGAAGCGGCAGGGGCGCTCAAGCTCGAGGATGGTGCCGGTGACCGTCAGCTCCTCAGGGTCGCGCATGCTGGGCGAGTACGTGATCTCGACCTGGTCGCCGATGGCGTAGCCGGTCATTGTTCTTCCCACTCTTCTGATGGTGAGTGCCCCTGCCACGGTGGTCTCCGTCGTCCTTCTTCCTGCAACACCCATTCATGCCTCTTTGCGGGCGAAGAGTCAACGACAAGTAATGCTCCTTTTCTCTCTACCTTGGAGGTGACGCCATGGTGAAGTCCGCTACTACGAACCTGATTCCGAACCTCGCCATCGAGCAGGTGTCGATCGAGGAGCTGAAGGCCGACCCGGCCAATCCGCGGCGCATCTCAGACAGAGAACTGGAGGCGCTCACCCGGAGCCTTAGCGAGTTCGGCCTCATCGACCCCATCATCGCACGCAAGCTGGATAGGACCGTGATCGGGGGTCACCAACGCCTGCTTGCCGCCCGGAGACTGGGACTCGAGACGGTGCCGGTCATCTATCTCGATATCACGAAAGAGAAGGCCCAACTTCTCAACGTAGCCCTCAACAAGATCTCCGGTGACTTCGACGAGGAACTGCTCGCAAGGCTGCTTGCCGATCTAGCCGAGGACCCGGAGATTGACCTCACCCTCTCGGGGTTCGAGGAGAAGGAGATCAAGCAGTTGCTCAAGGGACTCGCCTCCAGGGAGAAGCGCGACCGACCGGAGACGTTCGACCTGGACGCCGCGCTTAGGAGCGCCTACGAGAACCCGCGCGCGAAGCTCGGCGACCTCTTCCACCTGGGTGAGCACCGGGTGCTCTGCGGGGACGCCACCAAGATTGAGGATATCGAACGTTTGTTCGGCGGCGGGAGAGCGGCGATGGCCTTCACCGATCCCCCCTACAACGTGGCCCTCGGTGATCACGGCGGGAAGCAGCAAGGGCAAGCCCGCCGTCGTATTGAGAACGACGCCATGGCACCCGAGGCCTGGGAGACGTTCTGCCGGGGCTGGGCGTCCAGTCTCCTTACCAATGTCGACGGCGCCCTCTACATCTGCATGAGTACCAAGGAATGGGCATCAGTCTCCCGAGCGCTTGCTGAGGCCGGTGGCCACTGGTCTGACACCATCATCTGGGAGAAGGACCGGTTCGTGCTTGGGCGCTCCGACTACCAGCGAGCCTATGAGCCCATCTGGTACGGCTGGCGCGAAGGCGTGAAGCACCACTTCGCCGGAGGTCGCGACCAAGGGGACGTCTGGAAGATCGAGCGGCCCTCGGACTCTCCCCTTCACCCAACCATGAAACCGCTCCCCCTCATCGAACGGGCCATCGAGAACTCGAGTCAGGCAGGTAACCTGGTCTTGGATCTCTTCCTCGGCTCCGGATCAACCCTCATCGCCTGTGAGCGCACCGGCCGAACCTGCTACGGGATGGAAGTCGATCCACACTATTGTTCCATGGTGATTGCGCGCTGGGAGGCGTTCACCGGGCAGAAAGCCGAGAAGGTGAGCGCCCGGTGAGTACCTCGGGCCCCGACAAGCTGAGGTACCGACAGGGCCCAATGGGGTGCGCATGAGAAGCCCACCCCTACGCACCTGTCAGCACGTCCGCGCGGACGGCTCCTTGTGTCGATCTGCCCCCATGCGGGACGAGGCCTTCTGTTTTTGGCACTCCCCCGCGCATGCCGAGGAAGCGGACGAGGCCCGGCGTCTGGGCGGTCTCAGGCGTCGCCGGGAACGAACCGTGGCCGGCGCCTTCGAGTTCGCCGGGCTCTCGACTGTCTCTGATATCCGCCGCCTCCTCGAGGTGGCGGTCATCGACAGCCTATCTCTTGAGAACTCGGTCGCTCGAAGCCGCACGCTTGCCTACCTCGCTCAGACCGCGCTCCGGTGCCTCGAAGTGGGCGAGCTGGAAGAACGCCTGGCGTCGCTTGAGGCGGCTCTTCGTAGCCAGGAACGTGCCCATGCTCCCGACTTTGACTTTGACCTCGAGGTGGCGGAGGAAACCTCAGATCCCAAGGAGCTCACCCCATGACGCTCACCACCCGCATTAAGCAGTTAGAAGACCACACCCTCACCCCCCGAGGCGCGGTTAACCGGTGGCTGGATGGTGAAGCCCACCAGTTCGACTCGATGCTCGCCCACAGCCTCTGGCTCATGGATCAGCCCAAGGATGCCTGGCCCCTCGTTACGATGCCCAGACAGGTAGTTGAAGCGGTGAGAAAGCAGAACCAGCGGACCCCGGATGAGCGCCTGCGCGACCAGTTCTACCGGGCGCAGCGCGACGTGCTCTTCCTCTTCTTTCTTCACAACCGACTGAATCTCGAGGCCCTGCACGAAGAGGAGACGACGTGGCCGAAGGTCGCTCTCCTTGCCGAGCAACTCCGGAATCTCATCTACCGAAAGACCGAACTCGACGAGCGCCGCCTCGAGAACCTTACGTTCCCCGATGAGCTGCGCCAGATCCGGACCCGAGGGCAGGTCAAGAAGCACCCGACCGCAACCGGGAACGTGAAGCTCGATAAAGACATCACCGCCTGGTCTGCCGAGGAGCGAAGACTGCGAACCCGGGTGCTGAGCCTCCGGGAGACCGGAACGCTCCTTGCCCGCCACTACTTCGGCCGGGAAGAACTCTTGTATGCGCAGTCATGCCGGCGCATCGCCGCCAGCCTTACGATGCTCGCCGGTTTGCGCGCCGTCTACGAGCGGGCGACAAAGGGAGGCCCACCCCAGGCCGAAGAAGAGCTCGTCAGATGGCTCTTCGAGAACGAGATCGCCCGGTGCACGGGGGGAACGAGCGTCGCGCAGGAAGCGCCCAGGCAGAAGGGGGAGGAAGCCGATCGGGAGGCGAAAGAAGAGGCCGCGAGGCTTGCTCGGTACCTCGTCGTCATCGCGAGAGCCGATGCCCTGCAGACGCTCAGCGACGGCGAGTCGGGAGTCGGACTCCTCAACCAGTGGCTGCAAGCGGAGATGAGCGACGAAGGCTCGGCCTGTCTCTCCCCACTAATAAAGGAGGACGACAGTGGCGACTAGACGATCAAGCTCAGGCCCCGAGGACCGCTCGACCGAGGTCGCCCGTCGCTATCTTAGGGGCGAGAGTCAGGCCCAGACTGCGGAAGCCCTCGGCTGCTCTTCTACGCAGGTGGGTCGGGACCTAGCCAAGGTAGAGCGACACGCAGTCGCTTCGTGCGCTAGCAGCCTCCGGGACGAAAGGACCAACGAGCTCGCAAACATAGACGCGCTCGAAGCTCAGTACGGGCGAGTCTGGGGAGCTGCGCCTGGTGCCCGGAGAGAGGACATAACTGAGATTCCTTCCGGTGCCCTGACCGGGGCCGAGTTGAGCCTTTCTGAGGGTAGCCGGTGCGGGAACCCTGCTCCCGGCGGAGTTGCCCGTCTCATGGAGCGGCGCTGGAAACTGCTCGGCCTTGATGCCCCTGCCGGACAGGGACTTGGCGGTGAACAGGAGGAGCCTATGACCGAGGAGGAGGCCATGAGAGAGGTTTGGCGGCTCATGGGTTCCCCCTCCCCTTGGGACCTCGTGGAGCGGCCGCCCATGACTGCGGAGAACCTGCCCCCGGGATTTCCACCGCCTCCGGCTGGAGCGTTTTCAGGGGAGTCCCTGTTCGAGCGACTGTTCGGGTTTCCGTACGAATCCAAGGACGGTTGACCCAGGCTGGTCGGGGCGAGCCGTCGCTCGACCAACACCATCGAATGGTGGTGAACGGGGGCTTGTCTGGTCCGCGCCACCTGAACCGTTCCCGCGGCCGCAAGCTAGTCATCACCGAGACCGACCCCTCTCCCCCGCCGAGTCTTCCTTCCACGCTTCCTCAATCCGCGGCGGCCGAGGTTGCTGTAGACGTTCGCCAGATTGTTGACGCACACAGCTAGATTCGATTCAAACGTGCCTGCAGAACGCGCGGCCAGTCGCTGGTAGATCTCGACCGCTCGCATGGTCACGCTACGGGCCTCCTCCCGGCGGCCTAGTGCGTCGAAGACGAGGCCGAGGTTGTTGAGGCTCCTGGCCAGCTCGGGTTCGAAGGCGTTCGGGTTGAGCCTGGCCAGGCGCTGGCAAATCTCGACCGCCCGCTCGCTCACGCCAAGGGCCTTTTCCTGCCGGCTGAGAGCGCAATAGAGCAGACCCAAGTCGCTGAGGCTGCTGGCCAGCTTGGCTTCGAAGGCGTTCGGGTTGCGTCTGGCTAG
>JGI20214J51088_10003324_pt1 | contig 10615 bp, 5 predicted proteins | sample WetSurMetagenome_FD_51088 | JGI IMG/M metagenome (IMG submission 51088) | reverse complement strand
CACAGAGAACACAGAGATTTCACAGAGTTACACAAAGAATAATCTCAGTGGATTTCTGTGTCTCCTCTGTGGATCTNAGTGTAAGTTCTTAAATACCTGCGAGTAATTAATCTGGCAGATTATACATTTTTCTGGTTTCACAGACATCAAGGAATTCTTTTTTAAAAAGCGGCTTGTTTTCGATAGTCTGATAAAATTCCTCCAGGTATCTCAGATTCTCCTTTCGGGTAGCCTTTGAGATAATCTCCTGGCTATTAATAAGGGCTTCAAACTCCGGCTTCAGCTTTTTATAAAAATCAAAAGTCCTCTTGAATTCATCTTCAGTATAGCATAGTCCCTTATAGACCCTTCTTTTGCTGAGAAATTGTTCAGGCACATCCCGGGGTTTTGTATAACTGGCATCAATTAGTCCGGCAAAATCAAAATCATATGGGACAACATGAAGAGCCTGGTTCTTTTCCAACGACCGCAGGATAATAACATTTCGTCTTGATGAGATGAACCAGTCCCTGTTCCCGATAATATATTCGAAAACCGACATTTTCATGAAGTTTTCCCTGTCAAGCATAAACGGGTTAAGCAGACTGTCCCTCTGCACTGCATTATTTCTCTCAGCCAGCTGATCCTCGTGCTCGATAAAAAAGCTGTAACGCTCAAAAACCTGCCGTCGGGTATTGTCATCAATATATACAACCCTGACGAGTCTTACCTTCAGGCTCATATCAGTTACAAGGTTATACATCTTGTATATAAGATATTCCTCAACCACATCCTCTTCTTTCTGGCAGGCTGTAACCAGTTTGAGCTTATCCTGGTTGTTGAATATCGTTTTTTTGACTTCGCTTTTCCTGAAATTCACAAGCAGGGGAGGGAAAGTACAGATTTCAGGGTTACGGCGAAAATCACCCCTTGCCCTAACCTTGACGTTGAACTTCCTGACTTTCCCGTCGGGATCATTATAGGTGAGCTTGCCGGGGTGAGGTTTAGGATCATTTGCAGTGTCAGCCCTGATCTCCGAAAAATGGGAACTAAGGGTCATGTTTATTATCTCATCGGAAAGAAATAGTGTGTCGGTTTTCTGACCTCTTACCCCAACCGAAAGGACCAAAAACGCTGTGAAGCTTATAAAAATCCTGTGCAATACTGGTCTGACATGCAAATTCATAATAAGTTGAATTTAATGATTTTAATTTTCTCTCCATTTTGACCTGTCAGGAGGAGCCGGTACTGTTACTTTTTTTGCCGGTTTCTCCTTCAGCTCCTGAAGCAACACTTCCACTGCCTTTTCGATGCATACATCGATTCCTTTCGCCATTTGTTCAGGCCGTTCAACCACTTCTATATCAGGATAAACGCCTACTCCCTCAATTATCCAACCCTCCTGCTGGTCGAAAACCCCGAACCTTGGAACAGAAATATAGCCCCCATCAACAAGTCGGGCATTTCCCGAAATGCCTACCAGCCCGCCCCAGGTTCGTGTGCCGATTAGTTTGCCCAGTCCCAGCTTTTTGAAGAAATATGGAAAAGCATCTCCCCCTGAAGCCGAATAGCCGTTAATAAGCATAGCCTTTGGTCCGTCGTGGGAAATAGCAGGAGATTTGCCTGGAGTCAGTCCTTTCTGATGCCAGTATACAAGAGTGTGGCGGTCGAGCAGATCAGCCATACGGTCGGGAATGAAACCGCCTCCGTTGTAACGTTCATCGATAATCAGTGCCTCTTTGTCGAAATATGTATACATGCCCTGGTAAAGTTCGCGGTTACCATCTGCAGATGTATTCGGGACATAGATATAACCGATTTTACCGCCTGAAAGCTTATCTACCATCGCTCTCCGGCGGTTAACCCAGTCGAGATGCAGAAGCCCCAGCTCGCTTGATATGGGTTTAATAAGTGATGTTCTTGCATCAGCTGAAGAAGGTTTGCTGCTGACCTTTATCTCAACTGTTTTACCGGCCTTATTCTCGAGAAATACATATGGATTGGCTGCTGTTGTGACATCCTTCCCGTCAATGCTTATCAGGAAATCTCCTTCCTTAACATCAACACCCTGTTCAGTGAGGGGGGAACGGAGCGACGAATTCCAGTTTTCACCCTTATATATCTTAGTGATCCTGAATCGTCCTGTCGTTTCATCGGCAGTCAGTTCGGCCCCGAGAAGACCGTTATCTATCCGTTTTACGTTTTCGAAATCACCCCAGTCGACATATGTGTGTCCGATATTGGTCTCAGCTACAATTTCGTTCAGTATATAATCAAGGTCGGCCCGGTGGCTCACAAAGGGGAGCAGAGCGCTGTATCGATCCTTCATTGCCTGCCAGTTGACCCCGTGCAGGTTATCTACATAGAAATAATCGCGGAAAATACGCCAGGCATCTACATAGATCTGATTCCACTCTTTCGCCGGATCTATTTTCATCTCAAGACCTCCTAAATTCATTTTGGCGGCACCTGCTTTTTGTCCGGGTGTAAGCTTAATGATTCCATAATCTTCACCCGACCTGTAGATTGCCATCTTTCCGTCGGATGTCAGGGAGGCTGTCATTACCCTGTCAAGAATCTCTTCATTTTTCTCATCGGCAATGTTGTATTTCATAAGCTTGTTATTGCTTATAAATATAAGTCCTCCGTCTGAAGCGCCTACTATCCTGTATTCGCCGGCTTCTCCGGGGAGTGCTGTTATCCGGTCATTTATGCCGTTAAAGTCAATTTCAACCCTCACATCTTTTTTAGCCGAAGAAGTGTCAGCAGAGTTTGATTTTCCCTTCTTATCCTTCGGTGAGGCTGCCGGTGTCGGTGTTGATTTTTCAGACTTTACAGGTTCGATATCATTTTTGTCCTTGAATATCTTGGGGCTTTTCGGAGTCAGTGATACAGCGTACAGTCTGGTAGCCCGGTCATAGATATAATCAAATTCGAAGCTCGAGAATGACAGATTGAAATCGCGGTTTGAAGCAAAGAAAACGTAATTGCCGTCAAGGCTGAAAACAGGGTTGTCGTCTGAATATGTTCCATCAGTAACCTGCAATTTTTTGCCGGCAGGAATATCATACACCCATATTGCGGTTTTTTCATTGCTGCCCTCTTTCTGGTATGTTATCCAACGCGAATCGGGTGAAAAGTTATAGCTCCTCAGTTCACTCGATGTTGCATGATCAATATCAGTTACCTTTCCTGTTGAGGCTTCAACAAGCCTGAGGTTAAGTGTCCTGTCGGAGAACAGGAGCCAGCGGCTGTCGGGAGACCAGACAGGCTGGTATTTCCAGGCTGATGAATTGAATGTGACCTGCCGCGGCTGAGCTCCTTTTTTGTTTTCAAGAAGCCATAGTTCGTACTCACCGGTCCTATCGGAGTAGTATGAGATATATTTTCCGTCGGGTGACCAGGCAGGGTATATCTCGCGGACCCCCTGGCTTTCAGTAAGATTCTCTGTAATTCCGTTTTCGGCAGGAACAGAGAAAATATCTCCGCGTGCATCAAATAGTGCACGCTTTCCGGTTGGGGAGACGGCAAAGCTGTGAATATCTCCCTTTACATTTTTAAAGTATGGAACAAGATTCGGATTGTCGAAGTTAATGCTGACATTAACTTTCTCTGATTGTCCCGTCTGAAGACTCAGTCTGTAAAGATATCCTCCGTTTTCGTAAACCAGCTGGTCGCCGTTTCCCGAAGGCCACATAACATCAAATTCAGAATGGCGGGTAACCTGCTTTGTTTCTTTTGTAACCGTGTTATATTGCCAGATATTCAATTTGAGATCTCGGTCAGAAGCAAAGAAAATATTGTTGCCCGACCATGTGGGAAGCTGATCGGTGCCTTCAAAATTTGTGATCTGTTCTGATGTGTTATCCCTGAGATTATATATCCAGAGGTCGGTAGCCCTGCCTCCCTTATAGCGTTTCCAATTGCGGAATTCGCGGTCGACAGGAGTGAAGACTAACCTTGATCCATCGGGTGAAAGAACTCCGAATCCGCCGTTTACAATCTGCAGCGGATTTTCGAATTTGCCATCGAGATTCACAAGAAAGTACTTGCCCTGTCTTTCACCAAAGGATGTGCGGTTGGCCCGTATAAGTATCTGTTTGCTGTCGGGCGTCCAGTCAAGCACAACATTATCCCATCCTCCCCTTGGAGGCATTACACCAACGGAATTATACCAGGTAAGCTGACGAGGAACACCGCCGTTTGATGGAATGACAAAGACCTGACGGCTCCCTGAATATTCGCCTGAGAAGGCTATCCACTGCCCGTCGGGTGATATCTTTGGAAAAAGTTCAAGTCCGCTGTGTGAAGTTAATCTACGGGCTTCCCCTCCTGTTGAGCTTACAGTCCATATATCGCCGGCATATACAAAAGCGATAAGGTTTTTATTTATATCAGGAAACCTCAGTAACCTGGCATCGTCAGTTGCGTATGCGTTATAAGATATGATCAGAGTAAGGGAAAGGGCTGAAATTGTTTTGATAAATAGTTTCATGATTGGTGATTTGTAATTTCAAATTTAAGGTTTTTTGTTAAACATTATGAAAAGAGTTTAGTTCATGGAGATCTTTGTTTTACCTATACATTATATTATGAACCTGATTAATTTTGGTATTTTTAAAATTATAGCCGGCAACGAACAATTGGCAACGATTAAAATGGCTAACTCTTTTTTCAGGTTTAAACAGTTCACTATCAACCAGGACAAGTGTGCCTTTAAAGTGGGCACCGATGGTGTTCTTCTTGGTGCATGTGCCGATATTAAAGGCAGGAAGCGAATACTGGATATCGGAACTGGAACAGGTCTTATCCCTTTGATGCTAGCACAAAGATGTGATTCTGAAATCACAGCCATTGAACCTGACTATGATTCATTTCTTCAGGCTTCCGAAAACATTAGGATGAGCAAATGGAGCAGAAGGATCAGGATAGAAAACTGCACAATGCAAAACTTTAATCCTGAAATATCCGGGTTCGACCTCGTCGTCACAAATCCTCCATATTTCATCAGTTCAATCAAAAACTCCGATCTGGTAAAGTCAAATACAAGGCATAATGACAATCTGACTCACCAGGATATTCTGTCAGGAGCAGGCAGACTGCTCAAGGAAGATGGGCTGCTTCAGTTGATACTGCCTTATGATGAGGGTAATATCTTTATAGCAGAAGCTCAGGAGTATGGGTTTTATTGTAACAGTATTCTTAAGATCAGGCCGCTGCCGACCTCAGCAATCAGAAGGATGATAATTGGCCTTGGCAGGAAAAGGGTAAATCCTGCTGAAAGCTTCCTTACAATTGAAAAAGGGGAAAGGCATGATTTTACGGAGGAATATATAAACCTTACAAGGGATTTCTACCTTAAGTTTTAACCCCCCAACCCCCAAAAGGGTGGGCTAAATTGAAATATTATAAAGAATTACTGTGTTAAACCCCCCTCTGGGGGGCTAAGGAGGTCCTGCCTGATATTGATTTCCTTCTCTGGCAACCCGTATTCTTCCTTCATCTCAATCCCAAGAGTTTTCAGCTCATCAAGCACCGGATTATAGATCTCAGGAACCACTGGTATATGAACCCCAGTCAGGTTGATTTTCTTTTCAAGGATCATTTTCACCGCAATGGANGAAGGAAGGGCAACAGTCNGTGCAATTGCTGTATTTGTATCCGGCGATCCGAAATCGACCATCGATGATTTTATAACCTCTTTTCTCCCATCGGGCCAGGCAGCGAGAAATATATGCTGCATCACCACCATATCACGCTCATTGTCGGTTAGCATCATCTTACCTATCATCCTGTCAGATGTAATTTCAAAAGGAGTTGTATTGCCGTAGTTCATTTGTTCATTGTCAAAGAAGCCGAGCCATTCAATCGATTCAATTGCTATAGATTTCTCAGAGATCCCGAGTTTCTGGGCAACCTTATTCCTGAGATCATTTTTACCCAGGCCAGCTCTTTCGGCCAGGAACCCTGAATAATCCATCCCTGTATAATCGATGATTGAATCGTCAAGCATATTCAGAGTTTTCATCGCATCAAGCGTTTCACACCAGCCCTTGAACCGGAAAGTACCCCTGAACATTGTCGAAACCTCGGGAATGCTGTAAATTTCAATGTAGCTGATCGAGTCCCTGTTAGGGTAGACCTCCATTTCCCCGACACCTGGAAAATCATATCTGAACAGATCCCTGAAAAGATATTCCGGTTTTATGATGACTCTCTCCCCCTTTTTGAGGTAAAGAGCACCATTCCGGCTCGCCAGTACCACTCCCTTCGGACTCCATGAAAATTTATATTTCAATGGATTCCCGGCATCCTCCGGAGCAGGTAATGCCCCGCACATAGAATAAAACTCTTCGACTTTTCCTCCTCTGTCATGAATATGATCGATGACTTTCATGGCTGTCATATGGTCAATGCCTGGATCAAGGCCGATCTCGTTAAGGAGGATTATACCGGCAGATCTCGCTTCGGAATCGAGTGCTTTTATTCCAGGCTGAACATATGATGTTGTTACAAGCGGTTTTTTATTCCTGATGCAGATATTTGCCACATCGGTATGAAATCTATATGGAAGCAGTGAAACAGTAATATCATATTCCGAAACCAGCTTGTCAAGGGTTTCAGTATCATCCATTGACCAGTCGAGAGATTTTCCTAGCGGATTCCCGTTTATCATTTCATCGGCGCGATCCTTCATCGGTGAGGCGACCATAACATCTATTCCGTTCTGAAGCATATATCCGACCATTGGTTTCGCTACCAATCCGGCACCAAGAATAAGAACCTTGTTCATTGAAGATAAATTATAAGCGGTGAAGTTAAGAAAACGATGTTACAATGAAAAAATCTATCTTTGTTAACAATCAATCACTACCGAATGTCTCTGCCATCAAAGCCAATATCCGACGAGAACAAATATGTCGAGACCCCGCTTATGAAGCAGTATTACAGCGTCAAATCAAAGCATCCCGACGCAATACTTCTTTTCAGGGTGGGTGATTTCTATGAAACATTCGGCTCAGATGCGATAAGAGCGTCTGAAATTCTTGGGATAACACTTACACGCAGGGCAAACGGGTCAGCCACATTCGTAGAGCTGGCAGGGTTTCCATACCATGCTCTTGATATTTATCTTCCCAGGCTGGTAAGGGCCGGACAACGGGTAGCAATCTGTGAACAGCTTGAAGACCCGAAGCTTGCAAAAAAAATCGTTAAGAGGGGAATAACCGAGCTTATCACCCCNGGGGTATCTCTTAATGAAAATGTTCTTAATCACAAGGAAAACAATTTTCTTGCTGCCGTTCACATCGACAAGAAAATAGCTGGCGTTGCATTTCTGGATATTTCAACAGGGGAGTTCCTTGCCTCGGAAGGTACCCTGGATTATATAGATCAGATCCTGAACAACTTTCAGCCAAAGGAGGTTCTTTATGAGAAGCGCAGGAGTGATCTGTTTAATGAAGCATTCGGGACAAAGTTCTACACAAACAAGCTGGACGACTGGATGTTTACCCCGGAAGCTGCAAACGACAGGCTTCTCAAGCAGTTTGAAACAAGCTCATTAAANGGCTTCGGAGTCCAGAACCTTAATTTCGGTGTTATAGCCGCAGGAGCGATTCTTTATTATCTCGATATAACGCAGCATTCGCAGCTCGGACATATAACCAATCTTTCCAGGATTGATGAAGATAAGTATGTCTGGCTCGATAAATTCACTATCAGGAACCTGGAGCTTTTTCACACTCCGTACGAAGGAGCCAGGACCCTGATAGACGTAGTTGACCGTACTATATCGCCTATGGGAGGCAGACTCCTGAAGAGGTGGATTTCACTTCCTCTGAAAGATATGCAGCCTATGACCGACAGGCATGATATTGTAAGCTGTCTTGTTGACAATTCTGATAATATGTCAAAGATAGCCGGTTTGATCCAGCAGGTTGGCGACCTCGAGAGACTAATCTCAAAGGTTGCTGTTAGCAGAATAAATCCACGGGAGGTTATCCAGCTCAAGAGAGCGCTGAGGGCTGTGGCACCTTTAAGGGAGTTGTGCGAAAAAAGCAGCTGTGACCCTCTTAAGGTTCTTGGTGAACAGATGAACCCCTGCAAATCGATAGCTGATAAAATTGACAGGGAACTTAACAGTGATCCTCCCGTCCAGCTTATAAGGGGAAAGGTGATAGCCGATGGCGTCTCTGAANAGCTTGATGAGCTCAGGAGAATCCTTTACAGCGGCAAGGATTACCTTGAGGACCTTCAGATACGCGAAACCCGCAGGACAGGGATTACATCGCTGAAGGTCAGCTTCAATAATGTCTTCGGTTATTACATTGAAGTAAGAAATACACATAAGGACAAAGTGCCTTCCGAATGGATCAGGAAACAGACACTTGTAAGTGCAGAGCGTTATATTACTGAAGAACTGAAGGAGTATGAAAGCAAGATACTTGGAGCAGAGGAGAAGATAATCAGTCTCGAGACAAAACTTTTTAACGAGCTGGTTCTGTCAATAATTGAATATATTCCTCCCATACAGCTGAACTCGTCGCTTATTGCCAGGCTCGACTGCCTCCACTCCTTTGCAGTGGTTTCATCTGAAAATAATTATGTACGGCCGTTGATGGATGACTCACTGAGGCTTGATATAAGGGATGGGCGTCATCCGGTTATTGAAAAACAATTGCCGCCGGGGGAGCCGTATATTCCGAATGATCTGTTTCTTGACACCGATGACCAGCAGATAATAATCCTTACCGGACCCAATATGTCAGGCAAATCGGCACTGCTCAGGCAGACAGCGCTTATAGTGCTGATGGCTCAGACAGGATGCTTTGTTCCNGCAAAGGAGGCAAAAATAGGTATTGTCGATAAGATCTTCACAAGGGTCGGCGCGTCGGATAATATAAGCCTTGGAGAATCGACCTTTATGGTAGAGATGAATGAGACAGCAAGCATTCTTAACAACCTTTCAGACCGAAGCCTGATTCTTCTGGATGAGATCGGCCGCGGGACAAGCACATATGACGGTATCTCAATTGCCTGGGCGATGGTTGAATACCTTCACGAGAACAGGCACAGGGCAAAGACANTGTTTGCCACCCATTATCATGAGCTNAATGAGATGGAAAACTCTTTTTCGAGAGTAAGAAATTATAATATCTCAATAAAGGAATTCAATAATAAGGTGATCTTTCTCCGGAAACTCAAAAGAGGGGGCAGCGAGCACAGCTTCGGGATTCATGTGGCAAAAATGGCAGGGATGCCCAGAAGTGTTGTCAGCCGTGCCGATGAAATTCTCAAAGAGCTGGAACAGAGCCATGAGAAAAAGGAGCTCGCAAAACCTATTGCCGACCTTGCCAGTCACAGGGAAGGTTTGCAGCTAAGCATCTTCCAGCTTGATGACCCTGTTCTGAAGCAGATCCGTGATGAAATACTCGATATGGACATTGATAATCTGACTCCTGTCGAAGCGCTGAACAAGCTTTATAACATCAAAAAGTACCTGAAATAACTTTTTGTGGGTAGAATTTGTTATATTGAAATGAATTAATATCCAATTCATGGTTTCAGTAATTATTCCGGCATTAAACGAGGAGAAGACGATCCGTCAGGTTATTAACCTGGTAAGCAGATCACCAGTTGTTGATGAGATACTTATGATCGATGACAAATCTCACGACAACACTATCAAACAGTCGAGACTGCCAAAAGTCAGAATATATACCAGTCCGATAATCGGCAAGGGAAACTCAATGCGCGACGGAATGCTTCTTGCGAAGAATGAAGTGGTGATTTATCTTGACGCCGATATCGTGACATACCCCGAAAACATTGCAGACCTGTTGTCAGCTCCTATTCTGAACGATGAAGCTGATTTTGTCAAGTCGTGCTTTGACCGTCAGGCAGGAAGGGTTACCGAACTGGTGGCAAAGCCACTGCTGAGCATTCTTTTCCCGGAACTCGCAAAGTTCTCCCAACCGTTGAGCGGCATGATTGGTGCCAGAAAAAGCTGGCTTAAAAAGATCGACTTTGAGAATGATTACGGGGTCGATATAGGTATACTTCTCGATATGCATGCCCTGGGGGCAAGAATAACAGAGGTGAATATAGGGTTTATAGAGAACCGTATGCAAACGTGGGAACAGCTCGGTAAGATGTCGAGGGAAGTATCAAGGTCAATCCTAAAACGTGCAAAAAGTATTGAAGTCAACAATCTGGAAACCCTTGAAAACTTCAGTGTGATAAGGACACAGATGGATTATGCGATAAGGGAGAGTCTTTTAGGGAAGGAAAAAATGATTGTCTTTGACATGGATAATACATTATTGGAAAGCAGCTTCATCATGTCCGCAGCCCAGGAATTCAACGTCAGGGATGAACTGATTAAAATTGTAACAGAATATTCAAATTCCTATACCCGTACAAAATCGATTGCAAGGTTAATGAAAGGCAGATCTCTTGATGAAATTCTTGGGGTAGTTGATAAAATAAAAATCATTGATGATGCTGCATCTGTTATAAAGGAATTGAAAAAGAAAGGCTATATATGCGGAATAATCAGCGACAGTTATGATGTGGTTACCAATCATCTGAAAAACAAGCTTAAAATGGATTTTTCGATAGCAAATGAGCTTGAGTT
>JGI20214J51088_10003323_pt1 | contig 10617 bp, 8 predicted proteins | sample WetSurMetagenome_FD_51088 | JGI IMG/M metagenome (IMG submission 51088) | reverse complement strand
CGGAGCAGGCGGACGCGCACCTTTTCCTCAACCTCGTGACCCTCCAGTTCCTGAGGGATCTGCAAGATGCCGTCGGCGCGCGTAAGAGAAGTGATGACCGCCGCTCCGCGCTGTAGGGGCATGGCAATGAGGCGTCCCCGCACCCGCCCCAGGATGACGCGCACGAACTCCTCCAAGCCCAGTTTCGAGGGCATTTTTCGGCCCAGGACGGCTTCCACCTCGGGAAACGACGGGCACGGAAGACCCTGAAGGGAGTAAAGCAGGGGGCGAACGAATTGTTCAAAAGCCATGATGGCTGAAATCGAATAGCCCGGAACACCGACAACGGGTTTGTTCCTGATGAGCCCGAGAATGGTCGGCTTCCCCGGCATCATAGTCACCCCGTGCACCAGCACCTCACCCAGTTCCTTGATGATCGCCGAGGTGTAATCCTCCGAACCGGCAGAAGACCCGGCATTGATCAGGACCACATCGGTCGGGGCGTCGACGGCCTCAACCAGGGCCTGCTTTAGACTCTCATAGTCGTCCCGGACGATTCCCTGCAAAAGGGCTTCGCCGCCGCATTCCTGAACCAGGCCGGAAAGGATCGCTCCATTGAATTCAACAATTTGGCCGGGAGCAGCCCCCGCCGCTTCACCAGCCGGAAGCAATTCGCTGCCGGAGGGTTGAATCCAGACCCGGGGACGAGCAAAAACCGGAACTTCCTGGACCGCACCGGCCAGCAGCGCACCCATGTCGGCGGGACGAAGACGATGCTGTTGAGGCAAAAGCAACTCTCCGGCGACAATGTCCTCGCCGACCTTGCGCACATGCTGCCAAGGGAAGGCGGCCGAACGAATTTCAACCTCGCCGTCGCCGACCGGTGATAGATATTCTACCATGATCACGGCGTCGGTCTCCGGCGGCAGGGAATCCCCGGTGTCGACCTCATGAGCCGTCTCGCCGAGCACGAGGCGGAGCGGCTGAACCTCGCTGGCCCCGAAGGTGTCCCGGGCTTTCACGGCAATTCCGTCCATCGCAGCCCCGTGGTAATGCGGGACGGAGCTTCTGGCAGTGATCGGCTGCGCCAGGACCCGGCCGAGAGCCATCACGGTGGGGATAACCTCAACCGTGCAGCGGCACGCAGAGGTTTTTTCGGACCACAGGTTTCGTGCATCCGCGAGCGTCTTCATCTGAAGGTAGACGTTTCTCTTAGGCTTTGTCGTCATGAAGAACCTTTCCTGGCGGAACTCTTGTGTCGGCGGGCACTGCCCATCCCGGCGCGTTCATGGGATCAACTACCGCTGGATGCCGAAGCGGCTCCAGAAATCTCGACGAAAACGTCTTGCCGTCCGCAGATCCAATTCCACAATCTGGACCTGTTCCAGTTGATCCAGCTCCGTACGCACCCAATCGGCGACCGTGTCAACGCTTCTGAACCAGCGGCGAAAGTCTTCCCGGTCGAGCATTTTCGGCATCTGAATGACAAAGCTTCCTCCACCATGTTGATGGCTCCGCTTGCTGCCGATCATCGCATTGTAATCAGCGGTGTTGACTCCTATCACGGGGACGAAGTTGTCAAAGGCCCGCACCTGAGCCCCATGCTTCCAATGGCCGCGCAAAATAGGAAAGATGGCGATGTTCACCACCACATCCACCCCTTGATCGGCGAGCTGCCTTGCCGCTTCCGGCTGACCCCAGAAATCGACGCACACAGGGATCCCGATTTTTCCAAAATCGGTGGTGAATACTCGAAAAACCCCGTCACCCGGCGAAATCCCCAACTGCTCCCGTTCCAGGATCCCGAGGTTGCGCTTCCGTTGACGGCCGAAGATGCGACCGGACCGATCAAACAGGGTTGCGGTATTGTAAATGAGATCACCTTCAGCCTCCACCAGGCCCGCCACCAGGTANGCGTTGAGCTGACGGGCCGCGTTTCCCAGTTCCTTTTCTCCCTGATAGGGGAAATATTCCGGGAAACACACAAGGTCGAGTTCCTCGCCGCGACATTTTTCCAGCAACATCAGAGCATGACCGATATTCCGTGGATCATCGAAAGCCGGATAAGGCTTCGGTTGAATCATGGCGACGCGAATCGTATCTTTCATCTCTTTCTTATTCCTTTGTTTAAAAGCACAATCATCCACGAAGTCACACGAAGGAAACACGAAGGAAAGAAACCGGATTGCCGTTTCTTCGTGTCGTCTTCGTGTGACTTCGTGGATCAAGCGATTTTTTCCCAATCCAGTTCAACCGCATACGGGAAGTGATCCGAGGGGTAGCGCCCCTCGCGATTGCTTCTGACAACCATCGCGTCAAGCACCCGAAACCCCCTGCTTACCAAAATCCAATCCATACGGCACGCCTTCGGCAGCCCCTGAAAGTTGTGATGGGTCATGCTCGTTTGATCCTCTTCCCGACAAAGCGCTTGCCAGGTATCGCGAAGTCCCGTCTTGGACGATGCCAGCAGGTGGTGGACGGCAGAGTCCGGTTCATCATTGAAATCCCCCATCAGGATGCGCGGTCCTGATCGCTCACTGAGCCACCTTGCCAGTATTGCAGCCTGTTCCCGTCGAGCTTCGAAACCCATGTGATCGAGATGGGTAACAGCCGTCCAAAAGGATGCTCGACCCTCCACGTCTTCCATGAGACCGTAACTCATCATGCGCGGAAAGGCACTGTCCCAGTCCTTGCTGCGGTGGACCACCGGGGTCTTTGAGAGCCAGAATTCGCCTCCCCCCAGCAGGCGAAACCGGTCGGCCCGGTAGAACAGCGTAGGATACTGACACGTATCATCCCAGACCCGCCCGAAGGCTTGCATCCGATATTGCGGCAAACGTTCCTGGAGGTAGGTCAGTTGGCTTCGCGTCCCTTCCTGGGTACCCAGAATGTCCGGCGACGATTCGGCTATGATTTCGACCAGCAGGTCCTTGCGGAAAGCCCAGGCATTGTCGCCATCGCGATCATTTTCGAAACGAATATTGAAAGTCATGATCTGCACAGGTGAATCTCCCCCTTCCAAGCTGCCCGCACCCTCAATCATTCCCGACGCGCTCTATTCCACAGGTTCCTTCACCACTCTCTCTCCGGGACCCGGATCGCATTTTTTCTTGACATGAAGATGCGGAGTCGTTTAATAGAGGAGCCCTTTGTGAAAAATTGTTTTTTTATTTCCTTCAAATTTTCACCCTGCAATGGCAAAACATTGCATAGCGTTTTTAGGTTTATTTTTCAACTTACCTCTTGCGGGATTCCCCGAAACTCGGAGTGACTGAGGCTAGCCTATGAAAGAAGAGAACAACAATACTTCCGGTAAAGGTGTAATGGGAGGGATAATCTTCTTTGCAGGTTTCATACTTGCTCTGATTGTTGGATGGGTCGTCTTTCCCAACCTCCTCTATTCCCAAAAAATGCAACCCATGAATTTTAGCCACGTCGCCCATCAGGACAGCACTTGTGAAGACTGTCACGCATTCCGACCGGATGGCACCTTCACCGGCGTTCCCAGAGTGGAGAAGTGCAAGGAATGCCATGAGTCTCCCATGGGAAATACCGAGGACGAGCGCAGGCTGGTGGAGGATTTCATCCAGAAGGATTTGGAAATTCCCTGGCGGATCTATTCGTGGCAACCGGACAACGTTTTCTACTCCCATGCCCCCCACAAGGCCAAAGGGGTTGAGTGCGTTACCTGCCATCGTGACGTTTCCAAAGAGAAATCGCTCCCCGTCTTCAAGGAAAACCGGCTCACCGGTTACAGCAAACAAACCATGGGAATGATTGCTTGCGAAGACTGCCATGCGGAACGGGGCGTCAATAACGAATGTGGGCTTTGCCATAAATAGCATGAAAACGAGAGGGTAAACGGGATGAAACTTGGGAGGAGAGCTTTCTTACAATTTGCAGCTGGAGCGGTGGGCGGCACCTTGCTCACGCCAATCCCGTGGCAGTTGATGGACGACTCCGCCATTTGGAGTCAGAATTGGTGGTTTCGCCCATCTCCTGAACGTGGTGAGATCACCAAGGTGGCGACGACCTGCATGTTATGCGACGGCGGGTGCGGTATCCAGGCGCGCCTGGTCAATAAGAACCGCGCGATTCTGCTGGAAGGAAACCCGAAGAACCCGGTCAACGCCGGCGGCATCTGCCCCCTGGGCGCTGCCGGACTGCAGTTCTTTTACGCCCCCTACCGGATCGCCCAACCGATGAAGCAGACCAAGAAGCGGGGAGATGCCGGAGGGTTTCAGTACATTAACTGGGATGAAGCCATCGCTATCGTGAGCGCCAAGTTGGCTCAACTCAAGGCTGAAGGCAAGGCCAAAACGGTGGCTTGTGTCAGCGGGCAGCGGCGAAGCAGCATGGACGATATGTGGCGGCAGTTTTTTATGGCCTACTCCTCGCCGAATTTCTTCCGCATGCCTGCTCAGACCGACAGCCTCGAACTTGCCTCCACGTTAACCTTGGGTCAGCACGCCCCCTTTGCCTTTGCCCTGGAGAGCGCCACCTATGTGCTGAGTTTCGGGGCCAACCTGCTTGAAGGATGGGGAGCGCCGGGGAGAATGCAGGCCGCCTATCGCCTGTGGCGCCAGGAAAGCGGCGGCAAGATGCGAACCAAGGTGGTTCAAGTCGAGTCCCGCTGCTCCATGACCGCGTGCAAAGCAGACCAGTGGGTTGCCGTCACCCCCGGTGCGGAAGCAGCTCTGGCCCTCGGGATTGCCCACATCCTGGTCAAGGAAAACCTGTTCGACAGTGATTTTGTAAAAAGCTATGTCTTCGGCTTCGAAGACTGGACCGACGCTCAAGGGAAGAGCCGGATGGGCTTCAAGAACCTGATCCAGCTGCCGCAATATGCACCAGAGGAAACAGCGAAGCTGACCGGGGTTGAGGCTTCGAAAATTCGTGAACTGGCCAAGGAGTTTGCCGCTTCCAGCAACGCCGTGGTGGTGTGGAGCGACAGTTCGGCCAACCTGCCCGGCAACATTTATCATGACCTTTCCTACCTTGCCCTCAATGCCTTGAAAGGCAACCTGAAATCGGGAGGGACGGTCAGCTTGGTTCCCTCCGTACCCTTGGAACCGCTCCCCGAGCTGCAGCTGGACGCAGTGGCCAAACGCGGTCTGGAAGAGCTAAGATTGGATCGACAGCAATCCCCCAAAATCCCCGTGCCGGGGAACGATTTTTACGCTTTTCTCGACGCGGCTTCCAAAGGAGCCCCCTACCCCGTCAACGTGCTGATGGTCCATGAAGCGAACCCCGTCCACAGTCTTCCGGAAAACAAGCTGTTTCAGGCGGCTTTGGAAAAGGTCGGCTTCCTGGTATCGTTCTCGTCTTATATGGATGAGACGGCGCAACAAGCGGACCTTATTTTACCCAATCACATGGCTTTGGAACGATATGACGATGCCATCGGTGCTCCCGGCGTTCCCCATGCCTATTATGCCGTGGCGTCCCCCATTTTGAAGCCGGGGCCGGGCACCAAACATACCGGAGAAGTTGTCCTGGCGCTGGCCAAGAGCCTTGGCGGCAACGTCGGCGCCGCCCTTCCCTGGAAAGACTATCAGAGCTACCTGCAAAAACGGGTGGAGGGGCTGGCTGCATCCAAGAAGGGCGCGGTGGCAGAGAAACCCGACATGGAACTGTGGAAGCTCCAACCGGGAGATTTGATCTCTGCCAATTACAAAGATGGCGCCGATCTGTGGAAGAAACTGACGAGTGGGTCGAGCTGGTATGATGCACCCGTTGACGCCATGCAGGAAGTCGAAACGGCCTCGGGCAAATTCGAAATTGCGCTCAGCTCGCTCGAAAGCAAAGGACTGATCAGTGCCTCCGAACTCGTCTACCTGCCGCATTTCGCTCGGCTTTCTCCCTCGGGAGACGAGAAGGAGTTTCCCCTCCTGCTGGTCAGCTACCCGACAATGAATATCGCCAATGGATACTTGCCCAATCCGATATTCATGACCAAGACCGTCTGGGATTTTGTCTTGAAGGGAAAGGACCTCTTTGTCGAGCTGAACCCGCAAACCGCTCAGTCCCTCGGCATGGCTGAAGGAAGTCGCGCGCTGCTCAGGACCCCTCAGGGAGAGGTCCCTGTGCGTGTCCACCTCTTTCCCGGGGCGCGCGCCGGTGTCGTCTATATTGTGGAAGGACTGGGCCATACGGCTTATGACCAGTACATCCAGGACAAGGGAGTCAACGCAAACAGTATCATCGAAGTCCAGTTGGACCCGGTGACCGGTCTTGGAACCGTCTGGGCTACTCGGGCTCAATTGCGTCGCGCATAAGGGGGTATGATCAGTGAGTGAAGCGGGACATTCAAAAAGCGGTGTTCTCTACGGAATGGTGATCGACCTGGACAAGTGCACCGGCTGCACGGCGTGCAGCGTCGCCTGCCAGGCAGAGAATAATGTTTCCTTTCTCCCGGACGAGTCCAACAAGGTTCGGTCGATCACGTGGATGGAAATCTACTGGCTGCAGAACGGCAAGGATTACCCTGATTATCAGTTCACCTACCTGCCACGCCCCTGTATGCATTGTAATTCACCCCACCACAGTCCCTGCACCTTCGTCTGCCCGGTGAACGCCACCCAACGTGACGAGGAGAACGGGATTGTGAGCCATATCTATCCGCGATGCATCGGCTGCCGGTACTGTATGGTGGCATGCCCTTACCATGCACGCCGATTCAACTGGTATGACCCGAGCTGGCCCCAGACGATGGAGACCATGCTGAGCCCGGAGGTGAGCACGCGCATGCGAGGTGTCGTGGAAAAGTGCACCTTCTGCAATCATCGCCTTCTGCAGGCACGATCCAAAGCCTTCGCGGACGGGACCGACCCCAATGCCGTCATCTATACACCGGCTTGCGCCGCGGCTTGTCCAACCAAGGCGATCGCCTTCGGCAACCTGCTCGATGCGAAAAGCGATGTAGGCAAACTCTCCAAGGACCCGCGCGCTTTCAGGATTTTGGAGAAGCTGAAAACGGAGCCCAAGGTTTACTATCTCAGTAAGCATCAGTGGGTTCACAAGCTTGGTGACAAGGGGATGTAGGCTTTTGCAATATTTTTCATCGATGCCCGCAACCGGGGGTATCGATTGGGACGATAACCTTGAACGGAAAAATCACAATTTAGACATGAGGGGTCGAAATGGATAAGGCATTGATTCCCGATGGAGTAAAGCGTTGTCCGCTTCCCATTTTTGCCTTGTGGGCGCTGCTCCTGACTGCGGTCGTCGGCTGGGGCGTATGGGCCGGAGGCATGGTGCTGTATAAAGCAATGAACATCACCGGCTTGAATGACTATTTCGGGTTTGGGTTCTACATCACCATTGACCTGGCGATCATCGCTTTGGGCGCCGGAGCGTTTTTTACCGGTTTTCTTTACTACGGCCTGTCAAGGTTTTTCCCGGCCTTCAAAGAATTGAGCAAAGTAATCAATCTGTCGGTCGTCGTCGGGTTCTTGTGCTACACGGGAGCCATTGTCATTCTGCTCCTGGAACTCGGACAGCCTTTGCGTTCCTGGTTTCCCTACTGGCATCCGAACGTTCATTCCATGCTGACGGAAGTGATCTTTTGCATCACCTGTTACGCGATCGTGCTCACCATCGAATACATTCCCATCATCCTGGAGAACCGCAAAATCAATGAAGTGCGCGGGGCCCACGTCTTCGGTCACACGCTCCACGAACTGATGGCCATCTTCGCCCTGACCGGCACCTTCCTCAGCTTTTTCCATCAAGGCTCGCTCGGCGGCGTTGCCGGGGTGCTTTTTGCCCGTCCCTTCGCCTTTCGCACCGGCTTCTTCATTTGGCCCTGGACCTTCTTCCTCTTCGTACTCTCGGCCATTGCTTCCGGTCCCGGCTTTACCGCCCTGGTCTGCCGGGCACTCGAAAAGGTTTCCGGTAGGAAGCTGGTCGACCGGAGCGTTTATGATCTGTTCGGCAAGATTGTCGGCGTGCTCCTCTCCGTCTATATCGTTCTCAAGATCATTGACACCCTCTACTGGGCCTTTGTCCTGGCTCCCAGTTTCGGCTTCAAACTGAGCGATTTCTACCTCGGGCCTTATTACGGAATATGGCTCCTGGTGGCCGAAATCCTCATCTGCGGAGTCCTTCCCGCAGCCATCCTGCTCAGTCCCAAGGGCCGGTCGAGCAACGGCCTTCTCTTCAGCAGTTTCATCCTGGTTTGCATCGGCGTTACCATCAACCGCTTCGTCATGACCGTGCAGGCCCTGGCTACGCCGGTCATGCCTTTCGACCGCTGGGAAATCTACATTCCGACAATCTACGAATGGGCTCCGGGATTCGCTTTGATAGCCTATATCATCCTGGTTATTTCCATTTCCTATCGCTATCTGCCTCTGTTCCCGCGAGAGAAGGAGCTGAACCCGGTTCGATGATTTGACGGTATCAGGCGCCGCCCCCTCTTTCACAAAGGTCGCGGCGGTTGGGGGAGGCACTTTTCGGTTGAGTCCCGGCCGGCTCGCCTTAAATCTTTGATTGAACTCGCAACGCCTTATAGGGTCGATGCCTTTCTCCTCCTTATAAGGCGTTGACTTTTTCCGGCTGACGTCCGGTCCTTCCGGTCCCCGGCCGGCGCAAGGTTATAAGGATAGACTCCGGGTTGCCGCTGGACAAACGAACTGCTAAGAGTAATTGCCCATGTCCCCTGGAAACACCATGAACCATGCAAAGGGTCGGTGAAAACCCGCAACCCGCAACGCGGGACTTTTCAGGGCAGAGCCTCTTGTGCTCGCACCAAAAGCCAGGTGCAAAGCGCAAAGAACCACCGGTTCACCACCCTTTAAAATTCTGGTGATTCAGGTTAAGATGGCTTCGTCGATCACCCCGGCCCTTTCTGATGCGGACGGGGAAGAGCCAATTTTGATGTGTGGAACCCTCGGTCGATCCTGCCCGGACCCTTGAAGGGACGGGTCATAGTCAAAGGATAAACCTTTTGGCGGGAAGTTATGTCACAGAAAGAGCATCTTCTGGGAGTATTTGAAGGCAAGCGTCATCAGAAGATTGTGCTGATGGCGAGTGTTTTCCTGTTTCTCATCCTGGAGCTCTTGATATACCTCGCAGCAGCCAGCCAGGCGGGGCAAAAATCAAGAGTCATCATCACCGACGGCAATGGAGCGAAGGTGTACGAGACCGCGGGGGCGGTTTTGACGAGCTACGAGAAGCTGGTCTTCGAGAACAACTTCGGCCCTTTGAACCAGTATCAGCTTCGCGTGGAGACCGAATCCCTGTCTTTCCCCTTCAGGGCCTGGTTGTCCGCGGCGGTGGGCATTCCCGTGGGGCTGATTCTGCTGACGGCTTTTATTGTCCGAGCCTACCTGTCGCTCCTCTACGGGGACAAGACCGACAAAGACCGGGATGCCGCGGCAGCGCCGGCAGAGCAAAATACCCTGGGGTCTCTCTTCCAGTTTTTTCGCAATATTTCCATTTTTCATATCGGCTTCCTGACCATCCTGGCCGTTTTGATTCTTTGGATGGTGCCCAATTTTGTGCGGGATTTTGCGAAACTGAGCATGACCGCCATTCAGGAATTCCGGTGGTTTTTTGCGGGAGCGGCCGTCTTCCTCGCTCTGCTTGTGGTCTGGATCATTTATTTGCGCTACAGACTGTCCAAACAGATGCTCGAAAATCAGTTCAATATCGAAAAATTTCGAGTCGAAACACAGCTGCTGCTGGAGTCGAAGACACCCCAGTTGCTTCCCAATCCTGCAAGTGAGAATAACGAGCCTTGAAGAAACCGGCTCTCTTAAAAGGAATCCAAGCTTTATGTGGTTTCGCAATCCCTTTAAGGGAATGAAAAAAGCCGACGGGGAAGAACCCGACACCCCTGATTCCTCGTCCATCAATCAGGGGGTTTTTTACCTTTACATGATTATTGGAGCCCAAATCGCTCTTGTTTTTGGGTTGCTGGCCGTGGTCATGTTTGTGGGAAGGGTTGTGGCCACTCCCCTGTGGGTGTTCCTCTTCGCTCTCGCCCTTGCGGTGTGGGGTTTTATCATTATTTACCGGAAAGCCAAGCGGCAGCTCCTGAAGCTCCGGGACGCCATCCAAAATGTGGACCTTTCGGATCGCAACTTTGAAATCAGCGTCATGGGCGGGTTCCTCACCATGCGCATGGAACAGAACCCGCGGCGCCTGCTGGAAGCCCCTCGAGATCCCATCCTGGAGCCCGATACGATCGAACCGCCGCCGCTCTCGTAAGCAGACGGTAGTGCTTTCTTAGGTCAGCGAAGCGCAGAAAAAGTCTTCCGTCTCGTGGCTGACCACCACCGTATCCCGCTTCCAGTTCAGGTCGTCCTTTTGGGGATGGTCGACATTGTAATGCAGTCCGCGGCTCTCTTTGCGCTGGATGGCACAGCGAATGATCAACTCCGCCACCAGGGCGAGATTCTGCAGTTCCACAAGGTCGCTGTTGAGGGGGATATGAGGCATGTGCTCCCTGATCTCCAGTGATATCTGGGCGATGTGATTCTGCGCCAGCGCCAGCCTTTTGTCCGTCCGGACAATCCCCACGTAATTCCACATGAGACGGCGAATGATGTCCCAGTTGTGCGTGATGAGCACCATCTCGCTTTGGAGCCCCCCGCCGCTCCCCTGCGCAGGCGGGGCCGGGAAGCAGGGAGG
>JGI20214J51088_10003322_pt1 | contig 10618 bp, 8 predicted proteins | sample WetSurMetagenome_FD_51088 | JGI IMG/M metagenome (IMG submission 51088) | reverse complement strand
GGGCGTCGGCGTACTCGAGGATGACGCGGGTCGGATCGAACGCGGCCGAATCCGCCGGCATGTAGCGCGTGTTCTCGTGCTCGAGCCACTGGACGATCACGAGATCGATCCCCGCGCGCTCCATCGCCTCCAGGTCGCAGCGCCATGCGGCGGCGTCCCTGCTCATCATCCAGTCCTGGTATTGGATGAACGTTCCCTCGACGCGCCGTTTGGAGGGGGAGCCCGTCCGGGCCCCCGTCCCGGTCGCCGATACCGGCAGCAGCATGAGCAGCAGGGAAACGACGAAGCAATGCGTTATGGTTATCATATCGAAATGATTATATCCCTTTCCCCTCCATTTTACCACGATCGCCCCGTCGGAGCTATTGACTTTATTCGCGCGAAGCTGTTATCTTGAAAAAGTTTCGCGCCGGGATACATCGGCGACAGGGGTGTAGCTCAATTGGCAGAGCATCGGTCTCCAAAACCGAGGGCTGCAGGTTCAAGTCCTGCCACCCCTACATTTTTTGGCCCGAAGGGGGCGTTCTCAGGATCGCGCCTGTGCGGAGGGAGAGGCCGGGAATGAGCAAAGGCAGGGTCACGAGCGGCATGCGGCCGACGGGCGGCATCCATCTCGGCAACCTTCACGGCGCCCTCGACAACTGGGTCAAGCTCCAGAACGACTACGAATGCTACTTCTTCATCGTCGACTGGCACGCGCTCACGACGCCGGGCGGGGGGGACGCGCTCGGGTACGAGAACGTGGGGCGGATGCGCGAGAACGTCGTCGAGATGGCGGTCGATTGGGTGGCCGCCGGGCTCGATCCGGACAAGTGCTCCATCTTCGTCCAGTCGCACGTTCCCGAGGTCGCCGAGCTGCATCTCGTGTTCTCGATGATCACGCCCCTCGGCTGGCTCGAGCGGAATCCGACGGTGAGGGAGATGATCGCCGGCTACAAGATCGAATCGCCGAGCTACGGGCTTCTCGGCTATCCGACGCTCCAGGCCGCGGACATCCTCGTGTACAAGGGGAACTTCGTCCCCGTCGGCAAGGATCAGGAGGCGCACGTCAACATGACGCGCGACCTCGCGCAGCGATTCAACAGCCTCTACGGGCGAGAGGTGTTTCCGATCACCGAGGTGCTCCTCACGCAGGTTCCCAAGGTGCCGGGGATCGACAGCGTCGACAGGAAGATGAGCAAGAGCGCGGGCAACAGCATCGCGGTCGGCTGCTCGGAAGAGCGCACGATCGAGCTCGTGCGCACGATGTTCACCGATCCGGTCAAGATGCGGAAGAACGACAAGGGACATCCCGACGGCTGCGTCGTGTACGCGTTTCACGGGCTCTACAACAAGGCGGAGCAGCCCGTCGTGCGCCGCGAGTGCGAAGAGGGCCTGCGCGGATGTGTCGACTGCAAGAAGGCGCTCGCCGCGAAGACGAACGACGCGCTCCGGGGGATCCGCGAACGGCGGCGGGAGCTCATGGAGAAGCCCGATCGCATCAGGGATATCCTGATGAGCGGCGCCACGCGCGCCCGCGCCGTCGCGCAGACGACCCTCGGGGAGGTGCGCGACGCCCTGAATCTGCCACCGAAGGAGATTTTTTGATGCCGAACGCGATCGACTATTTCATCTCGCAATTCCGAAGCCGTCTCGACCTCCACGCAGAGCCTTCCGCCTCCTATCGGCCCCGTCCCTATCGCAACAGCGCCGTGCGCTTCCGGAACTGCTCGATCGCCGATTTCGAGGAGCGCAAGCGGATTCTCATCGACGAGGCAGGCCTCAACGCGTTCCTCTTCAGGGCGGACAAGATCCCCGGCTGCGATCTCCTCTCCGATTCGGGCACGACGACGATGACGATCGAGCAGTGGGCGGCGATGCTTCTCGGCGACGAGGCGTACGGGTCGAACGAGGGGTATTTCGATCTCAAGGATCAGGTCGGCGCGACCTTCGGCTCCGCGTGGCGCCAGAGAAGCGGTCTTCGGGTGGGCGACCGGGAGCCTCTCTTCATCTTCCATCAGGGGAGGGCGGCGGAGAACGCCCTTTTCAGTGTCCTCTCGCGCGAGCTCAAGCAGAAGGGATTGCCCGAGCCCGCGCCTCTCTCCGGTGATCTCCTGCCCGAGCTCCGCTCGCGGATCGAGCGCCGCGCGAAATCGGTGAAGGGACAGGGCGTCGCCTCGCCGCGGCCGTTCTACGTCGTTCCGAGCAACTCGCATTTCGACACGACCGAGGGGAACATCGAAGACAAGTTCATGGTGCCGCTCAATCTCCCGTGCCGAGAGCACCTCGCGAACGACGCGGCCTTCCCCTTCCGGGGGAACATGGACCTCGAAGAGCTCGAGAATCTCCTCGAGACCGAACGCGAGCGCGTGCCGCTCGTGTACATCACGATCACCAACAATACGGGGGGCGGACAGCCCGTCTCGATGGAGAACATCAAGCGCGTGCGCGAGATCACGCGCAGGCACAAGGTGCCGTTCTTCTTCGACGCGTGCCGGTTCGCGGAGAACGCGTGGTTCATCCAGCAGCACGAAAAGGGCTACGCGGGCCGCCGCATCGAGGACATCGTTCACGAGATGTTCTCGCACGCGGACGGCTTTCACATCAGCTTCAAGAAGGACGGGCTCGGCAACATCGGCGGGGCGATCTGCCTCAGGGAAGAGAGCTTCTTCACGGAGAGATTCCCGCAGTTCGCCAACGAGATCACCGATTACCAGATCATGACCGAGGGGCATCCGACCTACGGGGGGCTCGCGGGCCGGGACCTCAAGGCTCTCGCCGAGGGGCTGCGCACCGTGACGCGCCAGGAGTATCTCGATTACCGCATCGGGCAGGTGCTGCGTTTCGGCGGCAGGCTCGCGACGCTCGGGATTCCGGTCGTGCATCCGATCGGGGGGCACGCGATCTATATCGACATCGACGCGTTCTTCGACGGCGCCGCCCGCGACGACGAGTTCAAGGGGGTCGCCTTCACGTCGCTGCTTCTCCTCGCCGGGCACCGCTTCTGCGAGCTCGGGCTCTACGCGTTCGGCATGTTCGACGGCGAGAAGGAGATCCCGCCCGAGCCTCGCGTGAACAACGTGCGAGCCGCCGTGCCGCGCCTCGCGTACGAGGACCGGGACCTCTTCGCCGCCGCGGAGGCGGTGAAGGTCCTCTACGATCATCGCGACAGGATACCGGGCGTGCGGGTCGAATACGGGAGAGATCTGAAGCTCAGGCACTTCAAGAGCCGCTTCTCGTTCCTCGTCTGAGGGGCCGCGCATCTTCAGCTGCCGCGCTTTTGCCCCGATTCCGGCGAAAGTGGAATAGTTCCTGCAAGTCGCGGGTGTACCCGTCGTGCCAATAAACGCGAGGGCAGGGCATCGATTCACGGCGGCAACCGCGAACCTTGTGGAGAAGCGTTGAATAGATCGTCCGAAGAACCCGATTCCTCGTTCGTCTATTGCGACGTCTGTCGCGATCGGACCGACGAAGAGTTGCAGCTCGCCGCGGTCATGGAGATGGCCAACGTCGTCAACTCCCGGAACGATCTCAATCAGATACTTTCGATCATTTCGAAGGAGCTCTCGAAGGTCATCGACTACGACCTCGGGTGCGTCGCCATTTACGAGAAGGAAAAGAACGGCCTGTTCATCCGGCACGTCTGGCGCAAGTCGGGCGTCCAGACGGGGGAGGGGCGCTACGTCCCGCTCGAGGAGGGCAACCTCGTCGGATGGGTCGCGATCCACAAGAAGCCCGTCGTCCGCGGGAACATCCCCGCCGACACGCGGTTCCGCGAGATCATGAAGGAGGATTCCCTCAAATCGGACGTCGTCGTTCCCCTGCTCGCGAAGGGAGAGCTCGTCGGCACCGTGAACGTCGGAAGCTACAGCCCCGACCATTTCACCGACTTCGACCTCGATCTTCTCGTGCGGTTCAGCAACCTCACCTCCATCGCGATCGAAAAATGCCAGCTCCTCGCGGAGCTCGAGAACCTCGGCGAGAAATACCGGCTCCTCATGAAGAACTCCCGCGAAATCATCGCGCTCCTGAATTCCCAGGGGGAGTATGTCGAGGTCAACCGGGCGCTCCTCGACAACTACGGCTACTCGCACGAGGAGGTCGTCGGGCGCGAGTTCTACGAGCTGATGCATCCGACCCGGCGCGAAGCCGCGAAGGGGATGTTCTGCGCGATCCTCAGGGGAGAGATCACGAAATCGTTCGAGATGCCGTTCGTCAAGAAGAACGGCGAAACGGTGTTCATGAGCCTCAGCGCTTCGGTCATGAAAATCAAGGAACATCCTCACGTTCTCATCATCGGGCACGACATCACCGAGGAAACGCTCCTCAAGGAGCGGATCACCGACCAGAACGCCGAGCTTTTGGCGATCAACAAGAAGCTCCGCGAGCTCGATGATCTCAAGAACGAGTTTCTCGGACGTATAAGCCACGAGCTCCGAACGCCGCTATCGATCATCATGGCGTACACGGGGACGCTCATCGAGGACCGCGAGCAGACGATCGACGCCGACACGCGGACGGAGTTCCTCCGCGTGATCGACGCGCATTCCAACAAGCTTCTCGGGCTCATCAACGATCTCCTCGATCTTTCCCGCGTCGAGGTCTCGCAGGCGATGCTCCACCGGGGAGAGGCGAGCCTCAACGACGTCGTCAAGATATCTTCGAAGATCGCGGAGGCGCTCGCGATACAGAATCACGTCACGCTGCTCGTCGAGCTCGACGAGTCGATTCCGATCATCAACTTCGATCCGCTCCGGATCAGGCAGGCATGCGTGAACCTTCTCACGAACGCCATCAAGTTCAGCGGCGAGGGAGACACGGTCACGATCGCCACTCGGGACGCGGAGGGGGAAGCCGTCGTTTCGGTGCGGGATCACGGTTCGGGAATCGACGCGGAAGACATCCCCGAGCTTTTCGAGAAATTCATGCAGCTGGACGGAGGCCCGTCGCGCGAGAAGGACGGCCTCGGCATCGGCCTCAAGCTCGTGAAGCACTACGTCGAGCTCCACGGCGGCAGGGTCTGGGTCGCGAGCGAAAAGGGAGCCGGATCGACCTTCTTCTTCTCTCTCCCGAAGTAGTTTTCCTCACGAAACGACGAGCGTTCCATCCTCGACGCCGATCCTTCGAGTGATCGACGTGACGGCGAGGCCGCCGATCCGCATCGCGGTCGTCGGGTCCTCGGAATCAGCCGTCTCGACGAGAATGCGCGCGAGGTTGTCGATCTCCTTGCCCTGCTCGATGATCATGTTCCCCGACGTGACGACGCCATGGCGCAGAAGATACGAGACCAGGGCGGCGGCGGCCGTCCCCGAGGCCGGATCCTCCCACATGCCGAGAACCGGCGCGAAATGGCGCATGTACGCGACGCAGTCGGACGAGTAGGTGTCGACGGCGAAGACGTGGTTCGTGTGGATGCCGTGCGTGCGGTTGATCAAGCCGAGCTTGATGAGGTCGGGATTCATGTCGTGGATCGTTTCCTTGTGCAGGACGGGGATCATGAGCTGCTCGAACCCCGTCGATATGATTTCGAGCGGGAGTCCCGTTCGCTGGATTTCCGCCACGTCGAAGCCGAGAATCTTCGCCACGTCCCGCGCGGCGAAATTCGAAGGGCGATACTGCTTGACGGCCTGATGGAGCATGATCTTCTCGAGGATGCCGGCATTCTTGCCGTTGATCGCGAGAACGGCGCCGCCGTCCGGGGAGGCCGCCGCGCCGCTCCGAAAATGGATGTCGAGCTGGATGAGGCCGGCTTTCGTCTCGAAGAGGGCTTTCGTCACGCCGTCCTCGAGGGCTATTCGTCCATCCTCGATGAGCGCGTAGCAGGAGGCGATGATCGCATGGCCGCTCAGGCTCACTTCCTCGCTCGGCGTGAAGAAACGGATCCTGAAGAGGGCCTCATCGGTCGAGGGGAGCGTGACGAACGTCGTTTCCGAGAGATTCATCTCGCCGGCGATCGCGAGCATCATCTCGCTCGAGAGCGAATCAGCCTCGGGAACGACGCCAGCGGGATTGCCGCCGAAGGGATTCGTCGTGAATACGTCGACATGCTTCATCACGAGGTTCTGCATGGCTTTCTCCTTCTCCCGTTTCCGTTGCAAAAAGCGAACGGAGCGGTGCAAAGTCCACCGTTTTGGCCCATTGTCCCTCTCCGTTTCTCGTTGCGTCCCGAAGTTCTTTCATCCGCGTAACTCATTGAAATAATGGATTCAGTGCCGGTTTTCGCTCTGGCCCGCGCATGCCGGGCCCGTTACTGGACCTTCGTCCCTGTGTGGTATAGCAATTGCAAATCCGATTCCCGACAGCGGGCGCCGTCGCCGGGACGGGGCCGCTGACGTCGAAACAACGGTCGTCTCGTGAAGCGGGTTCGCCCCGCCAACGGGCCGCATTCGTCATAATGACGCGGGATCGGGAGCGACGATGGCTCTTGTTCAGATGAGCATGGGAGAGCTTCTCGCCAACCTTCAGACGAAGTTCGGAAGGGATTTCTCGAACTATCGCCTTTCGTGCATCCAGCGCAGGGTGGCGCTCAGGATGTCGACGCTGAAGCTCGCCACGCTCGACGACTATCTGGCGTATCTCGCGGGCAATCCGAAAGAGATCGAGCAGCTCCTCGATACCGTGACGATTCATGTCACCGAGTTCTTCCGGGATAACGAGGTCTTCGAGGCCGTCGCGAAGGATCTCGTGCCGGAGATCGTCTCGAACAAGCTCCATTCGCCGTCGCGAACGATCCGTGTCTGGAGCGCCGGCTGCTCGACGGGCGAGGAGACGTACAGTCTCGCCGTGGTCGTTCTGCGGCACCTTCAGAGCAGCGGCAGCGATCTCGCGTTGGAGGTGTACGGCACCGACGTCTCCAAGGAGGCCTGCGCGATCGCCCGGGAAGGAGTCTATGCCGCCCGGAAAATCGAGAGCGTCCCCGGAGACGTCACACGGAGATATTTCGAAGCGGCGGGAACCGACTATCGCGTCGTTCCGGAGGTGCGGCGACACGTGAAATTCTCCGTCCACGACCTCTTTTCGCCGTCTCCTTTTTCGCTTCTCGACCTCGTCGTGTGCCGGAACGTGCTCATCCATTTCGATCACTCGGTGCGCAACGACGTCCTGAAGCGTTTTCACGCGGCCCTCGGAGACAGGGGCCTGCTCATTCTCGGCAAGAGCGAGGCCGTCATGGGATCCGCTCTCGCCTGCTACGAACTCGTCGATCCGCGGAACAAGATCTATCGGAAAAAGTCCTCCGCGACTCCTGAAGGAGGGAGACCATGAAATTCAGTCTGCACGGAAGCAGCATCAGCATGAAGCTGGTCAGCGCGATGGCGCTCGTGATTCTTTCCATCTTTCTCATGGACTATGTCGCGTTCATGCATTTCTCGGGACACGCGTTCGAAAAGGTGGCGTCGGCGTCCGGCGGCGCGAACGTCCTGGCGGGGCACGCGAAACACGCCGAGGCCCTCAGCTATCTCCGGTGGCGCGTCCTGTCGATCACCGGCGTCACGCTGCTCGCCGGCTTCGCGCTCTTCTGCGTGCTCGCGTCCTTCGTGCTGAAGCGGCCCATGGCCCAGCTTCTCGTCGCGAGCCGGGCGCTCGCGAACAACGCGGGGGATCTCACCACGAAGGTCGACATCAGGTCCGACGACGAGCTCGGCAGGCTCGGCTTCGCGTTGAACGAGCTCTTCTCGAACATCTCGGGCATCATCACGATGATCCGGACGACCGCCGACAGGGTGAATTTCTCCGCCCAGAACCTCTCCGCGGCGACCGAGCAGATGAACTCGATCACCGAGGAGACGTCGTCCACCGTGCAGAACATCGCGAAATCGACCGACGTGCAGGCGCGCAAGGTCGACGAGATGATCAAGGAGATACGCAACATGGAGCGGTCGGTGAAGCAGGTCGCCAACAGCGCCGAGCTCGCGGCCTCCGCCGCGACGAACGCTTCGGAGACCGCCGCTCGCGGGGGCGATTCCGCGAAGGAAGCGGTCGAGAAGATCAACAAGATCTATAACGTGATCCAGGAATCGGCCGAGATCATACGGCATCTCGGCGAACGGTCGAACCAGATCGACGAGATCGTCGACGTCATCACCGATATCGCGGATCAGACGAACCTGCTCGCCCTGAACGCCGCCATCGAAGCGGCGAGGGCCGGCGAGGCGGGGGCCGGATTCGCGGTCGTGGCCGACGAAGTGCGCAAGCTCGCCGAGGGGAGCGCTCGCGCGGCGGAAGAGATCGCCACGCTCATCCGGCAGACGCAGGAGGAGACGCGCACGGCCGTGAAGAGCATCGAGCTCGGCGCGAAAGAGGTCACGGAAGGCAAGGAAGTCATCACGCGGACGGGGCAGTCGCTCGACGAGATCGTCGAAGTGCTCCGCAGCTCGTCCGATATGGCGCGCCGGATCTCCGCCGCGACCAAGGAGCTCTCGCGAGGCATGAAGAACGTCACGGGGTCGATCGACGAAATCTCGTCGACCGCGGAGAAGAACGCCTCGGCGACGCAGGAAACGGCCGCCTCGATGGAGCAGATGACCTCGAGCATGGAGGATGTCGCCTCCTCGGCCCAGAAGCTGAGCGACATGGCGATACAGCTCCGCGAACACGTCGGAAGGTTCAACGTCAACGCGCCCGAGAGGGTCGAAGAGACGGTGGGCGTCTGAGCAAAGGAATGATGGCCGATGCGATACGAAAAAACGCATGACCGATCCCGAAAAGGAGCGCAGCTCGTCACGTTTCGGCTCGGCGCCGAATACTACGGCATCCATGTGTCGAAGGTGCGCGAGATTCTCAGGCCGCTCGAGCTGTTCCCCGTCCCGGGCATGGGGAAGGACATCGAGGGAGTCATCAATCTCCGCGGCGAGATCATACCGGTCGCGAAGCTCCACGCGCTGCTCGGCATCGAGCCCGCGGCGATGGGGGACGTTTCGCTCAAGCGAAGAATGATCATCGTGGAAGCCTCGCGCGGAAGCTTCGGCTTCTTCGTCGACGAGGTCCTCGAGGTGACGAGGATTCAGACCGAGGAGATGCAGGCCTCGCCCGATCTCGCGAAGAGCGCGGGGCGTCCCGACGTGGTCACCGGCATCGTGAAAGTATCCGGCCGCATGGTCGTGTGCCTCGACTCCGAGAAGCTCATCCCCGACGACGTGATGGCAAAGGAGCTCGCGATTGGCGGTTAGCAAGGGAATCGAAAGAGCGGTCAAGGTGGACGTGGCCCAGTTCCGGGTGGGGCAGGCCCCGATGCGGATCGCGACGATGGCGCTCGGATCGTGCCTCGGCATCGTGCTCTACGATCCCGAGGCCCGAATCGGGGTCCTCGCGCATGCGATGCATCCGCGCCGGGAGCGCGTGAAGAACAATATCAACCGGGCGAAGTTCGTCGACTCCGTGATCCCCATTCTCCTGGAACGGATGATCCAGTGGGGGGCGCGCCGCGAGAAGATCGTCGCGAAGATTTTCGGCGGGGCCCGCATGTTCGACGGGTTCGAGGGATGCCGCGGCATCCTGCAGATCGGAGACGAGAACATCGCCGCGGCCCGCGAAGTTCTGAAAGAGCTCGGCATTCCCCTCGTCGCAGAAAGCGTCGGGGGCCGGACCGGGCGAACGATCGTTCTGGACGTTTCGGACGGGAGCGTTCTCGTCCGGCACGTGAACAATACCGAGGAGATCTTTTGATGGACGGTCAGAAGAAAGCCCAGCGCGGGCGCGAGATACGGGTCGTCGTCGGAGAGGATTCCCCCCTCATCCGGGCGATGATCGTCAAGGCGCTCGAGAGCGACCCCCGGATCACCGTCGTCGGGAGCTGCGCGGACGGCCGGGCGGCCCTCAAGAGCGTCGCGGAGCTCAAGCCCGACTGCGTCACCCTCGACCTCGACATGCCGCACATGAACGGTCTCGAAACGCTCCGGTACATCATGAGCGAATGGCCGACGCCCGTCATCATCGTCAGCGGCTATACGGCCGAAGGGGCGAATCTCGCGCTCGCGTGTCTCGAATACGGAGCGGTCGATTTCATCGCGAAGACGAGCGGCGGAAACCGGTTTCCGGCGGAGGAGCTCGTCGCGAAGGTCAAGTGGGCCGCCGCCATCGACGTGCGGCGGATACGATTCGCCCCTCCGGAAATCGAAATCGGGACGAAGCGGCGCGGGGCCGGCGTTTCGACGCTGAGCTCGGTCGTCGTGATCGCGGCGAGCACGGGAGGACCGCAGGCGCTCATGGATATCATTCCTCGGCTGCCCGCCGATCTCCCCGCGGGGATCGTCGTCGTGCAGCATATGCCGCCGAATTTCACGCGCTACCTCGCCGAGCGGCTCGACGCCCGCTCGCCGATCGAGGTCCGCGAGGCGAAGGAGGGGGACGCGATNCTGCCGGGCCGCGCCCTCGTCACGCCGGGCGGGATGCATCTCTTCCTCGAGGAGCGGGACGGCCGTCCCTGCGTCACGCTTCTCGGCAAGAACACGCTCCAGCGCACGGCGTGCCCGTCGATCGATTTCACCATGACCTCCTTCGCGCCGTTGTTCCGCGAGCGTCTCGTCGGCGTCGTTCTCACGGGCATGGGGCGCGACGGGTCGGCGGGATGCGCCACGATCCGCCGCAACGGAGGAAGGGTGATCTGTCAGGACAGGGAAACGAGCCTCATCTTCGGCATGCC
>JGI20214J51088_10003321_pt1 | contig 10620 bp, 7 predicted proteins | sample WetSurMetagenome_FD_51088 | JGI IMG/M metagenome (IMG submission 51088) | reverse complement strand
GACGACGATCATCGGCAGGAGCCACCACAGCCTTCGAGCCCAGAGATAGCGGAAGAGCTCTCCCAGGATGCCCATCCTGTCGAGAAAACCGCCCTGCCTGGCCATGATCTCCTTCCGGGTGACGCGGGAAACAACTGAATCTTGCTCAGAAGGAGAATGCGGGCAAGGGCGTTCATATGAGATCGCGGAGGAGGACGGATGCAGCGGGTTGCCTTGCATTACAGATTCTACTATCAATAAAGTACTGGGCTGCGATTGCCTGTTACCTCCATCCGGGGAAGTGGATCGTGACGGATCTCAGCGACAGATGCCTGCGCTTTCTCAGGAATTCCGCCCTTATGCTCGGCTCGATCTTTGTCGTGCTCTCGGTCGCCGGCGGCCTGCTGGGGCTGAGTGCAGGGGGAGGCTTCGGCAGGAACCAGTTCCTTGTCGCACTGGCAGGCTCAGCGCTCATCACCGCGTCACTTCTGGGCAGGAGGCTGCCCTCGGTCTGGCGTGGCTTCGGCCTGCTGCTAGCCAACCTCGCTGCATTCGCCTTTGCCGTTGAACTGCTGTCGCTCCTCGCCATCAAGGCCTGGAATCCCGAAGGGCTCCTCATGAGGGCGAGGAAGGAGAGGATCGCCAACCTCTCCGAAAGGGACGTATCGGTGGTCCCGGGGCACTACAGATCCTATCTGGTCTGGCGGGCGGATCCTCTCCTGCCGGGACGTGAATCCACCGACAGATTCGGGAACAGGACGACACCAGGTGGGGAGTCCGCTGATTCGACCGCCTTCCAGGTCTTCACCTTCGGCGGATCGGCGATGTGGGGTTCAGGCGTGCCCGACTCATGCACTGTTGCGGCCGAATTGCAGAAGATACTGCCGGATATCCTCGGCAGACCTGTGCGGGTCACCAACTACGGACAGCTCTCCTGGGTGTCCACACAGGAACTGATCTGCCTGCTGCTGGAGCTTCGCGAAGGCCGTATCCCGGACCTGGTCGTCTTCTATGACGGCTTCAACGACATCTGGAGTTCATATGCAGCGGGCAGGGCCGGGGAGCACCATGACTTCAGCATGATCGAATCGAGGGTGGAGGGAACGGCAATACTGGCCTGGCAGGCGAACCTGGCGGGCGAGGTCTTCAACAGGACGAATGCGGGCCAGCTCGTTCACCTGATCAGAACCTCCGGGACACTGGCCGAGCCGGACCATCCCGAGACCAGCTATTACATCACCATGGGCCTGGATGCCGAAGAGCTCGCGGAGAGCACTTTCGCCCTCTATACCCGCAACCTGGGATGCATCCAGTCACTGGGGGAGGCGTACGGATTCGACTGCCTCTTCTTCTGGCAGCCAGTCATCTGGTGCGGGAACAAGCCATTGACCGCTTCGGAGGACTCCATAAGGAGGGGAGGGGACGAGTGCTTCCAGGCTGCCGGGAATCCCGCATGGAGTCAACTGCTGATAAGCACGCAACGACTTGCGGAGGGCTGGCCGGACAGCTCCTTGCGTGTCATCGATCTCACTCATCTGTTCGATACCACCGAAGCAGAGATATACTGTGACGCATTCGGCTGCCATCTGAATCCGACCGGGAACCGAATGGTGGCCGAAGCGATGGCCGGGGAGATCATCGAAGCCTGCGGCAACTCCACTGGAGAGCGTTCCGCAGAGCAGTAGCGGCTCCCGTGACAGGTGCCTGTCCACCCCTGATCTCAAGCCATTCCGGCAGATATCCCCTCAGAGCGGCCTCGCCTATCAGCAGCCGATCGGCGGCCTCGGCGAGACGACCCTCGGCGATGAGACCCGATACCGGCGAGAGCCTCTCCGCCCTCAGCTCGGCGTAATAGACGCCTCGGACAGAGCTCAGGAGGGTGCCCGCCACGATCGCGGCTATGCCCGCTCTCCGAAGAGCCGGACCGGTTCCCCGGAGCCTGGCGCCGACGAGCGCAGTTGCAGCACACAGCCAGGCCAGCGAGGAGAAGGGGACATAACGCAGGGACATCGCCTGCGGGACTCCGAACCCGCTCCTCCCGAGGGCTGCCGCGAGGCAGGCGGTTGCGCCGAGCAGACCCAGCAGGACGGCCGGCTCCAGGCGTCCGCTCCTCAGGCATCTGATCGTCTCTGCGACGAGGATGGCAAGGACGGCTGTGCCAGCGAACCCGGCCGGCACAAGGCCTGCGAGAGGGGCGTCAGAGACGTGCGGCCATACCGGCGATCCCAGGCTCACCAGGAAGTAGGGCAGGGCGCTTGACAGAGACATCTCCCCCGGCCCTCCACCACCCGAGAAGATGACTGCCACGGCCAGGGCGCCTGCAGCCCAGATGGCGAGTCTGAGATGCTTCCCCACGCCTCCGTTCACGAGAAGCGCAAGAAACCCCACAGGCCAGACCGCGAGCCCCGCCCCGAAGCTCACGGAGGCTCCGATGGCGCAGGCCACCGATCCGAAGACGGCCGGGATGCCTCCTCCGGCACGGTCGAGCAGTACGAGCGAGCTGATGCAGAGGATGAGCGCCACCGGCACCTGGAGCTGCCAGCTCCACATGTACGCCTCTGCCCGGTTCGGCGCCAGCATGAGAAGCGAGGTCAGGACCGGGAACCACCTGCCGCGAGACGGGCCCCCTCTCGAAATCCACCTGTGGACCAGGACGAGGCAGGCCACGAGCAGCAGGGCGGAGAGGATCGACTCGGGGATGACACTCCAGCGGGAGAAGCCCCCCAGGAGCAGCATCAGGAGCCTCGGGATGAACATCCGGTGCTCGCCATAGGGTGCCCAGATGGCCTGCTCGGGGAAGCGTCCCTGGATCCAGGAGGACATCGCCGGCGTGAGATCCCACTCGTCGTGATCCGGAATGTCGACCTGGAACAGGGTGATGAGCACGAAGGGCGAGAGCACTATCGCCAGCAGTGCGAGGAGGGGCGGCGGGCCCATCGGCCTGGGGCCGTCGTCGCGCCTCGTGGCTGACGGCATGGCTCCGGTCATGCCTCTCCCAGAGCCCTCCTGCTGGTCCGTATCGCGCAGAGCTTCCCGCACATCGAGCAGACATCACCCTCGCCAGGCAGGCACTTCGCCCTCTCGGCCCTGGCTGTGCAAGGGTCGATGGCAAGATCGAACTGCTTCTCCCAGTCGAGGGCCGCCCTGGCCTCGGCCATCCTGTCGTCCCGCTCCCGGGAGCCGGGCCGGCCTCTTGCCACGTCGGCGGCATGGGCGGCGATGCGGGCGGCGATCGTGCCGATCCTCACATCCTCGACGCCGGGCAGGCGGAGGTGCTCCGCGGGNGTCACATAGCAGATGAAGTCCGCCCCGTGCCAGGCCGCTATCGCGCCCCCGATCGCCGATGTGATGTGGTCGTACCCGGGTGCGATGTCCGTCACGAGCGGGCCGAGGACATAGAACGGGGCNCCGTTGCAGAGCCTCTTCTGCATCCGGATGTTCTGCTCGATCTGGTCGAGAGGGACATGCCCCGGNCCTTCGATCATCACCTGGACGCCGGCTTCCAGCGCCCTCCTCTGGAGGCATCCGAGGGTGATGAGCTCCTCGATCTGCGCGCCGTCGGAGGCGTCGGCCAGGCAGCCCGGCCGGAGGCCGTCCCCCAGTGAGAACGTGGCATCGTATCTGCGCAGGATGTCGATGAGGTCATCGAACCTCTCGTAGAGTGGATTCTCNGCCTTCCTGACGCTCATCCACTCCGCCAGCAGGGCGCCTCCGCGGGATACGATGCCCAGCTTCCTGCCCTGCGATTTCAGGATCGAGAGCGCATGGCCCGTCACGCCGCAGTGCAGAGTCAGGAAGTCGACTCCGCACGCGCAATGGGCCTCCACTGCATCCAGCATCTCCTGCGGCCCGATCTCGCCGACACCGCATCCGGCCTCGAGGATCTCGCCGAACACCTGGTAGACCGGCACGGTGCCGAGTGGGACGGGGCAGGCCTCCGATATGCCGTGGAGGATCTCCCTCCACCTGGGTCCCGTGGAGAGGTCCATCACGGCATCGGCCCCGGCCCCGACCGCCACGGCCATCTTCTGCATCTCGACCTCGGCCGACTCGCTATCGCGAGAGCTGCCTATGTTCGCGTTGACCTTTACCCCGAGCCCCGCGCCGATCCCGCACAGGCGGCTGCGGCGAGAGACCGACGAGTGCGGTATGACGATGGTGCCTGATGAGATGCCATTGCGGATAGCCTCCGGGGAGACGCCCTCCGCGGACGCCACCGCCTTCATGGCTTCAGTGACCTCGCCCGAGCGGGCTGACTCGATTATCGTTGCGGCCATATACAACCTCCCCTGTAGGGGGGTCTCTGCATCCGGGCCATTGGACCTTGCCTCCATCCCTTCGCCGGCATGACCCGGATCAGGTTCGACGGGTATGATCTCAGCCCGCAGGGGCACCCCAGGCTTTGCTCCGAAGTCGTCCTTGCTTACTTTCAGGCCCGGGATGACCGAAGTCAAGGAGGCACCGTGAACGGAACCGGAGCGCAGGGAATCGAAAACGAGAGTCTCGTGAGGATCTTCGATGCTCCGAACGAGATGGAGGCCCTTGCCATCCAGGCCCTCCTCGAGCAGGAAGGCATCGATGCGGCCGTGCAGAGCAGGCAGATCACCATGTACGACGGCATCGGGAAGATGTTCAACCCGGTGTGGGGGTGGGTGCTCGTCCGAGAGAGCTCCGAAGCGGCTGCCAGGCAGCTCGTGGACGAGTATCTGGAGTCCCTCGAGGGAACCGGACCGGAAGGCTGCGAGCCCGGAGAAGGCGGGATGGATGACGACTGACTGCGGCCCCCGCCTGTTTCTGGCCGCGCTTCTTCTCATGGCTGGGATCGCCCCGGCTGAAGGGACCATGGATACAATAAGAACGGTCGCCAGGACGGGCAGGCTCCCGGGAGGCGGAGATGCCGCAGCATGGCTCGCAATCGCTTCGCAGACACCTGGATTCGAGAGAGCCGCATACTGGGCAGCCTGGAGCGCAGGCATGCCTCTTCCCGTGGGTCCCTCGGAAGCCGCTCTGGAATTCGGCAGCGGGGAGCTCCTGGATGAGGACATCAGGGGAGTGGACCCCTCAGCGGCGATCGAGGCGCTGCTTAAGCACATACTCCACGAAACAGCCGCAGGACGGCCTCCGCAGGAGGCGCCCGCGATCCTGGACATGCTCCTCGAGGCACATGCCTCAGGGCTGCCCGACAGGGTGCTCCGGCTTGCGCTGCAGGTGTACGGCAGGCTCGGTGAGGCTCGCGATTTCTGGCCCGGGAGGTGTTCCGTCACAGGCTCCACCGCCCTGTATGCCTCCTGGCTGAGGTATCTCTCGGAAACCGGCTCCGGCTCGATAGATGAAATCCCAGGCGATCTGTGGCCCCTGACCAGGGTGTATGCGGCGAGATGCGCCACTCCAAGGCTCCTGGCCGCCCTGGCGGGAGATCCGTCGTGGGCGGTGAGGCACGAAGTCGCGTCCAGGAGTGATTCGACCGAAGTCCTGGCCATCCTTGCCGGAGATGGCTGCGGGGCCGTCGCCCTGGCCGCCCTGGGAAGGATGAAGGACCTCGGGATGCAGGGCTGGAGAGAAGGCATGGAGCGCCTTACCGAGACGGGAGGCCCGATCGGCATCCAGGCCATCGCCCTGCTCGACTCAGGCTCGGCGGGCCTGCTTTCGCGCGAACTGTCGTCCGATTCTCCAGGCAGGAGGCTTTCCGCCCTGACAGCCTGGCTCTCCTCGGGTCTGCTGCTGGATGCCGGCAGGAGGGACAGCCTTCTCTCCGATCCTTACTGGGTGATCCCCATGACGGTCCTCGAGGACATCGCCAGGACGGACAGCTCTCTTGCAGCATCCGCAGCGGCGGAGATCCTCGACACTCTCAGCACTCCTCCGGGAGAGGATCTCCGTGTCTCCCTTGAGCAGTTCATCGGCATTGGACCTGCGCCGGCAGTGCCCTGGCTCCCGTTCGACCCCACCCTCGTTCAGGTGCCGGAAACCCTCGTCCTGGTGACGGATGTCGGGGATTTCACCATCGAGCTCTGGCGGGAGGAGGCCCCGGTCCACTGCGCGGCCTTAGCCTGGCTGGCCTCGCGCGACTTCTATGACGGTATCGAGTTCCACAGGGTCATCCCCGGATTCGTGGCGCAGGGGGGGTGCCCCGAGGACAATGGCATGGGCGGCCCAGGCTTCTCGCTTCCCAACGAGCGCAGCCTGGCCGGGTTCAGCAGAGGCGTCGTGGGGATGGCCGACGCCGGTCTGGACACCGGGGGCAGCCAGTTCTTCATCATGCTGGATGACCNTGACAGGCTCGACTGCCGNTACACGGCCTTCGGGANAGTCGTGGGAGGCCTCGAGCGCCTCGACGAGATAACGGTCGGAACACGGATGATCGATGTGGCAACCTCAGTACCGCACGGGCGGCAGGCTCCCTGAAGGGGGCTGAAGGAAGGATGAGCATGGCGAAGAAGATCAGCAGGATCCTGGTCACGGGTGCCGTCGGCCAGATCGGCAGCGAGCTCACGCTTGCCCTGAGAGACAGATACGGAGCCGAGAATGTGGTTGCCACGGGACGCAAGACGGCACCTTCCGGCGCACTGCTGGAGACGGGCCCCTTCTACTACATCGACGTGACGGAGCGCGCCAGCCTCGAGGTCGTAGTTCGCAAGCACGANATCGACGCCATCTTCCACATGGCGGCCATCCTCTCGGCCGTCGGCGAGAAGAACCCGCAGATGTGCTGGAACGTCAANATGAANGGAACCATCAACGTCCTCGAGTGCGCCATGGCCCACGAGATGGCCACGGTGATAATCCCCAGCTCCATCGCNGCATTCGGGCCCGAGACGCCCAGGTTCAACACTCCCCAGGAGACCGTCCTCAAACCCAGGACCATGTACGGCGTCACGAAGGTGGCAGGCGAGCTGCTGTGCGACTACTATGTCCGCAGGTTCGGCGTCGATGTCCGCGGCCTTCGCTATCCCGGCATCATCTCGGCGGAAACCCTGCCGGGNGGCGGCACCACGGATTATGCCGTGGAGATCTACTACAAGGCTGTCGAGCAGGGCTCGTACAAGTGCTTCGTGCGCGACGACACGGCCCTGCCGATGATGTACATGCCGGACTGCATCAAGGCCACACTGGACCTGGCCGAGGCAGACTTCTCGAAGCTCCAGCACCACTCCGACTTCAATGTCGGCGCCATGTCCTTCACGGCAGGCGAGCTCGCGGCCAACATCGCGAAGCACGTCCCCGGCTTCACCTGCGCCTACGAGCCCGACTTCCGCCAGAAGATCGCCGACTCCTGGCCGACCAGCATAGACGATTCCGCGGCCAGGATGGAATGGGGCTGGAAGCCCGCCTGGGACCTGGATGCGATGACGGCCGACATGCTGACGAAGCTCCGTGCCCGCCACGCGAAGGGCGAGCTCTACAAGGGCGCCGCCGCGGAGTAGGACAGGAACACCGGTCAGACCCATGGGGCCGGGGCGGGAATGGCCTGCCCCGGCCCTTGTTTCATGCCAGGTCGCCAGGATCGCTCTGACATTGGCTCCCGGGACGGACCGTTGGCCGCGCAGCGGTCGGCAGTCCTGCCCTGGAGCTCGCTTTGCGAACTTGGCGATCCTGGCGTGCAGGCGGGGAATGATGCCCTAAAGGTGCCTCGCCAGCACAACGACGCCTGACGACTCCCGGACTTCGCCGTCGGTGCCCTCCGCGCGCAGCCTGACGATGTAGCGGCCCACCGACAGCCGTCCGCCATCGTTGTCGAGGCCATCCCAGGAGAAGACCGGGTTCTGGCCGTATCCCCCGGTTGTGTCGAGCGTCCGCACGAGCCTGCCCTGCACATTGTAGACTTCGAGGAGGATCTCCGCGGGCTCTGTCGGGAGGCAGAGCTCGATCTGGAGGACATCGTCGAACCCGTCGCCGTCGGGCGAGAAGGGATCGGGCGAGAACGACAGGAGCGGACCGCCCGGCGATCCGCCCGCCATGCTGTTGGCCGTGCCGGGAGTCCCCCCGGTCGCGCAGGGCGCCCAGCTCGATGCGAAGTGGCCCTCGAGCGCCGGAGCGATCCTCTCCAGGCTGGTGCCTCCTCCTCCGCCCCAGGAATCGTCGTATGGAACCCAGTCGGCCGTCTGGCCGCCCGGCATCAGCAGCCTGATGTCGTCGGCCCAGGTTTCGCCGGACTGCGTCTGGTCGTTCAGGACGAGCCAGTCAGGCGGTTGCAGAACCTGGCAGGAGGCCTCCGGCCAGAGATCCAGGAAAGCAGCCGAGTCGGAGGTCACGATCGCATACGCTCCGGATGCCAGCTCGGGGGCCTGGTCGGACAAGGAGGTCGAATCGTTGGAGTCGCACCAGATGTACTGGGACAGGTCACGAGCCTGGGACGCGCCGTTGTAGAGCTCGAACCACTCGGGCCAGGCCGGGAGGGGCGAGTACATCATCTCGTTGATCACAAGGTCGAGAGGCCTGTTCCAGACTGTCTCCAGCGTGTCGTCGGACTGGAGGGTGTCGCCTGCGCACGAGATGCAGGCGATCACCGGCACGACTCCGCCACTCGCGATCCATGCGGCCTCGATGACAAGCGTCTCACCCGGCACGGGAGAGGAGGGCTGCTGCTCCAGGATGATCTCGCCTTCGCCGGGCGTGCCCGAGAGGTCGGCATCCCCGAAGACGAGCAGGCTCAGAGCGCCTGCCGCCAGGCTGTCGGTCCCGGTGTTCGAGAGCGACACACCGATAGCGGCCTGACAACCTTCCGCTCCGCGGGGAGGCTCGACCGTGACAAGGCTGACCGTCATCGAGACGCCTGCCTGGATGCCCTGCGGAGGGCTGCCCGGCGTGGGGTCCCCCGTGGCCCAGCTGGACTCGAGGTCGGGCAGCGAGGGCAGCACCCTCGACACCGTCAAGCCCTGCCCGGGGTCGAAGGGGATTCCGTCGAGGCCGTCGTCGTCGCACAGGAGAGGATCGTCCGAGAGAACCGGGGTGCCGTATGTGGACAGCACATCGTCGACCAGCGTCCCCGCTGCGGAGTAGAAGACCAGCGGATCGTTTCCGGACAGTCCATCACCGAGGGTGGTGTTCGCCACACCGAGGATGATCGCCCCTGCGGGGAAGTCGTAGGGCTGTGCGCCTGCGGCATACTCCGGGTCGAGCAGGACTGCGTAACAGCCGGAGGCGATGTACTCTCCCGGCTGGGCGTCGGGATCCTGCAGGCTGCCGCCGCTCCAGGGCGAGATGATGTCCAGAGCGTCGCCGTCNGTCATCCCACAGCCCGNGAGATGGAACACGCCCGGCCCCGCGAAGAAGAANTCCACGAACTCGTCACAGTCCTCGTCGANGGGATTGGCGCAGACCTCTGTGATGGANGGGCCGTCAGGCGAGCCGGATACGAACGGCACCAGGGCGGTGTTGTCCGAATCGTCGGAGTCATCGGCATGGAAGACAGTGGCCCCGGCAAGCCAGAAGCCCTCCTGGGCGGTTGTGATGAAGGTGAGCGTGTCTGCGCCTCCGGGCTCGAGGGTGCCCGATGAGACGACGAGAAGGATCTCAGGAGCGTCGGCCGAGGAGTCGGCGTCGTTGTCGAGGAAGAATGTGACCTCGGAGCCTTCGAGTGCCATCGATCCGGTGTTGGAGATGCATGCTGCAAGCTCGTACTGCGCTTCGGGAGACGGGGCGGACGGAGTGACCGTGAGCCAAGACAGCTCGACCGAGGCAGAATCGGACTGCTGCTCGACGAGGCCTGGTGAGCCCCCTTCCGAAAGGGATGCCTGCCAGTTGAATACGGCGTCTGGGCCGTTCACGAAGATGCGCTGGACGCTGTAGCCGTCGCCCGGGTCGAACGGGATGCCGTCGAGCAGGTCATCGTCGCGCTCCTGCCAGATATCGGAAGGGACAGGGGTGCCGTATGTGGAGATCGCGTTGCTGTCAGCCGTACCGGCTGCCTCGAAGAGGGTCATCGGGTCGGTCGAGGCTGCGAGTCCGTTGCAGATGGAGGCGTCGCCGGTTGTCAGGATCAGCGTGCCGGGAGCCATGGAGGGGTATGCTGGGGACACCGGGTAGTCGAGCTCGAAAACGAGCGCGCACGCCCCGGGGGCNAGGACCGTCGTGCCGGTGATCATCCCGGGATGNGGGAAGNCTCCGTGAACCGATTCGACCCAGGCCTCGAGCTGGTCGAGGGCGTCGCCATCGCAGAGTGACCAGCCCGAGAGATCCACGCTGTCCGCGGAGTTGTTGAAGATCTCGACGAACTCGGCCGAGGATTCGAGCAGGGGATCGGCCATGACCTCCGAGACGACCGGAAGGCCCTGCAACGTTATCAGGAGGAGGGGAAGCGCCATCGCACTCTCAGTTTACTCGAAGGCCGGAATCTGTCAAGACCGCAGGACAGAGCACAGGCAATCGACACCTGCGAGAGTCCTGACCGGACCTCTCGTGATCAGGGTCTGCGATCCCTCAATGGAGCTGCTTGGCGATCCTGGCATCCTGGCATGGGGCAAAGCCGCCTGCCGGCGCCCGTGAGTCTGTCAGTCCGTCTGGATCTCGAAGGAGACCGTCACAGAGCTGTTCACGGTGAACGAGCCTGGCGTGACCGGCGGGGCGGACTCCCCGTATCCGGCACGGTAGTTCATCTGGGCGGTATCGATCAGACCGGTCGAGCCGGTGTACTCCGAGACG
>JGI20214J51088_10003320_pt1 | contig 10622 bp, 10 predicted proteins | sample WetSurMetagenome_FD_51088 | JGI IMG/M metagenome (IMG submission 51088) | reverse complement strand
CATTTCCGTAAGCCACCATGACTCTTAATCTATAATAATCAGTAGTTTACTAACGTAAGATCCCCTGAAATAACGTAGGATTCGCCATTTCGGAATTTCCCTTCTGCCCTCCACACATAAACTCCTGATGCACAAAGCTGGCCATGATAATACCCATCCCATCCCAGGTAAATATCATCGCTTTGGAAAACCATGTGTCCCTGTTTGCTGTATATCTTAAGATTATAATCAATCACTCCAGAATAAACCGGGTGAAAAATTATGTTGGTGTTGTCAGTTAGCTGAGAATAATAACCACCTATGGGGCCGCCTTTGTTAGGTACAAAAGCATTAGGGAACCTGATATAGCAATCGGTTTCCGTGAAGGTGTCCTGAATTGATAACGAGTCGGTACAGCCGTTCTCAGAGACGGCCACAAGAGCAACAGTATATTTGCCTTGCCTGTGATATTTATGTACCGGTGCTAACAGTTGCGATGAAGTGCCATCGCCAAAGTACCATTTATATGAAATGGCTCCCGATGACTGATTTGCAAATGTTATTTCATCTGCAGGGATTACAGGATCAACCGGTAGTATGTCAAATGCAGCTTTTGGTTTCGGCCAGACATTAATCTCAAGAGATGTAATAGCTTTTCTTCCTGCAGCATCCTTTGCATAAAGAGTTACTTTGTATACTCCTTGTACATCATATACCCATTCAGGATTCTCATCATCAGAAGTACCACCATCGCCAAAATCCCATTCCTGTGAAACATTACCCGAAGAAGTATTTGTGAATTTGACATAAAGGGGTACACATCCCGAACTTACTGATGATTCCATTCCTGCAGCAAGAACAGGTAATTCATCCTTCTTATCTGATCCTGTAAGTACCGGGATACTGATCGGGAGGGACTGTTTCTCTTTTGATGTATGTGTTATAGTACTTGCTTTCTCATGAGGCGCCGAGCCGGAATGCTTTGAACTGTTTTCACCTGTAATCTTTTCTGAGGCTTTTTTGTCTGGCAGAGTTGATTCTGATAAATCACTTAACAACAATAATGTATCTGAATCTATATGTTGTTTTGATGAATCATATACCATCACTGATGAAGAAGGTTTAACTTTATTCATGGCCACCGGGGTTGAAAAAACCATAATACCCACAAATGCACATGTCACTGCTATGCCGCCAAGGTACCATACATTAAAACGGGAAGGGTTAAACTGTAAGAATTCTTTTCTCATCACTTTACCCATAATCTTCCCTGTGAGCTTATCGCCAGGCGTCACTTCTGATTCATCCAGGACTTTCCTGAATAGATCTTCAATGCTATTTAATTTATCTCTGTTCATCACCTTCTCAGGTGTATTTTGTTTTTGTTGTTCTTAAATCTTCAAGTTTTTTCCTGAGTATTGCTCTTGCCCTGCTATACTGCGATTTTGAAGTATTCACATCTATGTTAAGCATCTCAGCAATCTCACGATGTTTATAACCTTCAACAGTGTACATATTGAACACCATCCTATAACCAGGAGGCAAATCACTCAATACTTTATAAAGTTCTTCAGCAGAACAAAAATCTTCTTCAAATCCTTCATTACCTGTCTCAACAGAAACATAATCATCTATATCTATATGATGCTTATGTTTCAGATTTTTATGATAATGTGTGATCGCACAATTAACTGTAACCTTACGCAGCCAGCCTTTAAAAGAACCCATACCGGAATAGTCTCCTATATTAAAGTATATCTTCAGCATGGCTTCCTGCAAAATATCTTCTGCTTCCGGGCGATCAGTTGCATACCTGAGGCAAATGCCGAGCAGAAAGGCTGAATACTTTTTCCAGAGTATCTGCTGAGCTTTACTGTTGTGCCTGATACACCCCTCAATGATATCTTGCTCAGTCATCATTATCTGAGGACAGTGTTAAGACAGGTTATGAAATCAAATGGTTGCATTGGCTCTTTCTATAAACGCAAAAATGTAAAAAATCATATTTAGTTGATGATAAACATCAGCAATAAGGAATGCTTTAATGGAGTATTTTTGTTCTGTCGGGAAAAGGTGCCGGCAAAAGACAAAAATATGGAAAGAATTTTAAAACATCCTATTCTTGATGTACCAACAGAAGAGGAAAACTCATTTATTTTCAATGGAGCAAAGATAAGAGGTTTAAAAGGTTATACAATTGCTGCAGCATTGCACCAGGCTGGTTTCCCTGTTCACTCACACAGTCTTAAGAACAGGAAACGCAGTCTTGAATGTGGTATTGGCAAATGCGGAGCCTGTGAAATGCTTGTTGATGGCGAGGTAAAGAGGATCTGCATTACAACTATTGACGGGGTTAAGGAAGTTAAGGAGATCCTTTCAGGATATCAGCCTGAGGTGAATATTGTAAAAGATAAAGATTCATATAAGACATATCGAACCACTGTTGCCATCGCAGGTGCTGGTCCTGCAGGGTTAGCCGCCCGTGAGATACTCAACAGGCATGGTATAGACAATATAGTTATTGATAACAATCAGCATATTGGAGGTCAGTTCCTTATGCAGACCCACCAATTCTTCTTCTTTGAGAAAGAAAAGAAATTCGGTGGCATGAGAGGCTTTGACATTGCAAAGACTCTTGCTGATGATTCTCACGAAGGGATTATGCTTAACTCAACAATATGGGATATTCTTGAAGGCAAAAGACTGGCTGCAAAAAATATAAAAACCGGAGAGATATATTTTATAGATGCTTCATATCTTATTGTAGCTACCGGAGCAGTTCCATTCATGCCATCCTTTGCCAATGATGATCTTCCGGGTGTATATACCGCAGCAGTTATTCAAAAGATGATGAATAATGAGTTTACACTCCTTGGGAAGAATATTCTTACTGTTGGTGCCGGCAACATAGGTTATCTGACCTCATACCAGCTGATGCAGGCCGGAGCTCATGTCAAAGCCATCATTGAAGCTATGCCATATGAAGGAGGATTCCCTGTACAGGCAAACAGAGTAAGACGGCTTGGGATACCGGTGCTACTGTCGCATATACTTGTTAAGGCAATACCAAATGCAGACGGTAATGGCATAACAGGGGCCGTTATCGCAGAGTGTCGCAACTTTAAACCTGTTCCGGGAACAGAAAAAATAATTGACGGAATAGATGCAATAAATATATGTACCGGTCTCTCCCCTGACAACCAGTTGCTGCTCAAAGGCCGTGAGGTATTTGGAACAAAAGCCTTTGGTGCAGGCGATGCTATAAGAATAGGAGAAGGTACCAGTGCAGTCCTTAGAGGCAAGCAGGCAGCCTATGACGTCCTCCAGGATATGGAAGCCCGTATAGACTACGATGATTATCTCTCTCTTTCAAAAGAATATATAGACTCGCAGCAACACCCTATAAAGGTTATTGAGTCACCATATATGCCTGAAGAAGAGCGAATGAAAGCAAAACCATTTGTTCTGATTGACTGCCTGTATGGTTTTGCCTGTAACCCGTGCCAGTTTGCCTGCCCACAAGGAGCAATTGTTAAAGTCTCTTCAAATACGGTTCCTGAAATTGACTTCAGCAAATGTATCGGCTGTATGAAGTGTGTTTACCAGTGTCCGGGACTTGCTATATTTGGTTATAACCAGGCAAAAAACCAACTCTTCCTTCCTGTTGAATATTTTGCTTCTGAAGGAGCAAAAGTATTCCTCGTTGATAATAATGGCAGTAAAATCGGGAAAGGCGTTATCGAAAAGATACTTGTAAAAGAGAATAAAACCAATATTGCAAGGGTAAATGCTACCGAGTTAACAGGAAAGCTCACAGATGTGAGAGGGTTTATTGTAGAAGAATCATACCCGGAACCTGTTTGTTTCAAATCTTCACATACGGTTGAATCGGAAGAATATGTCTGTCACTGCGATGATGTGAGCCTGGAAAAGGTACTTGAGGTTGTTGGTAACAGGAAATATATATCCGTTGATGAAATAAAACATACAACGCGCCTTGGTATGGGCCCATGCAGAGGGAAGAGATGTATCAGAAGACTTTCGCAATTACTATATGCAAGAGGAGTTGAGCTTGTTGGAGATGCCACACCAAGGGCTCCTTTATCAAATCAGATAGCAATGGGAGAGCTTTTACCTTCAGGAAAGCATGAGGTAATGGTGACTTCCAAAACGAGAAAAAAGATTAAGGTTGATTCGCTCGTAGCCGGCGGAGGTATGGCAGGAAGTGCCCTTTTCCGTTATCTTGCTGAGGCTGGTTTGAAACCAGTTCTTGCAAACTATGAAAGAGGTTCTTCATGGAGAAATATTGCTGGCGGACGGCCTAACTTCAGCGTACCTGAACTGTCTGAGATAGCACGCCAGAATCTCTCTCTTTTTAAAGAGCTTGAGGCAATTAAAAGCATAGACTATCGTCCAATAGATTATGTCACTTTTGCACATGACAATGACACGTACCATGCCCTTGAAGCTTCAATGGCATGGTCAGGAGGCGAATTGATCACACCTGAAAAATACGCGTCAAAGATTGCCCCTGGTATCAATCCTGCGCTAAAAAACGATTATATGTCAGCACTTATTACACATGATTGCTGGCAGGCTACACCCGGAAAAACTATTGACCTTATAAGGAATATTGGTAAAAGTAAGGGTGGCGTTGTAGAAGAAGACTGCGAAGTAATTGATGTTGAAAAAAGAGGTAAGAGCTTTATAATTATCGTAAAAAATCACAATAAAGAGTATGTTGAATATGAGACCCCTCTGTTCATCAACGCAATGGGCTCCGAGGGCGATCGCATAGCTAAAAAGCTCGACATTTTTACAAGTTTATTCCCGGTACGTCACCAGGCATTTATTACAAGAAGGCTACCATGGCTTGGGGCAAATAACACTCCGTTGCCAATGCTCATTGACAGGAGAAAGTACAAAGGCTTTATTGCCGTTTATGGCCAGCAACTTGCAGAGACCGGACAGGTAATTGGCTGCGCTTCGCCGGCATCTGACCCGTCAGAGGCAGGTAAATCACTGAAAGTCAATAGCGAAGAATTTATGCATATCTTCTCTGAGGTATTTGTAAACTGGATACCTGAGCTGGCTTCTGTTGGATTCCAGTCTTTCTGGAGTGGTTATTATACCGAGCCAAGGATGATTATAGATACCGACCTTGGACTATTCCTCGGGATGCGCGGACAGGGTTTCATGCTTAGCCAGTATATCGCCAAAATGTATGTAGATAAGCTGATGGGTAGACCTGTCCCTCAATATTTCAGCAGGCTGGCGATTACAGGCGACGGGATGCCCGAAAAAGCATTCAAATAGAATTGCAACTGTAACTATTTCTTGTTTTTAATTATCTTGCAGGGATAAATTAAAAACCATGCTGAACAAGCTTGTTGCATATATATTGCCATATTTACCCAGGAAGTTTATATGGATATTTTCACGCGCATATATTGCCGGAGAAACAATTACTGACGCCAAACACGTATCTATTGAATTGAATAATCACGGTATAAAAGTTACTTTTGATATACTGGGAGAATTCATTACATCACCAGATGAAGCCGAAGCCAATAAACATGAGTATCTGAACCTTATTGATGAAACACAAAGGTGTGGCATTAATGGAAACTATTCTCTAAAGCCGACAAGCTTCGGGCTTCTGCTTGACAAAGAAGCCTGTTATAAACATATCAGGGAGATAATTATTAAAGCATCAACCTATGCCAGTTTTTGCCGCATAGATATGGAAGATTCTCCCTGTACTGATTTGGAGATAGAACTTTACAGGAGATTGCAAGCCGAATTCCCTAAAAATGTTGGTCTGGTTATTCAGGCTTATCTTAAGAGAGCTTATAACGACCTTGAAAAATTAATCAGTTTGAATACTCCTGAGACACCGGTAAATTTCAGGTTATGCAAAGGTATTTATATTGAATCGCCTTCTATTGCCTATAAAAAATACAGGGAAATAAATTCGCACTATCTCGAAGATCTGGAATTACTTCTCAGTAATGGTATTTATGTTGGTATTGCAACACACGATAAGAATCTTGTTGAAGGTGCTTACGAACTGATAAAGAAGTATAATGTTCCACCTGACAAATATGAGTTTCAGATGCTTTACGGAGTAACACCTGCACTGCTTCATAGTATTGTAACTGATGGCAATGTAATGAGGGTATATGTCCCGTTTGGCGAAAAATGGTTTGGTTATTCAACCCGCAGACTCAAAGAAAACCCTAAAATAGTCCGACATATTATCAAAGCTATATTCGTAAAAGGTTGAATAATGAAATACTTATTTAGTTTACAACCATAATCCCGATAGTTATCTGAAAGGAAACGTAAGGAGATCCGTCAAACTATTTATTTTACCCCCTTAACTACAGAGTCGTGTATCTTTTTAAGTTCCTCTAACTCTTTTGGAGAGAGGTATGGTTCCGGAGGAGGCGGTGCTTCAGGCATACCTTTCAAAAGCAGATATATTGCAGGAATAATTGTAAACGGACTTAATGCAACCATCTGGGCAGATGGGATGCCACCTTTTTCATAAGTGTCTATTTTTTGTTTCTCCTGCAACAGATGGTAGTTGCTCGAAGGATCACCAAGTTTATTCATCCCGGTAAGTCCCTGGTATGCAGAAATCTTTAGATTATTTGCTGCGTTAATTGCCTGAAAATCAGTTTTTGGCTCAGAGGAAAGAATTTCATATTTAAGGTCCCCCATGTGAGGAATAATTACCACCTCGCCTATCATAAGGGTGTCGGGATTCAGGTAAATAGCTGTGGCATATTCACGGGCACGGAGAGTGTCGGAGATATAAAAGAAGAACTTTCTGTAGCCACTATGTTCAAAAACAATCGTATCAGGCAGATGAGCATAGAAGGAAAACATCCCCTTTGTATCGGTGTACCTGATACTATCAGATAAATATTTTACTCCCGCAACAGGATCCTGGGTAACTCCGTCAAAAACAATACCCCGGAAAAGAACAGGATTGTTCTTAGTGTTATAAACCTGAGCTTCAGTCCTTAAAGAAAATAATGAAAGAAAGACAAATGAAAATGTCAGAAAAAAGCAGGTCTCTCTATTTGTGAATAATAATTTCTTCGAGGGTCCTTTTAGGAACATGGTGAACAGCCTGATTATCTCTCCAGTATTTGACATCGTTTTCTTTGATTGTTTCAATTACTACCTGTTCAATTGGTTCACCCAGAGCCAGCACGAGCAGAATATCGTACTGATCGGGAATAGAGAACTCGTGTCTTAATGCTTCACGCTTAACCGAAGCAAAAATACATCCGCCCAGGCCTGCCTCTGTAGCTCCAAGCATTATGCTCTGTGCTGCAATACCCGGGTCAAATCCAAATTTATCAGATATCTCTTTATCTCCAAGAATAACAATATATGCAGCAGGTCTTTCTCCGGGATTGGGACCTTCCCATGTAGTAAGATAACCAGCCCATGCAAGAAAAGGATACATTCTGGCACACTCATCGGGACGTGTAATCAGCATATATTTCAGGGGTTGCCTGTTTGCTGCCGTTGCAGAAAGCCTTGCCAGATCAATAAGTTCTGTGAGCTGTTCAACACTTATAGAATGTTTCTCATCAAACCTTCTATAGGTCCGATTTTTTTCAATTAACTGCTTAATATTCATCCCGGAAATTTTTCGTAAAAATACATAAAAAAAGCACTCCTGATTCAAGTTTTAAAATCTCCGGTTTGTTAACATCAGATTAAAAAAATTCTTTCTGGTAATTCAGGTATTATTTTATTCTCCCTGGCAACAGTATAAAGCTTTATAACAGCCTCATGGCCTTCTTTACCAAGGGACCGACTGAAATCATTGACATATAATTTTATATGCTCCTTTATAACGGATTCTTCAATCTCTCTGGCATGTTTTTTAATAAAAAGTGATGCCGGTGTCGGGTTTGAAGATGCATAATCAATACTTCGTCTGATAGTATTGTTCACTTTTAATGCAATATCTGCAGAGATTTTACGGTTTACAACGATAGCGCCCAGAGGTATAGGCATTCCTGCCGTTTTTTCCCAGAACGCTCCCAGATCAGCTATCTTTTGTAGTCCCATTGTCTTATAAGTAAACCTTGTTTCATGAATTATCAAACCTGCATCAGCCTCTTCTGATAATATTACTTCAGGAATATCAGAGAACAGGTATTCTTGTTTTTTCTTTGCTTCGGGCCAGGCAATGCTTAAAAGCAGGTTTGCAGTAGTATATTTTCCGGGTATTGCAATACGAGCATCATTTATCTCATCAGGGTAAATCTTGCGTTTGCTTATAAGCAAAGGACCATTACCCCTTCCTAATGCCCCTCCAGCATCCAGTAAAATGTATTGAGAGGCAGCATATGCATATGCATGATAACTTATCTTAGTTATATCCACTGTGCCTTCAAGTGCATTATGGTTAAGCTCTTCAACATCTGCAAGGAACCAGTCATATTCAATACCCTCAGTATCAATACGTCCATTAATCATGGCTTCAAAAATAAAGGTGTCATTCGGACAGGGTGAAAATCCAATTGTCAGTCTCATTGCGCCTGAATAATTTTTAATACTGTATTGAATTTCTCCTCCAGGTTTTTCAGTGCCACAGCTATATCCCAGTTCATTTTCTGCCGGGGTTCCACAACATTTGATATTGACCTCACACAAAAATATGGCACTTTAGCCATAGCGCATACATAGGCAAAATATGCTCCCTCCATTGTTTCTATTGAAGGATCCCACGTTGCTCTTATCCGGGATATGACATCTTCTGAACCAGAAGCCATATTTACTGTTGCTGCATCAACTACAGGAAAAGCTCTTTTCATATTCTCAAACCATCTGTTATTGCAGTATATCCTTCCGCCTGTAAAAGGATAAAGATCAGGGTTAGCAAGGCCGGCCGTGAAAATAGATTTAAATGAACCGTTATCATCGATCCCTAAATCAGCAAAACAATCTGAAGCAACAAGAACCATATCACCTTTTTTCAGTGATGAGACATATGAGCCTGCTATGCCTGCATTTATAACAAGTTTTGGCAGAGAGTCCGAGGCAAGCCTTTTATGAAGTGACCAGGCCATGCTTATCCCACCTACACCTGTCTCAAGTAACTCACATTCTGCATTATGAAGATCAAGAACATGGTTAATGGCTTCAGTTTCTGAATGGTGTGCTGCTACAATTAATATTCCTCTATAATTCATAATGCTGCTCAACAATCCAATAAATATATTGTTTTTAAAGAATAAAAACGTCAATTTTACCTTTACAATTAAATATCCTTCATAATGATCTATCTCACAAGAAGAGAACGTTTCAGTTCGGCACACCGGATGTACAGAGAAGGGTGGAGCGATGAGGAGAACTACAGGATTTACGGAAAATGCTCAAATCCAATGTGGCACGGACATAATTATGTTCTGTATGTTACGGTAAAAGGTGAAGTCGATCCATCAGTAGGATTTGTTATGAATGCTGTCAGACTGAAAGAGATAATCCAGGAAAAAATAATCAATAAGCTTGATCATCGTAATATGAATCTTGAGACAGATTTCATGGCCGGAAAGATTGCCACCACAGAGAACCTTGCAGTAAGCATCTGGAACGAACTTACAGAGGATATTAGCAAGGAAGGAGCAACTTTGCATTGCGTAAAAATTGAAGAGACAGAAAATAACTTTATAGAATACTTTGGATAATATGGAAAGAATAAACGACGGCAGCGGTAAAATAGTTGACGGTTACAATAAAATTGAAAGATGGGACAATGCAACTATTGAAGAAATTGCAAAATATTATAAGAGAATTCTTGAACTTCTTGGTGAGGATCCTGACCGTGAGGGTCTGAAAAACACACCGGAAAGAGTAGCCAAGGCTTTAAGCTTTCTCACAAGAGGGTATAATCAGAACCCCGGCGAGATACTGCGCAGCGCAATGTTCCGTGAAGAGTACCGCCAGATGGTTATTGTAAAAGATATTGATCTCTATTCGATGTGTGAACATCATATGCTTCCATTTCTTGGTAAGGCTCATGTTGCCTATATTCCTGATGGATATATTACCGGGCTCAGTAAAATTGCACGTGTTGTGGAAGCTTACTCACAGCGGTTGCAGGTGCAGGAGAGACTTACCACACAGATACGTAACTGCATACAGGAAAATCTCAAGCCTTTGGGAGTAGCTGTAGTTATTGAGGCACAGCACATGTGTATGCAGATTCGCGGTGTGCAAAAACAAAACTCAGTTACAACAACTTCGGCCTTTACCGGATGCTTTCTATCAAACCTGAATACCAGAGAAGAATTCATTCATCTGATAGGTAGTAATCTGCACTAATATTCCGGTTTGAAGATCTCATAAATCAGATGGTCTGTTTACCTATTGCACATGTAAATTTTTTTTGTGTATTTTTGTGAACAGACACAATAAAAAGAATAGATGAAAGCATACGTATTTCCCGGTCAGGGAGCCCAGTTTCCGGGTATGGGTAAAGAACTTTATGATAAATACCCGGCAGCAAGAGAGATGTTTGAAACAGCAAATAGCCTGCTTGGGTTCCGGATAACTGATATAATGTTTAATGGTACAGAGGAAGAATTAAGACAGACAAAGGTCACACAGCC
>JGI20214J51088_10003319_pt1 | contig 10622 bp, 10 predicted proteins | sample WetSurMetagenome_FD_51088 | JGI IMG/M metagenome (IMG submission 51088) | reverse complement strand
ACCGTAGATGAACGGGGACAGATTGTTATCCCGAAAGAGATCAGGGAGTCTGCAAAAATGGGACCGGGTGACAGGCTTGCGCTTGTCAGCTGTATGAAGGACGGGGAGGTCTGCTGCGTTATGCTCATTCACGCGGACAAGCTGACAACGATGGTCAGAAGCGCCTTATCACCGGTTATGAAAGACATTATCGGGGATACCGGGAGGATATAGATATGCCGGACCACAACAAGGGTCAAACAGGAAAGGGTACTGATTCCTGCGGTTGCATGCCAGGGGAATGCTGTCCGGGCGCCCCCGGCCCTGGAGATCTACCTGTGCACACCCGTGCGGGTTCATGCTCGTGTGGAAGTACCTGTGACTGCAATAGTCCCAAAATTGAGGCAGGTAACGAAATAAACGGACATTACGCGCCGGATGTCCCCCAAATACCCGTCATTGTCCCGGTATCAGGGACCCTGGACTCAGGGGATACTATTGACCATGTCCTCGCGAGGCTGGGACAGGACCGTTCGGGGCACAGGGTGACACCCGGACTCTTCTCTATAGGTTCTCCCGGCACGGAATCCCCGGTTATCGTAACGGCAAATTATACCCTCAGTTTTGATGCAGTGAGGTCATCTCTCAACGGCCAGGACGCCTATATCCTCGTACTTGATACAAAAGGGATCAATGTCTGGTGTTCAGCAGGGAAAGGGACGTTTGGAACAGAGGAATTAATAAATCGAATCCGGAAATCAGGACTTTCCTCGGTTGTTCATCACCACCGGGTTATCCTCCCCCAACTGGGCGCCCCGGGTGTGGTGGCCCACGAAGTCCATAAGGCTACAGGCTTCCATGTTGAATATGGTCCTGTCCGGGCATCTGATCTCCCTGAATTCATCAGGGACAGAATAGCAACGCCCGCCATGCGTGAAGTGAAGTTTGATCTCCGGGACAGGGTAGTCCTCATACCTGTCGAACTTCGAAGCGTAGCACTTTATACAGTAATTGCTGCAATTGCCTTATGGTTCATCGGGGGATGGCTGGCAGCAGGAAGCATTATCGCTGCAGTCCTCGCTGGAACGGTGCTTTTTCCTGTACTTCTCCCTTTCCTGCCGACGGCTGACTTCAGCACAAAAGGTCTGTTCCTGGGGATTGTCGTTGCAGCCCCTTTTGCAGTTACAGCATTTCTTTCGACAGGCCCGGAAGCTCCTTTATGGATTGGAATTACCGAAGTTTTTGCTATATCCCTCATCCTACCGGCCATCACGGCCTATCTTGCCCTGAACTTTACCGGGTGCACACCCTACACTTCCAGGACAGGGGTCAGACGGGAGATTTTCCGTTATATCCCCCTCATGGTAGTGTTGGGAGTAATAGGGGTTATTTGTGCAATAACACCAGGATTGACGAAATTCCTCGGGCTGTGGTAACATGGCAGTATTTAATTCGTATACCGAAAACACGCTCAGGTTTTTTCCGGAGAAATGCATCGGGTGTGAACGGTGCTCCGAGGTCTGCCCGCACAGGGTGTTTTCAGTCCATGGTGATCGGGCATCCCTCCAGCGGCCGGAACGCTGCATNGAATGCGGGGCCTGCCAGAAAAACTGCCCGACGGGTGCAATTACCGTAGAGAGCGGGGTTGGATGTGCCTATGCCATGATCTATTCGGCCCTTACCGGAAGAAAAGAGGTCTCCTGCGGTAGTGACGGGTGCTGTGGGGGCCAGGACGAACGGGAAGAATCCTGCAGTTGTAACGGTCCCGACCTGTCAGCAGACCATCCAAAGTAAATAAAAGAGCAGAATTAGCTGTCAAGCCGGAACATTTCCGGAAGATTATCAGAATTATGAAAAAAATAGGCGCTTTGAAAATCCTGTGGATAAGAACTGCTCAGACCGGAGAGGGTTTCAGCCCCACCCCGCCCACCCCCATCAAAATAAACTTTCGGATAGGTTTTCCGAACTCCGATTTAATTAAGAAAGTCTGGGAATAGTCTCTATCCCAACCGGGGTCGCCACAGCGGCGGGGCATAGCCCGGGGAGCGTTGGAAAATTAAGGAATTGCCCGAAACGGGAAGAACTTATCAGAGCATTTCCCATGTAAATGTGTGAACAAACCCAAAAATGAAGAGATTTTTAAAGGGCATTTTCATGGTCCGGGTGTATAATTCCGGTTCATGTGCGATTCTACAGGGCCTGAAAATAAGAAAATAGGTATTAACTCTTATATCTGCCCTTTATTCTTCTTTAATTCGGGCACAATCGTTTTCCTGATGGCCCCGGAGGTCGGATGGATGTAAATCAGCTGGTCTCCAATAACGATCAATTCCCCTAACGGCCTGCCCTTTCCGACGGACTGGGCGTTATGGGCTTTTATCGCTGCGTCACGGGATTTCGCGCTATCGAATGACTGGGTAAAAATCGTGAAGGTATTGCCGTCTTTATCTTCAACCGTATAACTATGCCCTCCTGTCGCCCCGGGTAAACGCAGTGTTACGTTGATGTCCTGGATCACCTTCAACCCGGTGGTCTCTGCAGCTTCGCGTAATTGGTTACCATTCGTGACATGGTATGGTTCAGGACTCGTCATAACCATTAATGCCCCTATCGGGACGAGGACGACCAGCAGGATAATAAGAATAACCGCCCAGGTCTCCCTGTCAATTTCGGTCATGAATTACCTCCTTTCTGAATTGATAGATAATAATGTGACATTTCACTTCACACCTCCGGTCCCGGACTCAATCCAGCTGGGTTTTTTCAGTTTCAGGAAGATCAGTGGTGGCACTGCCAGCAGGAAGGTCCCTAACAACACTCCAACCACGTAGAAAAATGCCTCCGACGAACTGAAGTCCCCGGTCGGCATAAGACCTACAATGAACGCAAAAATAACACCGAATGCCCCCATACCACCAATCAGCCATATCCCGGGGATTCCCCCGGGTATTTTAAACGGACGCGGTGCATTGGGCCTGCTGTACCTGAGCTTAATCAGGGACGCAAATACGAGCAGGTACACGATACAGAGTAATTCTACCGTCATTGCCGACAGGATCCAGTACGCCTGGTTCACCGAAGGCAGGAACACATAAAGCAGGGACACAAATGTCCCAATCAGTGCCTGGATAAACAACACCGCAACAGGTGAGCCATACTTATTCGTCTTGTTGAAAACCGGGGGCAGGTTCCCCTCCTCAGCCACAACACCGAGACCCTTTGCCGGGCCAATCAGCCAGGCTGCAAGGGAAACAACCCCTCCAATCGTGATTAGTACCGCCATCGGTGCAACCGCCCCGGGTATACCAAGTGCATTGAAGAAGTATTCGATTGCCTGCATGACACCCGCAGCGAGACTGAGTTCATCTGCCGGAATTACGAATGCTATTGCCAGTGTTGCAAGAACAGTACAGGCGAAAATAATTACTGCTGATATGGCCATCGCTTTTGGATAGTCAGTACTGGGATTACGTGTCTCAAGTGCATGGAACCCTGCCATTTCCATACCAGCAAAGAGCAGTATCACGGTTGCAAAGAATGGAATAGTTGAGAGATTAACAGTCGGAACAATCTCCCCGAGAGAGAATGGAGGAAGCACTATTGCTGCGCCTGACGTGGCCCAGTAGACTCCAAGCCCGATAATCAGGATCGACGGGATGATGCTCCCGAGTATTACACCTACATTCTGGAATTTTGTCGATACATTCTCGCCGAAATATGCAATGGCAGTCGTGCCCCAGAATGCGATCATCATTACAACAAACAGGTATATGGCGTTTGTACCCAATGCCGGCGAAAGGGCATATGCAAGCGTCGACGCGATGAACGCAAGAACCGTTGGAAACCAGACCAGGTTATTTGACCATTCGCAGAAAATTGCTACAAAACCACCTTTTTCTCCGAAGGCCTCTTTACACCAGGCATAGACCCCGCCTCCTTTATCCGACAACATCGTTGCCAGCTCGGCCCCTGCGAGAGACAGTGGGATCAGGAACAGGACAGTCCCGATAATATACCACCCGATACATTGCCACCCGAACATTGCCATGGATGGGAAATTCCTGATGGAAAGCACTGCAGCGACGTTGATCATCGCCAGTGCAAAAATCCCGAGCACCTTCGGGGGTGTCAGGACGGCTTTTTTTGGTGCAGCGGTTTCATCGCTCATACATCACCTCTCCTTGATACAATACATCATATACTCACCTTTGATACTTTCAACCCCGTGCGTATCATGCTCGAACCCGGGGAATTGTTTATCGAAGTCCTGCATCGATTTCAGGTAGTTAAGGATCGCTCCATTCTGCTTACCCGTCTTTTCACCTGGTGCAAGCACGGGGATTCCCGGCGGGTAGGGGAAGATCCCGGTTGCAACGATCCTGTTACCAGCCTTTGAAACCGGAACATGCTCAACCTCGCCCCTGACAAGACACTTAAATGCATCTGCGTACGACACGGCAGGTTCAGGCAACTCTGAATACGCCTGCTGGAGAAGTTCGCACATATTATGTTCTTTCTTGAACCTGTGCATCTCGTCAGTCAGGCTTTTCAGGGTCATACCACCATACCGGTCAGGATACGCATTCNTGAGATCAGGGAAGATCTCTTCAAGAGGGGCCCCTTCATCATAATGGCGCTTGAATTCGAANAGCTCTGTAACAAGCGTCCCCCACTTTCCTTTCGTGATCCCCATCGAAAAGAGGAACAGGATGATATAGTCTCCCGATTTCTCGTTGACAATGCCCCTGGTGTCAAGGAACTTGACTACCACCGCGGCCGGGATACCCCATGGATCTAGGGAGCCATCATCGTTCACCCCCGGCATTACTACGGTGACCTTGATGGGGTCCAGCATACAGTAATTTTCCGGCAGGCCATCGAAACCATGCCATCTCTCCCCGGGATGCAGCACCCAGCTCGAAGGATTATCGCGGAGCGTTTCTATTGAGGCTTTGGCAAACGGAATTTTCTTCTTTGTTTTCGGGTCCGTTACCATGTCGGGTTGCCACATCCCGAACCACCAGTCTTTCTTCTTACGATCTCCACAGATCTCCTCGTGGATCCGTGCCATTGTGCGGCGGAACCGTATCGCCTCTTCTATTGACTCGGTCGTAAGGACCCGTCCTGCAGCCCCGTCCATCATTTTTGATGAGACGTCCAGCGAGGCCATGATTGTATAGAGCGGGGAGGTGGAACTGTGCATCATGAACCCCTCGTTAAACCGCGAGTGCTCTATCGGGATACGGCCGTTTCTTACGTGGACCATGGATGCCTGTGAAAGGGCGGCAAGGAGCTTATGCGTGGACTGAGTTGCAAATACCGTTGGCCCTTTCGGGTTTCTGGCACCGTCCCGCATGGCAAACCGTTCGCGGTAAATCGGGTTGAACCTCGCATAACCGTACCATGCTTCATCGAAATGGATGCTGCCTACACTCTTCCCAAGCAGATCTTCAACCTCGGTAGCGTGGTAGCAGAGACCATCGTAGGTAGAGTTGGTAACAATCGCGTGGACGGGTTTCGTCTCCTTCAACCCTTTCGCAAGCGGGCACGCTTTAATTTTCGCCCTTATTGCTTCAGGGGTCATCTCACCCGGCGGGATCGGCCCGATAATTCCATATCGGTTCCTGGTCGGCACCATGAAGACCGCAAGAGAATGGGTCATGGTGAGGGCGTGTTCAGCCGATTTATGGCAGTTCCTGTCGACGAGGACCACGTCATCCTTTGTTACCCGGCCAAAGAACACGATCTTGTTAGCCGTTGACGTGCCATTTGTTACAAAGTACGTCATATCGGCACCGAAAACCTTGGCTGCATAACGTTCGGCCTCGCCAAGCGGACCGGAATGATCAAGCAGGGACCCGAGTTCACCGACAGATATGGAGAGGTCTGACCTGAAGAGCTGTTCACCAAAGAATTTGAAGAATAACCTGCCTGAAGGGGACTTCCGGAACGCCGTGCCACCTGCGTGGCCCGGGGTATGCCACGAGTACTCAAAGTCCTTGGAGAACTTTACGAGAGCTCCAAAGAAGGGCGGCAACAGGCTTTCTTTGTACCGGTCTGCTGCAGCAATGATCCGGCCGGCGATAAATGCCGGTGTATCATCCATGATATAGACATACTCGTTGATCTCNCTGATCGTGTCAACCGTAAGAGCACTTGGTGCCTCCCCTGTCGGCTCGGCCATCAGGAAGATTGGGACATCTTCATTGCGTTCCCGGATCTCGTGGATCAGTTGCTTCGCATCCGCATGGTCTTTTGATTTGGGTGTCCCGAGCGTCCAGCTGATCAGGACACAATCGACTTCCGGGAGGTTTGCATAGGCAGACCGGGCATCTTCAAGCGAGGCTATCGTATATACGAGGATATCAAAATCAGCAAGACCTTCCACGATCCTTTTAATTGTGCGCCCATGGGGAGTATCACTGTTGACGGCCTCATCAACAATTACTACGGAAAGTTTTTCTTCAGGGTTCATGTATCCCACCCCGGCTCATGTATGAGCGATTCGGAACTGCATAGGTGAGATCTTTCCATGGACCACCTGCTACGTGTCTTCAATAATACCACTCCTGACTGATAATTCGTATTCCGGACCGGTCGGTGACCACGAATACGGCATTAGGGGCAATGTGTCGATTGTTTCTCATTCCCGGGATTCCGGACCCCGGGTCCGGACATTCCGGGCAGAAAAACGTTTCATCTGGCCGGATACATTCCCTGGCCCCTCACGAGAAGAGCCTTTCATCGACAGCATATTTATAATTTGTTATGGAAAATCCCCGGTAAAGAAAAATGGGTTGATCACAGGAAGTCCCGCGAAAACTGGTCATGGCAGAATAGTCATAATGCAGAATTGAGAACAATTGAACCCGCGTAGACGAGCATGGTAACGTGAAACAGGGGGAGCACCTTCAGGCATGCATCCGGCGTCTGGTATTTTAATATTACAATATTCGCAATGGCGAGCAGCACCAGCCCGAGGACAATCCCTGCCCTTCCAATCCATCCAAGTTGGGTCATGAACAGAACTGCCATGGTTATATTGGCCACAGTAAAACCTGCAATCCAATAAGCAGTCCCANGTTCACCGTACAACGTGGTGANGGTATTCATTCCTCTTTCCCGGTCATTCATTACATCAATGAGGTCATTTGCACCCAGATGCGCTATTGCAAACGGATAGAAGAAAGCAAAATAGAGGAGGGCTGTCGTATCAGGAGGACCTGCACAAAGGTATCCGGCAACCGGGAAGAGGGCAAAATCAATCCGCCCTGCGAGCTGGGCTACCGGAATATGCTGGTTGCGTTTTTTAACCTGGTAAAAGACCTCGAGTATATAGCACACGATCATAGTGCCAAGTACAAAGAGGGAATTCGGGTAGGGAAGGGCCAGGATGAGCCCCGTGGTTAATACCACAAGCACGAAAAATAATCCAATGGCATTGCCGGGAGAAATCAGGCCTTCTGAAACAGGCCGGCTCCCAAAAACCCGCCAGTATCTTGTCAGCCTGTCATGTTCGATATCAAATTTATCGTACTCCCTGTCAACATAGTCATTCAGGACAAGCCCTGCTTCGAACCCGAAAAAGCCGATCAGGGCAGCATGGATAAGGGCAGGCCATGAAAATCCGCCATATACNGATGTGGCAAGGAGGTACCCCGAACAAAACAGGAGGGGCCATGCAAAAAAGAACTGCAGCCGTAAAAGGTCTATATATGCCCGTAATTTTCTGTGCATCCTGGAAATTATTTTGCCGGAGTTATTAATATCTTTAATTATCCTTTTGTCCGACCCATCCGGAAAAAGTGAGGGTCAATAAAAACCAGATCCCGTATGCCACCTCTCCGGAAATAACGGCCCTGTATTCCGAAACCATTTTTGCTAAAAAAACCGCAAAAACTTCAAATGCCAGGAATGCCCGTGGGCCCGTGATTAAAAATATGATTTATCTCACTCTTAGCTCCGGTCAGGTGGCTATCCCTGGGACGTAAGATAATTGGTACCAACAGAATGAATATGAACGACGAGGGAATATGAGCTAATAGCAATATTTTCCATGGCAATAAAACTCCCCCGGTACCGTCCCGGGATATATTTCAGTATTATTATCCTTGCAGGACTAGCTGGTGCTTTTGGCGGGTACATGTTTATGGAAGGGAATACCGCGGCTGTTACCATTCTCGAAAAGCAGGGGGCACCGGATGCGACAATTATCTTTATTGCAGACCCGCACCTTCGCATGGATAACCTGGATTACACGAAAGGGGTTATTGAAAAGATTAATTCACTCCACCCGTCCCTTGTACTAATCGGGGGCGATTTTGCCTACCGGAATGAGGAGGATTTTGAAATCCATAACGTCTGGAGAGGTATTAATGCACCGGTCTATGCCGTGCTCGGTAATCACGATTACCAGTCCGGGGACAATTCCCTGACTCTTATCCGGAAAATATCAGAAGAAGCATCTATCAACCGAAGCTCAGCTACATGGGACGAAGAGGTATTCGAGGACGGATCTGCAAATAAGTCCTATGCAGATAACCTTACCAAAGCTCTCGAAGAAAACGGGGTCCACGTATTGCGAAACGAATACAGGGAACTTGACATAAACGGCACGAAGGTCATGCTGGTAGGTATCGATGACTGCTGGGCGGGCATGGCAGATCCTCCGGACGTTCCGGAAACCCGTGATTTTACCATTTACATGGTCCATGAGCCGAAATGCAGGGGTAACTGGAGTGCAGACCTCATCCTTGCCGGTCACACACACGGGGGCCAGTTTTTCCCCCCCGGTCTTGACAAGCTGGTTCCCGGTGGAATACTGGAGCTTGGAGGCAGGTTTGATTCCGGCCGGACGACGACTTTTATAACCAGGGGTCTTGGGACCTCCAACCTTAATATCCAGCTCAGGGCATTTGCATCCCCGGAGATTGTCGTTATCAAAGGAATATGACCTGGCCCGGAAGAAAAAACACGCAGATTTCGTGGCCTCTCTCAAAAACCCCGGGTTCTTTTTTATTTTTTATTCGATTCTTTGCAGAAGGAAAAGAGGATGGAACCAGCAGGTAGTACTAATTCTCGAAAAGTATATACAGTTCCGGAGAGTCTTACTTCACATGGACGAAATTCAACTCATTGCTCAAAAGCGGGCGTTTCCAAGCAGAGGGAGGGCCCGGATTCATTCAGATGTCCTCTCTGACCTTGAAATCGAGGAGGGGGCAACAATAGAGATTGGGGTCCCTGACATCGATAAATGGATTTCTGCAACTGCATTTGCCGACTCTCTCGTCGAGTCAGGCCACATCCGCCTGAGCGAGGAGGACTTAAAAGTACTCGGTGCAAGTGAAGGCTCCAAGCTCCGGGTCCGGAAAAAGGCATCGATGACCGAACAGATCAAGGGTGGCGTCAATAAAACAGGAGAGGCCATTAAAGGCACATCGACCGAGTCAATCAAGGCAGGTGCAGCCGGGGCGGCCTCAAGTGTCAGTTCCGGCCTTGGCAAAGCAGGGCATTCTGTCAGTGCAGCTTTCGGCAACGCATTCGAGGCTGCAAAAAAGAAACTGAAACCCACCGATGCAGCAACTCTCGACAAGGCACTGAAAGCGAACAAGGGAGAAGTACGTGCCATTACAGTTGCTATCGATTCCGGAGCCCGGCCACTGTCCGGCATTAAGCTCCCTGCCGGGGTTGTTCTTGCAGCAGTCCAACGCGGAGATGCGATTCAGACAACCGATCCGTCCTTCCTCCTGGTCGGNGGGGACATCGTTTACCTCGTGGGAGAGAGCAGTCTTCTTGATGAGGCCACCAAGGTAATCGGAGGATAATATGGACTGGTATGCACCACCAGACTGGTTCATCATCGCAATCCTCCTCCTGTTTGCACTCCTGTTAATCCTTATCGTCGTCTGGGCAATCCGCAGGAGCCATGGAAATGTCCGGAAAATGGAGATCGAAGTCGAAAAACAAAAACTCGATCTGCTGGCAAAGGACCTGGACACACGGGCGAAGGAGCACCCGTTCACCAAGCTCAGTACAGATCAGATCCAGTCTATCCGCACATTGGAAGATGAGAACGAACTCATCGAGCTGAATAACTACCATAAGGAAAAGATCGTCGAGGCAAGGCTCAGGAAACTGGAGAACCTCGTCCGGGAAGCAAAACTCGAGCGGATGATCCTGAAACTGGACCTCGAAGAGAAGAAGGTGAAATAATGTCTGAATATGCAGAAGGGACGGTAGATGAGAAACAGTCATTCTGGAGCAACCTGCCGGATGTTTCGGGGTACATGGACCAGAACCTGCCAACCATGGACAAGTCACTGGACACGTACTTTGACAAGAATATGGAGGCAATCATCGAGGAATGGGGCCTCCTTGTTGAGAACGATATGCTTGACCTCGAACGTCGTGTCAATACGGTCAGTGCAGAAATCAAGCAGCTGTACGACCACAAAGAGGTCATCAGCGAACGGGTGAGGAAGCTTGATGGGGTTATAACGACGCTGGAGGGCAGGTAGATGATTGACAAGTACATGAACAAATACCTGGACCGGCGGATGAAATACCTCATAGAGGAATGGCAGATCGCCACAAAGAATGATGTGGCGGATTTTGCAACCAGATTAAATGCATTATCGGCTGAG
>JGI20214J51088_10003317_pt1 | contig 10625 bp, 7 predicted proteins | sample WetSurMetagenome_FD_51088 | JGI IMG/M metagenome (IMG submission 51088) | reverse complement strand
TCGCAGACATGGTCTTTCAGAATCCCAAGTGGGATTTTCGCACCTTTGATGTGGATCGGGACACGCGCCAGGCAGAAACTCGCACCGGCAAAGCCATCGATGCTTTCAATCCGGATCTTAAACCTTTCAAAAAAAACGGCGGCAAGCTCATCCTATATCAATCATGGAATGAGACCATTGTTCCGCCGCGGACCATCACCGATTATTACAGAAACGTAGAGAAGGCGATGGGCGGCCCCGCACAAACGCGAGATTTTGCACGCCTCTTCGTGGCGCCCGGTCACGGCGGATGCCCCGGTTTCAGCAATGCCGAGGACTTTAATACGCTAAAGGCGATTGAGCAGTGGGTTGAGAAAGGCGTCGCGCCCGATAAAATTGTCCTGACCCACAGAGAGCAGGCAAAATTTGGAGAACAAGGCAAGGCGTTGAAAACTCGCCCGGTATGCGCCTATCCCAACGTTTCCAAATATAACGGATCCGGCGATCCCAATGATGCCGCCAATTTCAGCTGCGTGGCTCCGAGCAAATAGCAAAGGTGAAAAACAATTCTAAGCCGCGGATGACTCACGCGAGGTAAAATTCCATCCGTTAGCCATAGAACCATTGATATCAAAAAATAAAGATAATCAAAATATGAACACCCTGAAGATTTTCGATACAGGACTGACTTCAATCCCAGCGGCGACGGTATGGTACCTGGCCGATCTTGGAGAGTCACGCGGCAAACAGGATTTGTTTGTTCGCCAAGCTCCGCAAAACCTGCAAGCATTGCGGGATCATGCTTTGATTAAAAGAGCAGTTTCCTCAAACCGAATCGAGGGAATAGAACTCGACCGGCGGCGAGTAGTTACGATCATCTTTGGAAAGCCACCTCTTCGAGATCGCAACGAATCGGCAATGACGGAGGATTTATTACAGGATCGATGTTTAGATCGAGATGATAAATGACGCGGCGCGAAGTACTTGGAGATTGGGGAAGCTCGCAAACTCACTTCCGCATTCCCAAAGCTGTTTTTCGCATAAGCAGCATTTGTGAAAACTCTTCGAAAAGGAGCAATGTCGACTATGAATGGCTATCCTGCTGATTGGGCGCAGCTCACCCCCACCCAAAAACGAGAATACCGGCTTAACAGATTTCTTAATCCAACCAATATAACTTTTGTTAGCCCGGAAGCTGAAAAGGCTTACAAAACAAATGCTCAGAGATATGTCGATGCCTACAATGTGAAAGAGCCGGACCGCGTTCCAGTCAATCTGCCTGTCGGCGATCTCCCCAACATCCTGCATAACGTCAAGCTGCACACCGCCATGTTCGATATTGAGAAAGCAATCGATGCCTGCAGGGAATTCAACAACAAATATTCGGACGAGTTGGAATATTACGCCATGCCCCTTGCTGCTCCGGGAAAGGCAATGGAGATCCTCGATTACAAGCTATATGCCTTTCCGGGGCATGGCCTTTCCCTCGATGCGCCGACCTATCAGTTCGTGGAAGGCGAATACATGAATCTTGAGGAATATGAAGATTTTTTCCGGGACCCCTCCGACTTCTGGCTGAGGAAATATTTGCCCAAAATTTTCGGCGCCTTCGAGGGGTTTCGCCATTTGCCTCCTCTGACCGATATTCTCGAGATCCCGACCGGACAGCTCATGGCACTGGCCCAACCGCAAGTACTGGAGGCCTTTCAAAAATTAATCGACGCAGGCAGGGATCTTCAAAAAAGAAATGCAATCATGGCCAAATCGATGGATTCCGGCGCCGCCCATGGGTACCCATCCTGGATGGGAATGGGAGTTCTGAGTTTCGCTCCATTTGACGCGATTGGCGACACGCTCCGAGGGACAAAAAGTGTCATGATGGATATGTTCCGCAACGGCGACAAGCTTCTCCGAGCTGTTGACATCATGACGGATATCATTATCCATTCGGTTCTGCACAATCCGATGGTCTACAATGCAGTCACGGTCGGGTTCCCTCTGCATAAAGGCGCCGACGGATGGATGTCGCCAAAACAATACGAAAAATTCTATTGGCCATCTTTGAAAAAAGTCATGGACGCGTTCATTAACGAAGGCCTCATTTGCCAGATGTTTGCTGAGGGGGGCTACAATACGCGCCTCGAAGTGGTCAAAGATAATTTTCCGAAAGGGAGCGTTGTCTGGTGGTTTGATCAGACGGACATGGCTTTAGCCAAAAAGGTCTTGGGCGACAAGTATGCCATCCAGGGAAATGTCCCTTCATCGCTCATGGTCACCGGTTCTCCTGCGGACGTAAAAGCCTGCTGCCGGAAGCTTATCGAAACCTGCGGGGAAGGCGGCGGCTACATCATGGCTGCCGGCTGTATAGCAGAAAATCCAAAGTTGGAAAACCTGCGGGCCATGATGGAAGCTGTCAGGCAATACGGCGTTTACAGATAGAACTGTTGCCGGAAAAAAGCCGCGATTTTCGAGAATCGGGTTCTTGAAATTCGCGGCTTTTTTCAAAAGTCCAGGCATTCCAGAAACACGAGCTCTGCCTGACTCCTCGTGCCGCCTTTGCGTTGCTGCAGCATATTTTGGTATGGGCCATGCTCTCTGATTCATGGTACTACATGTCTTCAATTCGTGTGTTACCGGGGATTTTTGATAACCACTATTTTTGCGAACTTATTGATAAGATCTTTTCAAAAGATTTCAATTGTCCAAGCAATTGGCGGCCCTCAATAAAACGGGAACTCTTATCATAACCACCCAATTGCCAGGGCGGAGGTCGTCTACCTCCACATATCGACGGATACTGATGCCAGGCAAAAGAAGTCTCCAGTCATCCAAAATGCATCGGTTCCTCCTCCAACTACCAATATCTCAACCGGTGCATCCTGCAGAATAAGCTGCCGTGGTGCCTTCGCTTCTGGTGGCTGTTTTAGCAAAGACGCAAACGGCTCAATCCCTGCTCTTGCAGATTCCAGGTCACCAGGCATCGCCGCCCAATAGTTCCAAAGCGTCATATAGGAATTCCCTTTGAGCCAGCGGCTCAAAGCTTCCTTGCTTTCGAATCCTTCATTTCTGAGATCTCTTGCCGTGATAGGACTAAGCAAAAAGGCAGCTTGAGTACCGGGATTTATGCCGGGAGTGTGATGCGTACCGGCTCCACTCGTCTCGAAACTTGTTAATTGCTGCTTCATTATCTCGTGATGTGGGTGCGGCTTATATGCAGCATAGTTCAACAGACTCCATCCTGTAAGAATGCTGACAACGCTTTCATCACGCTTAAAGCCCTTTTGTAAATGAAAGGGGCTCCATCCCTCCGGCAGTGCCTCCTCATTCTCTGCGAAACACATATTATTGTAGTTGCAGTTATTGCCAATATCGCCCAGATAAGTCTCGCCCAGTTTTGCCCCGCCGAGATTTTTAGACATAAGTGTCCAGGCTCTTCCAATGACGGCATTGGCCTGATTAAAGGGGCCCAGTGCACCGAGTCCGCAATTCATATTCATCTCTTTGCGCATGGGTCCGTTAGCGATGACCATTCTCGTGAAGGAGGTTGCAGAACTAAACAGGGACGTAATCCCTGTCGCTGCTATGGCCAGTATAGCCGGCAGATGCTCTGCTTTGGCCCCCGCCATTACTGCATTGATGGCAACATGCTCGACAGTGTATCCCCAGGCTTCGTGGGGAGGAGAGGGTTGCATTGCTGTTGGAGAATACTCGGCTTTATCCCCACTGATCACCGTTCGAGCACCAAGACGCGCTACGGATTGCTCCCAGGCCTCGTGGGGAGGAATGGGCTGTATTCTGCCAATAATCTCATCAGGCCTGTGAGATGTACCCTTGAGAATCTCGGCTACTCTCTCTTCTGTGGGGAGTACTATCGGCAGATAGTCGGTCCATCCCTTTTCAAGAAAAATGCGCTCCAAATCCTCTGGAGTACCGGGCTCCAGTTCTCTCGGTGCCGGTCTCTCTATAGCCCCCGTTTTCCTTTCCTCATCAGCTATCGGTTTGGTTAACGCTTCAACGATTTCCTCCAGGACTGGCTTGCCGCTGATCGGATCGCGGCCCTTCAGATATTCCTGGTGCACCGTGAATGGCCTGTTTGCGAAAGGATGGGGTACAAATGTAAATCGCAGATGGGGCATCCCCTTTTTGTATGCAAAGCTCCGGATAAGCTCTGGAAACGCTTGTGTGACTACCGGTGCCGTGGGCACACCTGATTCCTCTAATATGGAGCAGAATATGGTCACCGATGGTGCGCAAGTATCCAACTGGCCGATACCCATGATGGCGCCATCCCCCTTTTCCTTGATCTCCGCCCAAAGCTGCGGGTCATTGTGAAAGTATGTGCCTATCTTGGTCCTGAGTATCCACTTCGTGCTCGGATATCTGCTTGCGAGGAGCCGCTGCATTTCCTCGAAGAACGGATGTGTTCGAGGAAAATTTACGTCTACGATATATATCGTCTTCCCCTCCAGGGAATCGAGCCGGCGTGCCATAGGCCTTAGCTGTATCAGGGGGGGCGTGCCTCTCGGGCTCAGGACGGTAATCTTCTTCATTGCCATGTTGATCGATGCCTCCTTGTTTTTTCTGACACGGCCTTCACGTAGAGCGCGAAGATCGTTGGAGCGCGCAAGCTGCGCCTGCACGTTCGATGCAGGGTCCCTTTTAGCCGACTCACCGTATCGCGATCAAAAGCGAAGCGGAGGAGCGACGACCTGCGCCGGAGGAAAATGTATTCTCCGCGTTCATCAGCGCTTGTCCATGTTCGTCAGCGGTCCATAGGCTCCGAGCGGCCGGATTTGGTCAATGTGGCTCCTCGTATTTTTTTCGTTTTGTGTGCAGTACGGAAGTAGGACATCCCGAAAGAATAGCCAGGTATACTGCCGGACACGATGATATGAATGTCTTCGGGATTTACCACCGGCACTTTCCCCCCTGGTTTGAGGGATTCCTTTATCACTGGCAAGCGTTCTGCCGGAATTGCATCGTGGGCGTAGAATATGTCCATATCGGGCCGCTTGGTGTTTATTCTGTCGTGAATACCCTGTATCTCCTGTTCAGTAAGTTCTTCGTATGGTATTTGTGTGCTCTCGTAAATGTAATCCCGCAGGCTTTTTTTGCTCTTGAAACCGCGACGATGCAGCATGACAGCCAGCTCAGGGTGAACTACGAGGATATGTTTTCTGAGATGAGCGGCGGGATTTGCCACACCGACTTTGTATTGACCAAACGTGCCGCGGTCCCCGGCAATTTCTTTCACCATATCATTGAGCACCGCATTAACATCCCATGGTTCGACCACTCCTCCACCAAGTAATTGCATAGCCATCCCCGCGCCTACACTGGTAACAGTGGATACCGTGACACAGCTGTCTTCATGTCGATATCCCAGGCCTTCATTAAACGTTTCCCAGGGGCTGTGCTCAATATTTTCGGCGAAAGTATAGAAAGTATGCGAGGACGGCCGGCCAATAAGCGCCATGTCGATCTCACCGGGCCAAAGGCACCCGATATTTATCAAACTCAGCCGTACGGCGCGGCCAATAGTATTGTTGGCTCGCCAGCCATGACCCAATAACCCTACGCCGCAATTCATTTTTATTTCCCTGGCAATAGGTCCGCTCACGATTATCGCGAGAGTGAAGGAGCCTTCCGAACTCATCATATGAGTGAAGGTGCTCTCTTCGGTCAGGCATTCCATGGCCGCCAGTATCACCGGGAAATACTCAGGCTTTGCGCCCGCCATGACAGCATTCACGGCTAATTTTTCGATAGTGGCGATGCCGTTTCTATAAGGCACGCGGCCCAAAATTTCATCAGAGGATCGGCTGGTTCCCTCCAACATCCGTTTGACGGCAAGCTCCGTAGGAGGGATGAGGGGCAATCCATCGCCCCAGTGGTTTTCGAGGTACAGCTTGTTGAAATACTCGAGAGCAGAATCGTAATCGTCCGCGGCGATCTCAACCTTTTGGACTGTTTTTTCATTATCCCTGACCGATGGATTTATCTCCTCTGCTGTGAGGGGTCGGGTAAGCGCGTCAATAATGCGGTCCAAAGACGTCTCCGCAACGGGCTTGATATCTTTTACGGTAGACCGGTTCGGGTAATAGTCAATGGAAGGAAGACTAACGATTCGTATTGTCGGCATTCCGGTGTCTTCGGCCGACATCCTTGAAGTATGAGCCGCATTATCGCCAATCACGAAAACGCCTGGCTTGCCGAGTTTCTCCAAGGCGATCACCTGCCGGCACTGGATCCATCCTCCCATTCCGTTGTCAGCGACTCCGTAGATAAAGGTATCCATTTCCTTTTTTGCTTTCGCCGCTGCCTCAGCGTCTCCCCAAACCAGCCGGATCATCGTCGCTGTCGGAAACCTTTCTTTCAACAGTGCTTCAACCGCGATGCAGAAATTGTCCCCGCCTTTCTTGCCATCCCAGATTATGCCGATCTTCTTGCCCTTCAAAGTCTCCACACGAGGGTTGATGAGCCCTGTGGCTGCCGGAAGCTCAATCCTGCCCTGCGGATTGAGACACACCAGGGACACTCTCGGTTTCATTGGTCCACCTCATTTTTGAGCGTTAACGGATCAAATTTCCGGCCGGATACCTTTGGAATAATTTACCCGACCCACATAGAATTCTTCTTCAGGCTCCCGCGGTGTTACGCCGGCTGCTTTCAGACCAGCTCTCATGGCATCTTTAAAATGCTGAAACAGAAATGACGTCGGTTTTCTGAACATACCGCCGTTTCCGCCGGTCAGCCATTGCATGTATTTCATTCCCAGCATGCCACACTGAAACGCGGCATCCCTGGCGCCCAGAGTTATCGGAGCCAACTCCCAGTAGAGTTCCATGGCTTTGGAAAACTCTCCGCGAGCAAACAGATTGAACATCCGGACTATTCTTGGATTTTCCCCAGTCTGATCGAAAATTACATAGTCAGCCGGTCCTGCCCACTGCTGTCCGTATTGGGCAACGGTGATCGGCCATTCCGCCATTTCTGCCGCCTGAAGCAGCACCTGATTCCCTACCCGATGGTGCACATCCGCCCATTTCCCAATTCCATCACTGAGGTATGCCTTTATGGCGACTACATTAGGGATTTGCACAATCCGCTCTATCAAGGCTGGATTAAAGCCGCTTGGGTGGAATCTTCCAAAGTCATAAAAAGGCTTGGGCCAAAGGTCCACCGCCAGGTTAATGGAGTCGCATATCTTTTTAGCAACCCGAAAAATATCCTCCTCCGATTTGGCATAAAAGTTGCCCGGCCAACCTAATAAAGTGTGGGTCCCACCCACACTTTCGAAATAATTCAGCAAGTCGATGGATTGCTCAGCATCGTCCAGGGCTCCAAACATTGAGACCAGCACCTTGCCTTTTGCCTCCTCGGCCACTATCTTTACAAATTGCTTGCGCTCTTCGTGGCTCAAAGCAGAGACTTCACCCGCACAGAAAACGCTGAACACACCTTTGGCGATGTTATGCCTGACATCATGCCGGATCCCTTCCTCATCCAGGCTTTCCAGATCCGGAGTGTAGGATGGCTGAACTACGCCATCCAAGCCGTGATATTTTTTTCTGGCCCATTCCTTCGCTTCTGATTTCGTGAATTCCATAAGCGCTCCTTGCAGCTATGCTAGTGCGCAGAATTCGTTGTCGCGGATGTGCGCCAGCGCAGCTGGAGTTTTTACATTTGCGTCAGGCTTCATATTTTTTAAGCCTGTATCCCTTTGCATAATTCACACGGCCCACATAAAACTCCTCCTCCGGCTCGCGCGGAATAATTCCAAGCGCCGTCAGGCCTCCTCTAATGGCATCTTTTTGATAATCATACAGACGGCCGGTGGGTTGCCTTACCGTGCCTCCATTGCCCCCAGTGCACCAGTGAGCGTATTTATCCGTTAGTGCGGTCACAATGCCGGTATGAAAATAGGAATCTGCCAGCGATCCCTGGGGACCCGGCTGGGACAACTCCCACAGGATATCCATGGCCTTCTGGACCTCACCCTGGATCAAATTGTCGAATATCCTTACGATTCGCGGATTCTCGGGAGTCTGCATACAGTAAAATGGCCCGGCTCCAGCCCACTGCTGTCCATACTTGGGAATCGTAAAGAGCCACCGGTCCGGCATCGGGTCACTGACCAGGATCTGATCACCGCAGAGCAGAAAGGCCTGAACGGTCAAGGCTACAGGACTTCCTCCGGTAACCTTCATGGCCACCACGTTCGGGATCTCAGCAATCCGACGCATGACGTCTGGCGGAAAGTAACTGGGATGGAAATGCCATGTATGCAACCTGCCGGGATAGAACGTTATAGCCAGGTTGGTGGACTCGCACATAAATTTATACATCTGAAAAATGTCTTCTTCCGACCGGGGATAATATTGCACCGGATGCGCAAGTGTGGCATGCGTGCCGCCGACTTTTTCAATATGCCGCAGCATTTCGAGATCCTGCTCAACCGTGTCCTGCATAACGCTTACGGAACTATGCATTTTGCCTTTGGCTTCATCGCAGACAATCTGTACGAATTGTTTTCGCTCTTCCAATGTCATGCCGCATGCTTCAGGCGCAGCCATCACTGAAGTAAAGCCATTGGCGAAAATGTGATTGACATCAAAACGAATCCCCTCTTCGTCCAGCTTTTGAAGGTCAGGTGTGAAGGATGGAAAAATCGGCACTTCCAGACCCTTCATATTTTTCTTTGCCCATAATTTGGCTTCTGACTTTAAATATTCCATTGCAGTTTCGCCTCCTCGAATGCGGTTACTTCTCGGGAACTTTCCTTATCCGTTATGTCAATCCCAGCAATTTGCGCGGATTAGTTTTGGTCATCAGGTCGATTTCCCTCTCCGTGATGCCATATTTAAGCAACGTGACGATAAACATCCTGAGGCCCTCGACAGGCAGGGGATTCCAGATTTGCCCAAGGTCCGTCGACATGATGCATTGTTCGGCCCCCACAGCCCTGATTACGTCCGCCATCTCCGCGGGATCATGCCTGAATTCAGAAGCCTGAAAAGCCAGGTACGTGCACTCAATGAAGGCTCCATTCTTTGCGAGTTGAATCAGGTCCCGTTTGCTGAACGCCTGCGAGAAGAATTCGTGATCAAGAGGGTGAGTAACAACGATCTTGTTGATTCCCATTCTGCGGGCTGCATCTTCAAGGGCAAAGGTCTCGGCCGGCGACATATGGCCACTGGCCACCACCATTTCGTATTGCTTGATGATAGCGAGTATCGGATCGATCTCCGGCACAAGTTGACCTTTGTCATCCAGGATCGAATATCCTTCGCCTTTGAGATCAAGTCCGAGTTCTCTCATTTTTGCGATGGAATTGGTTGACGAAAAGGTCGGCATCCAGACCACCCGTGCGCCTGCTCTGGCGGAATATTCAACGGCATGCACATTTAATCCCCCCATTTCATAGTCCAGGCAGACACTGCCAAATACCTGGAAGTCAGGGATCAATTGGTTCACCATCATCGCCATCGGCGCAGTGGGGTAGAAGTGATTTTTTATTACAATCGCTTTCATCCCGGCCTGCTTGGCCTGGTTTGCAGCCTCCAGTGCATCCACTCGGCACTTAAAGAAATCGGGGCCGGGATGAAGATGCATATCGATCGATCCAGACACCAGCCTGTCATAATTGAAAATTTTCATTAAGGTTCGCCCCTCCATGTTTTCTGCCTAGCTAGATACCTGCCCATGATTGGGCGGGTTCGGCTGGCCGTCGATCGGCTGCATCCGGATTCCGCATTTTTATCCCTATATTTGAAATGCACCGCCGATGATTTCAATATTTCTAAATCATGCCGTCCGAGATCTTATTCCGCTGATTGAGATTACAGGTTCTCCCGGATTTTACTCCGATAAGACAAAATTTGTCACATAAATGTGACACACTTCATGCTAAAGTCTTGATTCCATAGGGACTCTAATGGGCCGGGCAACGCCGGCCCTGCTATTGCTTGCGACCAATCTTTTCAAGAAGAAACAGAAAAGGGGAGCCACAATATGAAACGAAATGCTTTGTTGGTGGGCTTGGCTTTATGCGGCATTGTATTTGCCTTCGAGGGCAAAGCTGGCAAAGTAAATGTCGCTGGAGACACTGCAAAGGCCAATTCGGAACCCAACGGTGGAATGGCGGGTTCCACTTCATCTACGGCCAGTCGCATCTCCAAACCCGGCGAATACATCGGCTATAGCGACGCGATTTATGATGACAAGTATGAACTTAGCTCACAATATGTCCAGGTGAGCGATGGCACTAAGCTCGCCATGGATATATATCGCCCCAGGGACAAAGCCACGGGGAAGACAATCGATACCAGGCTTCCTGTCCTTTGGATGCATACACCATATAACCGGAGATACAGCAATGATAAGGTGCTGACGGGTGAGGGTTATCCGGGAACGGCAGCCAAACTGGTGAAATATGGGTACGTGGTCGCCATTGTGGACTTTCGCGGCTTATATGCCTCCTATGGACATAACGTAGCGTTTAATCGCGGCGAATGGCTCACCGCCTCTCGCCGGGATGCCTACGACATCACCGAATGGCTAGCTATGCAACCATGGAGCAATGGCAATATCGGCATGTGGGGCTGTTCGGCGACGGGCGGCAGTCAGCTACAGGCAGCGACCAC
>JGI20214J51088_10003316_pt1 | contig 10635 bp, 5 predicted proteins | sample WetSurMetagenome_FD_51088 | JGI IMG/M metagenome (IMG submission 51088) | reverse complement strand
CTTTCAAGGCAATATGAAATTGCTAATGAACCTGAAAAAGCGGTGGAAATACTTTCAAAAGAAATTGAGAGAGCAGAAGAAATTCATTCTTATAGTTATAAAAGATCATTGATTGAAAAGTCTGTAAGAATGACTCTCCCTGAAAAAATTGTATCGAGGTTAACAACTGAACTTGTTAAAACACTTTATAAACTTAGTGATTATAAATCTGCATTAGAAAATATCTACAAACTTTCCAATTCAAATTTTTCTGATGCCGATAAAACTGAACTGGAGTTTCTAAAAGGAAGCAGTTTGATAGAGCTTGGAACAATAAAAGAAGGAATTAATTTATTACTTAAACTAAAAGCCAAGAATGTTGATAGAAACTATTCTAGAAAAATTGACATTGCTTTGGCATTTGCTGAATATGATTTGAATAATTTCAATCAGGCTGAAGAGTATTGTAAAATTTTGCTTAATGACAGCGAGACTTCTTCAGAAGATCTTGGTAAAGTATATAATCTATTGGCATTGATTGAATTTAACTTTAGAAATAATCCCCAAAAATCTTTGGAGTACAGTTTTGAAGCATTAAAAAATTACCAACAAGTAAACTTGCCAAGAAGAGTCGCTGGTATGCATGTAAATATCGGAGCATTTTTTGATATACTGGGGAAAAAAAATGAAGCCGAGCAACATTGGCAGAATGCACTAAGGATTAATTCTGATATAGGTAATCTTGAACAGGAAGGGATTATACTTTTAAATTACGGTGTTTTCCATCAACATAATAACAATTTTGAAAACGCTATTGAAAGCTGGCAGCAAGCAAATAAAATATTCAACTCGATTGGCATGCAAAATAATTTTGCTCTTACATTTGGAAATATGGGTGAAGTATACTTACGAATTTGTGATTACCAAAATGCTTATGAGCATTTGTGCAAAGCGGGTGAGATCTTTGCGCAATTAAATAATAGAGAAGGGGAACTAAATATCTTATTCTTACAAGGTAAATTTTGGTTTACTATCGGTGGAATAGATCAATTAAAAAAAGTAATAGATCAGTACGAATACTATTCATTAACTTTGCAAAACTCTTCAGAAAAAGTTAGACTGAATTTTGATTTTTTAAGATTATTATTAATCATTTTAGAAATAAAGAGCTTTGAAGATAAAAATGAATCAATGACATTAATAGAGAAATCTAAAAAAGAGGGAGAAATTGTTTTAGCCACAGATACGATATTTTTATTAGCTGAAGATTTGATAGGGAAGAAGAAATTTACTGAGGCTAAGGAATTACTTGATGATATAGATTTAGTAAATTATATAGAAGAAAATATTATATTCACTGCGCAAAGAGAATACTTGTTGGGTAAAATTGCGCTGTTAAGTCAGGATGATAAACTTAAATCTCCAATTGAGTATTTTGAAAATTCATTAAACTTGCTCGAGGGACAGAGCATAAATGAATTAACCTGGAAAGTACTATATACAATTGCTGAAACCTATTGGGAAAGAGGCAACTTTCATAGAGTAAAAAAAACTCGCTTATATGCTTATGAATTGATTAATATGATAGGAGACAATATTTCAAACATTAAAATTAGAAATGCTTATTTTGAACGGGAAGACAGAAAGCAAGCTTTAGATAAACTAAATTTTATGGCAAGCCAAGCACAATTTAATGAGTATCAAAAAAGTTAATATAAAAATTTATTCTGATAGTGAAGACATCAGCGCTATTAATGCCGGTTTAAGACAAATAGAATTGGAAAGTGTCCCTATCGCTTTCACAAATCCCAAATCATTTGCCCCTGAAGAGGATACGATTTTAGTTTTACAAATTGATTCACTTGCATCCGGTCTATTGGCAGAGGTTGCACAGGTTAAAAAAGATATTCGAAATAAAATTATTATTGTAATTCGAAATAATAATGCACTGCTTGTTAGCACAATTGTAAAGATGGGATTGACAGATATTTTTGTCTTTCCATATGAAATAGTAAAGTTTACTTCTTATATAAAAGAAATCATAACAAATGGTTTATTCAAAACATCAATAACTTCTCGGTTGGATGAAAATGACAACAGGTATAATCTCTCCACAATAATTGGCAGATCTACAAAATTTTCCCGTACAATTGAATTAGCAAAAAAAGTTGCCGAACAAAGTACATCAAATATACTTTTGTTAGGAGAAACCGGAACTGGAAAGGGCTTATTCGCTAAAGCGATTCATAATCATGGAAAAAACAGAAAGGAACCATTTGTAGATATAGTATGTACTGCAATTCCAGAAAGTCTTCTCGAATCTGAATTGTTTGGATATGAAGCGGGTGCATTTACAAGTGCCAGAACACGCAAGCAAGGATTATTCGAAATTGCTGAAAACGGAACTTTATTCCTTGATGAAATTGGTGATATGAGTTTAAACTTGCAGGCAAAGCTTTTAAGAGCGATTGAAAAAAAAGTAATTAAAAGATTGGGCGGTATTAGCGATATTCCCATTAATGCAAGAATTATATCAGCGACAAATAAAAATTTGGATATTATGGTGGAAGAAGGAACATTCAGAAGAGATCTTTATCATAGATTAAATGTTGTAACTATTGAGATACCTCCATTAAAAGAAAGAGGTGAAGATATTATTATTCTTGCGGATCATTTTATTGAAGAGTTTAATAAGAGTTTTAATAAATCCGTAAAAAAAATTAGCAAAGAGTCAATATATTTTTTCTTAGGTTATCCCTGGCCAGGAAATGTACGCGAATTAAAAAATGTTATTGAAAGAACAGTCTTACTTTCCGATAATGGTGAAATAAGTTTGAGTGATTTTGCTAGTCTGATTAATTCGGTGCCGGCAGCAGATAACCAACTGTTTTCATCTGTTTCTGTTCCAGATAATGTTATACGTATAGATTTAAACTACGGTATTACAGATCTTAAAAAACTAACGAAATATTATGCTTCTTTAGTTCTTGAAAAAGTTGGAGGAAATAAGTCACAAGCCTCCAAGCTATTAGGTATTTCCCGCCCAAAACTGGATACACTAATTTCTAAAAAGAAATAGTGTACTTCTCTCATTATTTATAAATATTAAGCGTAACGTTTTTTTACAATTCGAAAACAATTTCTGAATGGAATCGGTAATATTTGCCGACAATACGAATAAATATCAAAAAAAAGTTAAATAGCAATCATTTTTGATGGCATTTTCATTGCCCTAAAATATTGCTTGTTATAGGGCTAACTCTATGTAGGGTTATTAACAAGATACTAAGGTTATAGTTAATAGTTCATTTAATCACTTATACGGTGGATGCTATGCAAAAATCCATTTTACTGATTATAATGCTGTTTGCTCTAATCGCAACTTCTTTCTCTCAGGTAGAAGAAGCAGTTAGATATAGAGTGCAGGGCGAAGCAACTCTTGTTGAGCAGCAGATCAGTGTTTCTAATTCATTTGAAACAGCTGATAATATGATCTTGCAAAATAGATCAAATTCTCAGTTAGAAGAACTTGGCAGCAGATACGGATTTGTAAAATCAGGTTCACAGTTAGAAGAACTTGGCAGCAGATACGGATTTGTAAAATCAGGTTCACAGCTAGAAGAACTTGGCAGCAGATACGGATTTGTTAAGTCAGGTTCACAGTTAGAAGAACTTGGCAGCAGATACGGATTTGTAAAATCAGGTTCACAGTTAGAAGAACTTGGCAGCAGATACGGATTTGTAAAGTCAGGTTCACAGTTAGAAGAACTTGGCAGCAGATACGGATTTGTAAAGTCAGGTTCACAATTAGAAGAACTCGGTAGCAGGTACGGATTTGTAAAATAAACGCCGGGGAAAATAATACTTTTAAGCCTTCAAGATTTTGAAGGCTTTTTTTTTATTTTAACTTAACTATTAGAAAATCTTTTTGTAACCTATTAAAGGATTCCATGAGATTAATTCAGTTCATTGTGTTATTATCATTTTCATGTTCAATTACTTTTCCGCAAGATGCTACCAAGATTGCTCTGATTCACGAAAATAGTTATGATTTAATTGAAGCTGAAAATCAGACTGGAACTATTTATGTTTCCTTGCTTGATCTTATCAGTTCAATCTCAATTCCGGCNGTTGATGATGTAAACAACAATTTTGTTTCCCTTCTATTTAATAATTACTCAATACAGTTCAGTGTAAACAATCCTTTCGTAAATATTATAAATCTTAATGACAGCACTATAAAAACAATTCAACTATCGAGTACACCATACCGGAAGAAAAACAAAATATTTGTGTCTGTTTCTTCCTTAGTTGAGTTGATTAATACCTATTGGGACAAAGAATTACATCAATTGGCAGCTAACAGAATTAAAGTCATTGAGAAAATTAAAGAAACCCAATCCGAACAAAATGGAGTCGTACAAATTTTAAGTCTCTTAATTGAATCCGGGGATGATAATAGTATCGTTAAAATCAAAACGAATGGGCCCGTTATCAACCCGTATACTTTTTACAGCATGCAACAACTGCATTTAATGATCTGGAATGCTTCAATAGAAAAAGACTCATCATTTTATCCACCACCGGATAATATAATCGAGAAGATAGAAATTGTTAATTCGCCGGAATTTACTGAATGTGTTTTCTCACTTAACGAAAGAGAAACTATCACTGAAACGTACAAAGGGAAAGACGAAAATGAATTGGTGATCAGAATAAGTAAAAGAGATTTTGGTGATTGGTATACAAAAGAAAGCGAGAACTTTAAAATTATTTACCGTGATTCTCATGCACATATTGTAAATCACTTACTCTCATCAGCAGAAAATTCACTCATCCCGTTAAAGAAAATTTTTAATTATGAACCAAGTGAAAAAATCATAATAAATACTTATGATGTAAGTGATTATGGTTTTGGAGCGACCACAACAGTACCGGAAAATTATATAAGGATAGAGATTGAACCGTTAGAACCGGGTTATGAAGTGGTTCCATATTCCGAACGGTTTCAGTGGTTATTAAGTCATGAGCTTGTTCATATTGTTGTTAATGACATGGCAACTGACTTTGAATCTTCTTTAAGAAGTGTTTTTGGAAAAGTTACTCCCGATAAGAACCAACCATTAACAATTTTTTATAGCTTACTAACTAATCATAATAGATATACACCCAGATGGTACCAGGAAGCTATTGCAGTATTTATTGAAACCTGGTTTAGCGGAGGTTATGGAAGAATACTTGGAAGCTTTGATGAGATGTATTTCCGTTCTATGGTCAGTGATAAAATAGATTTTCCGGGTGGGTCTGAAATTGAAAATGTTACATCACATAAAAGTATTTTCCTGGAAAATATACTTTATCTTTATGGAACGAGATTCATTGCCCATTTATCTGAAAAGTATGGAACAAAAAAAGTCTTTGATTGGTTTTCACGTCAACCAAACGAGTTTTATCCTGGATTAGAATTAAAATTTGAAGAAATTTTTGGTGTGGATTTTTCTAATGCCTGGGATCAGTTTGTTTCAGATGAAAAATTATTTCAAGCATCTAATCTTTCATTGTTAAAAAAATATTCTCTTACGGAAACCACAGCTTTAACTAAAAAGCCTTTTGGTTGGATTACTCAAGTTACATTCGATAAAAAAAATAATTATTTAGTTTTCGGTTATCACAGAAGTGGTGAATTGGCAGAAATTCAAAAGTTTGATCTAAATAAAAATGAATCTACAATTATTACTACACTCCAATCACCAAGCCTAATTCAAGTTGCCTCTGTTGCGTATGATGAATCTTATAAGCAGATTTTCTTTACAACAAATAATAATCAGTTGTACCGTGATGTTTGGATGTACGATCTAAACACAAAGAAAGAAAAGCTATTGTTTCGTGATATGAGAGTTGGGACACTGACAGTTTCAAAAACAACTCATGAACTTTGGGGAATTCAACACCTTAGCGGTAAAGTCATTTTGGTAAGATCAAAATATCCATACACCGAATTGCAATCACTTTCTGTATTTAATGTCGGCGATGAGTTTCAGAATTTATCTATAAATCCGAAAGGTAATTTACTAGCTGTAACTGTGCATCGCTCAGATGGAAAGCAGTCTATACTGATTTCGGATATAACTGGTCTGGAAAAAGGAAAACCATTTTCATCTAAAATTATAACATCAAGCGGATCACCTGAAAATCCTTCCTGGTCTTATGATGGTAATTCCTTATACTGGAACGCATATACTAATGGTGTTTCTAATATTTATAGATATGACTTGCAAACTGAAGAGATAATTCCAATTTCAAATACTATTGTTGGATTATTTAGACCTGTCGAAGTATCTAAAGATTCTATGGTTGCAATGGAATTTTCATTGGATGGATTTATTCCGGTTAAGTTTGCAATTAAAAAGTCGGAAAGATTACCGGCTATAAATTATTTCGGGCAGGAGATTTTAGATAAAGCCCCCGAATTGTACGATCTAAATTTAAAGCCCATTAATAACCAAAATGGTAAAAATTCTTTCAGTGGAGAAGAATCATTTTCATCTTTTGGTGATATTTCCGTTAGAACATTTATTCCGATCGTCTCCGGTTTTCAATCACGTGTTTTATTAGGATTATATACCCAGCTAAATGATGCACTGCTAACCCACGATTTAATTATGGAAGCCGGAGTAACTCCATTTAAAGAAACAACTAATGATGTAAAATTCCATTTAAGACTAAAGTACAGTTATAAACAAAAACTTATTTTAGCAGTTGAGCATAACGCCCCGGATTTTTTTGATCTTTTTAATAAACGAAAAAGAGGAATGCTTGGTTCGAGATACGCAATCGGATACAATCATTATTGGGTGTANGATAATCCTTTAAAGGTCAAACAAAATACTGAACTGTCTTTTTACGACGGGATAAAATTTATTAATGANAATCTAACAGAAGTAAGCCAGCCTGATTATGTTATACTGAAATCTGATATAGATATTCAAAATCTCAGAAAGTCCATTGGCAGTATTGATTGGGAATCCGGTGATCAGATTAAATTGTCTTTAATGGGGTATGGCTCTAATCCTGAAACTCCAAAATTTTCCGGTCAGTTAATGGTGGAGTGGTACAAACTTTTACTATTCCTAACAGATCACAATATATTACAGTTTAGAAGTTTTGCAGGATATCATTTTGTTAATGATCAATTACCGGAAACAATGTTTTTCTTTGGTGGATTTGGGAACAGGGCAATTGAGAATGAACCCGTAAAACAGTTTGAAAAAATGTTTCGTTTTCCAGGAGTTCCAATTTACAGCATCACATCTGATAAGTTTTTAAAGGTGATGGTTGAAAATTCTTTCCCTCCCCTGCGTATAGCAAATGTATCGTTTGCAAATATTGAATTAAAAAATATTAATGTCTCGATTTTCTCGCAAGGATTAATCTCAGATTCACCGGATATAGGTAAAATTTTAGATTTGGGTGCCCAGATAAATATAATGTTTCAGCATTGGTACAACCTTGAATCTACTATTTCTGCAGGGATTGCAAAAGCTTGGTGGCAAAATGGAAATGATACCGAGTGGTTCATTTCCTGGAAACTTCTTAAAGATTAGCATTTTTTATACGTAGATTTTACATCAAATTTTACTTTATTCATTTATAATTAGTTGATAAAGCGGTATAATTATTGCGTCAATATTTATCATTAGTAAATAATTAAAAATCCTTAACTGTAGTGAAATTTTCTGAATTTAAAAAAAATATCGACAGCGGAATTAAAACAAGTCTGGATTCCGAACTAACTTCCGAGAAAACCAAGAACCTGGAAGTTATATTAAATATTCTGAACAGTATTAACCGTTCATTGATTCTTGAGGATGTACTTGAACTAGTTTTAAAGAATGCAATTCGATTAACAAACTCAGAACGTGGATTTATAGTTTTAAAGACTCACTTAGGAAAGCTTGAGTTCAAATTGGGTTTAGATTCCAATGGAAAAGAATTGCCGGAAAGTCTGTTCCAAATAAGTAATTCTGTAGTTGAAGATGTTTTCTATAACGGTCAATCTAGATTTATTGAAGGGGCTCAAAGTGATGTAACTTTAGAATCCAGCAAAAGTATATTAAGATTAGACCTGCAAACCATTTTATGTTCCCCGCTTATTACAGATGGAAATAAAATTGGTGTAATCTATGTTGATAGTAAACATCTGCATAAGATAAAAGAAAAAGAGATGACCAACACTTTTGAAATTTTAGCTGGTCAGGCCGCTGCTGCAATTAGAAATGCACAGTTATATCAGAGCCAACTTTCTGCAAACTCTGCATTGCAAGAAGCAAATACTCAACTTATACAGGCAGAAAGAAAAGCACTTAAGTCCGGCATAGATTCGGAGATAGGACAATCGTTGCAAGGACTTGTGCACTTAGCATTACTTGAAAATGAAAGTCTGCTGCGAATGCTGGAAAAACTTAGAAAGGATACGGAAGATTCAGGAACCGGAAAAGAAAATCTTATATATGATCGTCTTAAGCTAAAATCAAAAGTTGCTATCGATAGCATAAGAAGTATTCAAAAGTATGCGCAGGTTCTTATGGAAACTGCAATTATGAACCTTAATAAAGACAGCGGTGATTTAAACAGAACAATACAATCTGTAATTAAATATATATCACCGATGAAAAAATATCAGTTTGCTACTTTTAAAACTCAATTAAATAATCTGCCTCTTTGTAATTATGATTCTGAGCAAATTCAGCATTTACTTGTGCATTTATTTACAAATTCTGTAAATGCAAAAAAAGACACAACAATAAATATTCAATCATCATCGGATGATAAATTTATTCATATTATTATTGAAGACAATGGACCCGGTATTTCTGAAGAGATTAAAAAGGAATTATTCACAACATATACACCTAAGAAAAACAGTTATGGATTATTTTTATGCAAAAGTATTATAGATAGACATAATGGTGAAATAAGATTACTCGATTCTAAAGTCGGGACTAAAATGGAAGTATTATTACCGATAAACTAAATGGTTACAACAGATTTTTTAAAATACGTTAGTCTTTTGTATGATAAAGTCCGCTTTCCGGTTCAGGTTTTTGAACCAACTGGAAAAGTTGTATATGTAAACGAGGCTTTTACAATTTTATGGGGCTATCATTTAGATGAACTTAAAGAGTATTCATTATTCAATGATAATGTTTTAAAAGAGAATAACGCATTGCAAAAAATAGCGGATGTAATTAATGGCAAAAGTTATACTGCCATAGATTATTATGAAGATTCGCTTTTACGCTCGAGAGATTATGCAGTCCCAATTTTAAGAACAAATATTTTTACCCTAAAAGACGAAGATGACCTTTATATAGTTATGTATCACGAAGATCAGACGGAAATGCTGCTGACAGAAGAAGAGGTAAAAAAAGCCAGAGATGCCAGTTATGAATCTGATAGATTAAAAAATACATTTCTTAATGTATTATCACACGAACTTAGGACTCCACTAAATATAATTCTTGGATACTCTTCTCTTATCAGAGAAAATCTTAACGATAAAATAGACGCTGAGGATAAAATTTATCTTGATAATCTGCATAGTGGAAGCGAAAGGCTTTTTAAAAGTATAACTCAAATGTTAGAGTTTGCTCAAATTGAAGCGGGAAATTATACACTTAATATCGAAACAACAGATATTATAAGTATCATTCAGAATTGTTTACCTGAATATCAAAAACAGGCAAAAGAAAAAAATATTGAATTAAGATCAAATTTTTCTCACAAGAAAATATACGTTGATGCTGATGTACAATGTGTTGAAAATATTTTAAATAGTTTGGTTAGTAATGCAATTAAATTTACGCATCAGGGATTTGTGGAAGTGGATGTAAGTATTCTTGAAGAAAAAGGATTAGCTATATGTAAAGTGCGGGATTCCGGTATAGGTATTTCTACAAAATATTTAGATCATCTTTACCAGCCATTTAGCCAGGAAGATCTTAATGTTGGAAGAAATTATGAAGGTATCGGACTTGGACTTGCATTGGCAAAAAGGTACATTGAAAAACTTGGCGGATCATTACTTGTTGATACAATTAAAGGAGTAGGTTCAACATTTACATTTACTTTACAGTTAAATCAGTCTAAGGTATTTTCTACAATCAGTGATAAAGATGAATTACAGCATTCAAATAAAATTTTAATGATTGACAATTCCGGCGAAACCTTTGAACTTGTTAAAGCATTTCTTAAAAACAGTTTTATTCTTTCACATAATACAATTAGAGAATTTAAACTGGAATTTGTACAGGATAGTTCTTACAGCCATTTTATATTTGATGTTGATAAAAATTATTGGCAGCAAGGAATTCTTATCTGCAGAGATATTAAAAGGCACGACCCATTTAAGCGACCAATCATAGTTATTTCCAGCGAATATATAGAAGATAAGATTAAAGAATTTTATCAAGCAGGAGCAACAAAATTTCTTGTCAAACCTTTTGGTAAATCAGATCTAACAAAGATCATTCAGGAAACTACAGAAGCATAACCTTTCTATAAGTCTTTCCGCTCACTCCTTAATTATTCATCCCTTTGCTCAATTCACGTCTTTCACCTCTCATTTCCAGAACAAAACTTTCCAAATTCGCACTT